>Ga0208622_1000020_pt1 | contig 62034 bp, 44 predicted proteins | sample CryBogCBH12Jul09_FD_184621 | JGI IMG/M metagenome (GOLD analysis project Ga0208622, IMG submission 184621) | Freshwater microbial communities from Crystal Bog, Wisconsin, USA - CBH12Jul09 (SPAdes) | ecosystem: Environmental > Aquatic > Freshwater > Lake | place: Crystal Bog, Wisconsin, USA... | reverse complement strand
CAGCAAAGTCGTCCATCTCATTATTCATGAGTAAACCAGTGCCAGGAATTGTTACACCAGAGCCGAAACCGCCGTTGAGTGTATAAGTATTACTTACTGCAGCACCTGCTGCATCTACGACAGTGAACTGAGTAGTTTCGGTTGATTCATGCCCTGCAGGGATCGTTGGTACAGCTTCCCACCCTTTGGGTTTACCTGGTTTAAATCCAGCACTTACAGAAGCGTGGGCTGGATCATAATTAGCCATGAGACTTTGCACATAATTGGCGTCTAATAAACCATCGACTGGTACTTTAACAAAATCAGGATCACCTAAATATTCTGCACGGTCACGGAAAGCACGGCGCATGACTTCGATAAATAAATGATCCTTTGCTGCCGAGTTAGGACCCATGTCTCTTACATTATATTTCTCCAACATGTTAAGCATTTGAAGAATCGCAATACCACCTGAACTTGGAGGAGGCATCGTTACAACATCATAGCCTCTATATTTTCCACGGAGCGGTACACGTTCAACGGCTTGATATGCTTTTAAGTCTTCTAAGGTAATGGTACCGCCATTCTTTGCCATCGCATCAGCAATTAAGTGAGCTGTCTTACCTTCATAAAATTCACGAGGTCCTTCTTTTTGAATACGAGAGAGTGTCTCCGCTAAATCGAGTTGCTTCCAATTTTCGCCCGCTTTTAAAAATTCACCGTCTTTTAAATAAATATGTTTTGATTCAGCAAATTGACCAAGGAGCTGGTCATGATGCATACGGTGAAATAAATTAGCTGTTGCTTGGGATACTTTATGACCATTCGCAGCTAAGCGGCGTGAGGGTTCAATAATTTCAGCCCACGTAACTTTACCAGAACCATATTTTTCAAAGGCGTACGCAAAACCAGCAACCGATCCAGGAACTCCGCTCGCTCTCCAACCAACGGTTGAGGAACCAGGGCCCTTTTGTAATTTTCCATTTTTAAGATACATATCTCGTGAGGCAGCCGAAGGTGCCTTTTCACGGTAATCAATCGCAGTATCCTTACCGTCCGCGGTGTGAATCATCATAAATCCACCACCACCTAAATTACCGGCGAAAGGATAAACAACTTCGAGAGCAAATCCGGTAGCAATCGCAGCATCTACCGCATTACCACCCTTCTTTAAAATCTCTAAGCCTGCCTCAGACGCTAATACATGTGCTGAAGTCACAACACCATGCTGCGCCTCAACAGCGGCACGCTGAGCCCTAACGGGTAGCACAACGAGTAGACTACAAACGCAAAATTTTATAACGGTTTGGGAAAACGTTAGGGTACTTTTTTTCATAAAGAGTTTAATCTGAAGAGTTATACTTAACAAAAAGCTTAGGAACGCGTCAACTTACGATACTTGATACGGTGCGGTCGTTCTGCAGTAGCACCCTTACGGCGTTTATAGTCTTCAAGGTACGAAGTATAATTACCGCTATAGGAATGAACATAGCTATCACCTTCAAAAGCGATGATATGGGTTGCTACACGATCTAAAAACCAACGATCGTGTGAAACAACAACGGCACAGCCTGCAAAATGCTCAAGTGCTTCTTCAAGGGCTCGAATAGAATTAACATCTAAGTCATTTGTTGGTTCATCGAGTAAGATCAAATTAGCACCACTCTTAAGGAGCCTTGCAAGGTGCACTCGGTTACGTTCACCACCTGATAGTATACCTACTTTCTTTTGCTGATCTGCACCCGTGAAACCAAACTGCGCGCAATAGCCACGCGCATTTACTTCACGGTTACCTAGGCGTAAAATTTCTTCGCCACCGCTAATCGCTTGAAAAATGGTCTGCTGGTCAGGAAGTGAATCTCGAGACTGATCTACGTGAGCAATCTTTACTGATTCACCAACACGGAGCGTACCTGTATCAGGTGTTTCAACCTGCGTGATCATACGAATTAATGTCGTTTTACCAGCACCGTTAGGTCCAACAATACCAACAATACCACCGGGTGGTAAATTAAACGTAAAATTTTCAAACAGGAGATTATCTCCGTAGGATTTTGAAATACCAGTCGCTTCAACAACTAAGTTACCAAGCTTTGGTCCTGCTGGTATAACAATTTCGTAGCGCTTTTCTTCTTCAGCGACATCCGCTTTCAACATATTTTCATAAGCAGAAATACGTGCCTGTGACTTAGCTTGGCGTGCTCGTGCGGATTGTCTAATCCACTCAAGTTCACGTGCCATCGCTTTTTGTCTACGGTCTTCAGTGCGCTGTTCAACGGCTTGGCGCGCTGCTTTTTGTTCAAGCCATGATGAATAATTTCCCTTCCATGGAATACCATGTCCACGGTCGAGTTCTAAAATCCACTGCGCAACATTATCTAAAAAGTAACGGTCATGGGTGACGGCTATCACGGTACCCTCGTATCTCGACAAATGCTGTTCTAACCACTCCACACTTTCTGCGTCTAAGTGATTCGTAGGTTCATCTAAAAGTAGAATGTCTGGTTTTTTTAGAAGGAGTCTAGCAAGTGCAACACGGCGTCTTTCACCACCGGATAGTTTATCCACAACCACATCACCCGGAGGACACCGTAGCGCATCCATCGCCATTTCAACTTGGGGTGCTAAATCCCAAGCCCCAGCTCTATCAATTTGCTCCTGCAAGTCTCCCTGCTTTTGCATAATCTTATCTTTAGCAGTATCGTCTGCTGCCTCATTAAGCTCATCCCATGTTGCATCGTAAGCAGCCACTAAATCCGTTAAGTGCTTAATGCCTTCCTCAACACAGGCACGTACCGTTTTACCCGCTTCCAAGTGAGGCTCCTGCTCAAGTAATCCCACCGATACGCCTGGTTCAAAATGAATACGGCCATCAATTTCTTTATCCCGTCCTGCCAAAATGCGCATGAGCGACGACTTACCTGATCCGTTAAATCCTAAGACACCAATTTTGGCTCCATAGTAAAAGGATAAGGAGATATCTCTTAAAATTTCTTTACGCTCAATTTTCTTCGATACACTGAGCATCGAGAAAATAATTTTAGGTTCTTCAGACTTAGCCATTGAGCTAAAAAACATAGTACTCTTACTGAAAACCGCAATCTCTTAGGACTGAATAAATTGTTTCGCAAAACAGGGTTTAATGCCTACGTTATTTGTAGATGAAAAGACCCCTTTCTTGGCTTAGCTTAAGCCTGTGTTTAATCCTCAAACTGACCGCCTCTCCTATGCTCATTTATGTTGGCACTTACACCCTTACGACCAGCAAGGGAATTTACGCACTGAAATTCGATCCAAGTAATGGAAGTTTTTCCGAACCATGGCTTGCTGCTGAAGCTCAAAACCCAACGTTTCTTGCGTTTGATCCTACCAAAACCCACCTCTACTCTTCCGGTGAAATTCGCTTACCAGGTGTAACTCCCGCACAAGGGGGTATCACAGCCTACCGTGTTGAACCTGAAGCAGGAAAACTTGCCTTCCTAAATCAGGAGCCAACGGGAGCAGGTGCAACTACGCACTTAGTCGTAGATGCAACAGACAGCATGGTTATTTCCTGTAATTACAATGCAGGCTATGAGTGTTCTCTTCCCATTCTTAAAGATGGATTAATCGGTAAACAAAATTCATTTATTCAACATACAGGACCGCTTGGACCGAATAAGGATCGCCAAAATCAAGTACACGCGCATTCCGTAACTCTCTCACCTGACAATCGATTTGTGATGTGCTGCGACTTAGGGACAGATCAAGTTGTCGTCTGTAAAGTAGATCCAGCAACTGCTTCTATCACGCCTCACACTCCTGCGTTTGCTTCCGCTCCGAGTGGCGTTGGCCCTCGTCATAGCAAATTCTCCGATGATTCAAAATTCTTCTATGTCGCCAATGAAATGGGAGGATCGGTCAGCACCTACGCATATGATAAAGAAAAAGGAGTTTTAAAACTACTCACCACTGACTCTACACTTCCTGAAAATTTTAAAGAGTTAAATACAGTTGCAGAAATCCGCATCCATCCAAATCAAAAATTTGTATACGTAACAAACCGTGGACATGACAGTATTGCCGTATTCGCACGCGACGAAAAAACCGGTTTACTTAAACGCATCCAAATCATCGGCTGTGAAGGTAAACACCCACGTAATTTTAATATTAGTTTAGACGGAAACTGGCTTCTCGTCGCAAATAGAGACACAAATAACATCGCTTCTTTCTCAATCGACAAGACTACTGGACTACTCAAAGCAACAGGTCATAGCGTATCTATATCACAACCTGTTTGTATTGTGTTCTACAATTAAGCGTTACTAAAAGTTAGCCTCTAGCGTCATTCACTTTACCCCATGAATAACGAATCCCATTACACACGTCGCAATTTTCTGAAACTTGCGTCGTTATCTGCAGCTGGTTTAGCAGCTGCGCGTCCGCTTAAAACATTTGCTCAAACAAATAATCCAAAGACTGACCGCGTTTTGGGTGTCGCCCTTCTTGGTCTCGGTGGATACAGTAAAAACTTATTAGCACCGTCTCTGTTTGAAACGAAAAACTGTAAACTCACCGCAGTCATAACGGGTCATCCTGAAAAAGGCGTTGCTTGGGCTAAAGAATATAAACTCAAAGAGAAGAATTTATACACGTACGATACGATGGATTCGATCGCGAATAATCCTGATATCGATATTGTATATGTTGTTACTCCTCCCGGTAATCACCGCGACTTTGTCATTCGTGCAGCGAAAGCTGGTAAGCACATCATTTCTGAAAAGCCGCTCGCAACCAGTGTCCCTGATTGCCAAGCAATGATTGACGCCTGCAAGGCAAACTCAGTCGCCTTTTCTGTTGGTTACCGTCTTTTCTTTGATCCTTATCACACAGAAATGCGACGCATTGCACGCGACGGTGATTTTGGAATTTTAAAGAAAATGAAAGGTCAGCGTGGTTTTAAAATGACCCAACACCAGTGGAGAATTGAAAAGGCACTCGCTGGCGGCGGACCTATGTACGATATCGGTATTTACTTAATTCAAGCTGCTTGCATGGCACAAAATGGAGAAACGCCAACCTATGTAGCAGCAAAAGAACTGCCAAAACTTCGTCCTGACTTTTTCAAGGAAGTTGAAGAGACTATGCAATTCTCACTTAAATTCGCTAATGGTTCTCAGTTTGATGGAATCGCAAGCTACAACGGCAGTGGCGATTATTTCCGTGCTGAAGGCGAGAAAGGTTGGATCGAATTTCGCCAACACGCTTTCACGTACCGAGGCGTAGATGCTTTCACAAGCCGTGGCCAATTAAACTACCCTATGGCAGTTCATCAACAGGCACTTCAAATGGATGATTTCGCTGACTGTGTTCGAACAGGAAGAAAAACGATCGTTCCAGGAGAAATGGGTTTACGAGATATTAAAATTCTAGACGCGATTTATGCTGCTGCAAAAAGCGGCAAATGGACTGCTGTTTAAAACAAAAAAGCCCACATTTTTATGTGGGCTTTTTTGTTAAAGGTTAAACGTGTTTTGAGTCAGACTCATCTTTTACTTTGTAACCTGAGTCCTGCCTTTGATGGTTTACCTGATTTTTCTTTAGGTAAGCTTGATACACATCATCAGCACTCATACCTAGGGTTTGAGCTAAAGACACGAGGAAGTGAAATAGATCGACCACTTCTACACGTGCATTTTGTTCATCAAACTTCTGGTACTTAGCCCACCATTTCCAAGGAACACTATCAATGAGTTCTGCAGTTTCTTGCTGCATGGCCCTAGTATAGTTAAGAATCCATTTTGCCTTTTCCTCGTCGGTTGGGGGCGGAAGGTTAACACCAATCCGGGCATTCAAAGCGCTCTGCATGCGGAAAATTTCTTCCAATTTGTCCATAGCGCTAAAACTGAGCTTTCTTTCCTAAGGAGGCAAGTCACAAGGTGTTGGAATATGATACTTTAGGCGATTTTTGGACCCTGCCCTTTGCAGTTGCGCTTAACCCCTGCTTGGTCTAGGGTTTTACCTTCATGCCTCGTTGAGCGCAACTTATTGTACTCCGCAGGCTTAACATAACATCGGCTGCTCCCTTTTAAGGTGAGCGCCTTTTAACATAAAATAACTAGTAAAATGACAGATCCAGTTACATCAGGTGACACAGCCGCTCAATCGGCCTCCCCTGACAGTGCCGCTGCTACAACTGCAGCCAGCACCCCTACGCCAGCATTTGGCGTATTTACAGAAACACGCGGTTCCGGTCTCGCACGTGGAAAACGCCCAAGTCAAAGCGCGGCTCCTGCCGCTGTAGCCAATACTGGCGAATACAAACCAACTGCTCTGGAAGTAATCACTCCTGAGCGCGAATACAAAAACCCATTCAGTGGTGAGACTTCAACACCTCGCGCTGAAGAAACTCCTGCACCTGCAGTAGCTCCTGTTACTGAAACACCTGCTGTTTCAGACGTAACGAGTGCTCCTACCCCTGTTGCAGAGCGTCCAACCTGGAAACCTCAGCCACGCGAAAGTTCAGCACCAAAGTCAGAATTAAATATCCTGCCTCCCGCTGAACAAAAACGTACGTCTGTTTCCTGGGAAAAGTCCCAAAACGAAAACCGCTATAACAAACGCGATGATCGTCAAGAAGGCTTTAAACCACGTCAAAATCAAGACCGCCCTGCATACACACCACGCGGTGATCGCCCTGAAGCAGCAAAACCTGCAGTTAAGAAATCAGGTGGCTTCTTTGCATGGTTAAAGGGTCTCTTTACAGGCAAAAAGAAATCGGAAGAAACCAAGCATGAACGCGGTGGCAACTTTGATCGCGATGGCGGTCATGGAAGACGCCGTAGACACCGTGGAAACCGTGGTCGTTCGTTTAATTCCGAACGTCCAGGTGGCTTCCAAGGTGGCAAACCTCAAGACGGTGAACGCCGTGAAGGTCAACACCGTGGCAACTTCCAAAAACGTCATCATGGCGGTCCAAAAAGACAGGACAACGGTCCTCGTCCTGAAGGCCAACAAGGTGGTGGCTATATTTAAGCCTTGCCAAAGCGCATAAGAATGCGCGCATTTTTAAGGCGTCTACACGACCGTGTGTAGGCGCCTTTTTTTAAGTCCAAAACATGGCAGATCTAATCGTACACGGTGGTAAACCGCTTTGCGGCACCATCACTCCTTCAGGTAACAAGAATTCGGTTCTCCCTATTCTGTGTTCAACGCTGCTTACTGATGAGCTCGTTACCCTAACCAATGTACCTGACATTACCGACTTAAATAAACTCGTTAATTTCATGCAGTCCCAAGGTTCCGTGATCACCTGGGATAAAGCCAAAGCAGAGATGAAGATTGATCACTCCGGCTTCAAAAAAAGTCTAGCGAGCGATGAACTGCCTCAGGACATGCGCTCAACCGTCCTTCTCTTTCCAGGGCTACTCAAGCGTTTTGGTGGTTTTATTTTAAATTCTGAATCTAAGGGCTGTACCTTAGGTGTACGTGAAATTGATCCGCACTTAGATATCTTAAAAGCGCTTGGCGCTGAAGTTCACGAAGGTGAAGCGCTTCGTATTTCATTAAAAAACGGATTTAAGGCAGCACGCCAATGGACAGACTACATGTCCGTTACGGTGACCGAAAATTTTGCTATGGCTGCTTCCTTAGCAAACGGAACCTCTGAATTAATCAATGCTGCTAGCGAACCGCACGTCCAAGATTTGTGTGAAGCCTTAGTTGCGATGGGTGCTAAGATTGACGGTATAGGCACAAGCCGCATCACAGTGACTGGCGTTACTAAACTTCATGGTGCAACCATTCGGATTAATTCCGACTACCATGAAATCGTCACCTTCTTAGCCCTAGGCGCTATCACGGGAGGGACGATTAGCATTAAAGATTCACTCCCACAGCACTTCGATTTAATTACCCGATCGTTTGCAAAGCTAGGCGTTGTAATCACCCACGAAGGCACCACAGCTCATATCAGACAACCGCAGAGCCTTGTGATTGAGGCACCCATGACTAAAAATCTTCTGCCAAAGATTGAAGCTGCTCCTTGGCCCTATTTTTCAGTCGATTTACTTCCTCTTTTAATTGCATTAAGTACACGCTCCGAAGGAACGATTCACTTCTGGAATAAGGTCTATGAAAACGGATTTTCATGGATGCCAGAACTAGCGAAATTCGGTGCACATGTCGTTACGAGCGATCCTCACCGCATAATTGTGTTTGGAAATCGTCCGCTTCGTCCCGCTGTTGTAGATTCACCGTTTATTATTCGTGCAGCTGTTGCACTCACGATGGTCGCTGCCTCAATTCCAGGTAAAAGTGTCGTTCGTAACGCAGAAATCATCAAACGTGCTCATCCTCGTTTCGTAGAAAACTTGCGTTCCTTAGGCGCTGAATTGGAATGGAAATAACTCATGTCTCAAGACGCTGAAAAAGGTGTAAATTTTCTCACAACGGCTTCACGCCAACAAGGCTCACAAGCTGAGGCTACCCTACGCCCGCTTTCTTTTAGCGATTTCGCTGGCCAAGCAAAAACATTGGAACGTTTGCAAGTGATGGTAGGTGCTGCAAAAAAACGTGGCGAAGCACTTAATCATATTCTTCTCTCGGGTCCTCCAGGACTAGGAAAAACAACCTTAGCCTTTATTCTAGGTCATGAGCTTGGCAAAGCGGTCCGAGTAACATCTGGCCCTGTGATTGAAAAGGCTGCTGATCTTGCAGGACTTCTCACCAATCTCGAAGAAGGAGATATTTTATTTATCGATGAAATTCACCGCATCCCAAAAACTGTAGAAGAATATCTCTACAGTGCGATGGAAGATTTCAAACTCGATATCATGATTGATCAGGGACCTAACGCACGCAGCGTTCGCCTCACCATCCCTCATTTTACTCTCGTAGGTGCAACGACTCGCAGTGGACTTTTAACTGCACCACTACGCTCCCGTTTCACACTACAAACACGCCTAGACTACTACGACACGAAGACCTTATGCGGAATCGTTAAACGTAGCTGCGGACTTTTAGATGTCGAAATTGATGCGCAAGGGGGTCTTGAAATTGCAGCACGCTCCCGTGGAACTCCACGTATCGCTAACAATTTAATTCACTTTGTTCGCGACTTTGCACAGCAGCGCGGTAACGGAAAAATTAACCAAGCGATTGCATCCGCTGCACTGGCTCTTCTTGAAATCGATCAGGCCGGTCTTGATGAAATGGATAAACGTGTCTTACGCGTCATTGCAGAAAACTATAAAGGTGGCCCTGTAGGCTTAAATACCATTGCTGTCGCAGTCGGTGAAGAAGCAGAAACGTTAGAAGAAGTGCATGAACCTTTCTTAATTCAAGAAGGTTACATTCAGCGCACTGCCCAAGGACGTGTCATCACAGAGCGTGGCTACCAAGCGATTGGTCTATTACCAAAGTCCTAACGAGAGCCTGTTATAAGTCCCCAAGAAGTGGTCTAAGGACAATTTCTTCGACGACCGTTCGTTTACTCATCTGATAAATAGCATAGAAGGCTTTTGCTACATCCTCAGCAGGCATCATACGCTTTTCGGGCACATTACTTCCTTTCCACGAGGGAGAAAAAGTAGCTCCTGGGTAAACACACGTAACACGAATTCCATGTGCTTTTAATTCAGAGCGCATCACTTTAGATAGCCCTGTAACACCAAATTTAGCAGCACTGTAACCTGCTCCACCCGGATAAGCGATAAGTCCAGCAATCGAGCTCATATTAAAAATAGAGCCTTGTTTACGCTTAATCATCTGAGGAATGAAAGCCTGAGAAACTAAAAAGACACTGCGTAGATTTGTCGAAATGAGCTGATCAAACATAGCTACTGACATATCAACGAGGGATGCTGCTTTGAAATTACCTGCATTATTAATAAGCACATCAACGTGCTTAAACGTTTTAGTGACTGCCTTTTTTAATGCTAAAACAGCTTGTTCATCCGCTACATCGCACGGGAATATTTCTACTATAGCACCTAATTTTTTACACCGACTTGCAACCCGAATGAGATTTTTTTTCGTGCGTGCTACTAAAGCAAGACGGACCCCCTTTAGTTCCTTAGCAAACTCTAGAGCAAGAGCTTCACCAATACCTTGCGAAGCTCCTGTAATTAAAACGACTGGCTTAGACATAAGAATTAACAAACCAGAGCTGCAAAATCATTAAAGTCTGCTTTAAAGCCGCCCTTAACCCCTTTGCAAATAACACTGACAGCGTCATGCGAGTGAAGGCTCTCTAAATGCGAGCAAGCAATTTGAAAATCTTTGATCTTTTTCTCGCGGTCAAATTCACGGTATAAAAGACGTGCTGCATCCTCTACGAACTTTAGGTTAGCACCGTTTAATTCAGCAAACGCCTGTTCATCCTCACGCTTCACCATAACTTGCGTTTCTGTCTTTAGCGCATTCACACAGAGTTGATGCAGATCCTCTATCCAGATTTTTTTACCTGGAGCTTCTTCAATTACAATGCGTGCTTTACTACGTTGTGAATGAGGAACCCCATAGGCGTCTCTTACATCACGGGCATGTTCATTTAATTCTGCAGAACAAGGACACGCTGAAGAATAAACAAAGTCTAAGTGAATAAAGCGGCGGTACTGACCTTTTGCGCTCATCACGCCTTCAAAAGCAGTTCTATAAAACTGAAAGCCTTCAAGTCCACTTCTTAGACTCTTTTGAAGCATCGGATAAGAAAATATCATTTTTAACCGAGCATCCTTCGATTTAACATTTTTTAAATACGCGGCTAAAATACGTCCTACTCGTTCGCCGGTCATAATCTCGTTTTTATGATCATAAAACGAGCGTACGATACGACTCATGTTAATTCCCTTTAATTCTGCCTCAAGTGATACGGTTCCCGTAATGCTCGTTTCTAATACAAGGGTCTTACCTTCTTTAGTCTTATATTTAAGGGGAAGTTTAAAATTAGAAACACCGACTTGCTGGATAGGTACGTGGACACCAGTAACTGTGTCATGCATAGCATCCATCATATCTGGTAGTGTATCACGATAGGCCTTCGTGACTTTCAATTTTGTATCATATGAACGCTTGATGCGTGGTTTAGCACCCGAAGCTGTTTCGTGAAGATACATACTTTTTTTTAATTTGCTCATACAGGCCCTAAATAGTCTGCAAAGTTACGTGGTGTTTCAAAAAGACGAACGCGGTATAGCTTTCCATCTTTTATGTGAGGCTCTAGTTCATTCCAAAAAGCGATCGTTAGATTTTCCGTAGAAGGAATCATCCCTTTTAGAAAGGCGACCTCTGTATTTAAATTACGATGATCAACACGGTCTACGATAACTGTATTTAAAATCTTCTTAAGCTTTCCTAGATCGATTACATATCCCGTGTCAGGGTTAGGAACGCCACATACCGTTACCTCTAAGACATAATTATGTCCATGCCAGTGCGGATTGGTGCACATGCCGAACTGCTTCTGATTCCATGCAAGACTGTACTTAGTATTATAAAGCCTATGCGCCGAATTAAAGTGAACTTGGCGGGTTACATAGACAACACCCCCCTTAGGAACCTTAGGTCCTAGGGTCTTCTTAGAGCTTTTCTTTGGTGTGCTTTTTGAAGGCATTAGCCCTCTACTAGTAGCACACTTTTGTCTTAGGTCAATCAGGGCAACGTACGTAATTGAACACTGTCAACGAGCCTATCTTGAGCGATAATATCGGTTACAATGATCAATTTATCTCCTGATTTAGCTAATCCCTGTCTTTTCAAAGCAGAAACAGCATTTTCGATCGTTAAATGTGGCTCTTCAGCAAACGGCATAAGCATAGGAACGACCGAGCGAAGTAAGCGAATTTGGCGATACAATTCGATATGCGGAGTAAAGGCGATAATAGGTGCCCCAACAGGACGAAGCGCAGCAAGGCCGCGTGCAATCAGTCCATGACGTGTAAAAGTCACAATTTTAGATCCAGGAATTTGATCACTTAAAATGACGGCTGAATGAAGTACCTTCATTTTTTCAGTGATAAAGACCGTTGGTTTTTCACCGTCTGCTGTTTCTTCACGCTCAATACGCTTAGATATTTTGTCCAACATACCAACGCATTCACGTGGATATTTACCAACAGTCGTCTCACCAGATAGCATCACACAGTCTGCTTTTTCAAAGACAGCATTTGCTACGTCCGTAATTTCTGCACGGGTTGGCACTGGCTGAGTAATCATAGACTCAAGCATGTGCGTCGCGATAATGACAGGCTTGCCGTAGGTAATACAGGTATTTACTGCACGTCTTTGAATGACAGGTAAATCTTCAAACGGACACTCAATACCTAAATCGCCACGAGCAACCATGAGTCCATCACACTCTTTAACAATACTATCTAGATTATCGATTGCAGATTGATCTTCGATCTTTGCGATAATCCAACTCTTCGATTTGTTAGCTTTTAGAAAATCACGCAATTGAACAATATCTTCAGCAGAACGAACAAAGGACATAGCATACATATCAACACCGGCTTCCAGTCCTACGCGGGTATCCCCTTTATCTTTTTCAGTAAAGGCAGGTAAGTTAACTTTTACGCCAGGCAAATTGATATGGCGTTTTGATTTTAATTCACCCGGAACAAGCACCTTACAGCGAATATGAGCTGCTTTCTTTGTAAGCACTTCGAGCTGGATAAGGCCGTTATCGACTAAAACCGTATCGCCAACATTAATATCATTTACTAAATCCTGGTAATTAACATCAACCGAGCGAATTTCTTCTGCCTGCTCACGGTCAGTTCCTGGTTTTACGGTTAAGTCAAAAATCTCACCCGGTTTTAATTCAATCGGATTATCTAAGATACCAGTCCTAATTTCTGGACCTTTGATATCCATCATGATTGCAACTTCGATACCAATACGGGCACTTACTGAGCGAATACGTGCAATAATGTTACGTGTCCACTCATGGGTCGCATGAGCCATGTTAAGTCTGATAATATCAGCACCATCACGCATAAGCGTTTCTAGCATCGCCTCACTTTCGGTCGCTGGACCTAAGGTGAAGATGATTTTAGTGCGTCTAAATGAGTCGATATTCGATGACATTAGCACTAAAAATAAGGTTTTTATACCCTACTTCAATCAATTCTATGTACGAGGAGATTTACAGTATAGTAAATCTAGGCTTAAACTTAAGCTAAATCAAAGAAATGACACCCTTCACCAGGTTCTACGATTGTGACATTACATGTTATTTGTTTTTTAAAATCACTAAAAACACGCTCAACAGCCTCCGTTGAATTACAATCGCGTGACAAATGCGTTAAGTAAATCTGCACCCAATGAGGGCTAGCTACTTTTACAAGCAAATCGCGCGCCTCTTCGTTCGATAAGTGGCCATGTTTACCACTAATTCTATTTTTTAAAGACCAAGGTCTTTTCGTATCCATTTCAAGCATACGAGGACAATGATTGGCTTCAATTACGACGATATGACAATCCCTTAACAGCTCAGGAATGTGATCTGGTACATAGCCTAAATCCGTTAGCCAAATGATTTTTTTATCACCTACTAAAAGCTCCCCTTGCTTTGATACCGTAATACAAAACCCTACAGGATCATGCGCATCATGAGGGATACTAAAACTTTTTACCTCCAAGTCCCGGTACCTAAAAGTACCCCCGGTTTCAAACAAGTACCACTTGGCGTCAGTGCCATGTTTATCCTGCAAGACACGCGCCGTGGCCTGATTTGCGAACAGCTTAATCGATGGATATTTTTTAATCCCTGCAATCGCAGCCGCATGATCAGCATGCTCATGAGTTATGAAGATTGCATCTATCTCACTGAGCATTACCCCCGCCTCCTCAAGTAAACCCTCTAATCGTTTTGTCGTAAAACCAGCATCAATCAGCACCTTAGCCTGCTCCGTAATCAGCAAGGTGCTATTACCTGAACTTCCACTTCCTAAGATTTTAAAACGGCATCCCATGTATAACCCATTGATTGATCGATAAATACTCAAGTGCAAGCTGTTTATGCAGGTCTATTCAGGCCTCAATTTCCATGGTTTTTACCCGGTATGCAGCGTTTTCTAAATCCCTGAATAAAAATCAGTTTCGTAACAAAGGAATCATTGCATAAATGACAATAAATGCACATAAAAGATTCTAAGTTAATTACCCCGACTTTTTATACTCTCATGAGCATTCGTTTTATTTGCCTAAAACTTGCGTTGCTTAGCTTTCTCGTCGCTTTAATTCCCGAAATTCAGGCACAGACACCAAGACTCACCAATCTCTCAACACTCAGCCAAGTTGGCACCGGAACAGGCATTATGACCTCCGGTTTTGTTATTGGCCCAGGCTCTGGCGATCAAGTCGTAATACGAGCAGTAGGACCAACACTAGCAGCATCTCCGTTCAATATGTCAGGCGTATTGGCAGATCCAGTACTGAGCCTCTACAACAGTTCAAACACCTTGCTTGCTACCAATAGCAGCTGGAAAGCAACCGATGCTGCCACCATCACCGCCTCCGGCGCTTTTAGCTTACTTTCAAACAGTAAAGATGCAGCAATTGTCACAACCTTAGCACCTGGAAACTATACCTTCCAAGTAGCAGGTGCAGCTGCAGACGTAGGTAAAGCAATCGTCGAAGTATACGAAGTTAATGCGACAACCAGTTCTTCTCGTTTACTTAATCTCTCAACACGTCTTACCCTTGCAGCGAATGCAACGGCTACTTCTGGACTAACCATTTCACCAGGTACTAGCAACCGTACGGTTATTATCCGAGGTGTAGGACCAACCCTTGGCTCATTTGGCGTAAGCGGTGCACTCGCTAACCCAAATATATCTGTACTCAATTCATCTGGAGCAACCATTGCGACTAACGATGACTGGGGTACTCCTATTGGTTCAGGTGCAGCAACCGTTGCACAATTGACCGCTGCCTTTACTCAAGCTGGAGCATTTCAACTAGTAACTGGAAGCAAAGACTCTGCACTGCTTCTTACTCTAGCGCCTGGCGCCTACACGATTCAACTTACAGGAAACGGTGGTAGCGGCTCTGCGATGATTGAAGTCTATGACATCACGCCTGCAAGTGTCAGTTCTACGACTGTTTCTATCGCAGTTACCCAAGCTACCGCAAGCGCCCCTTCTTCTAACGGTTTATTTACCGTAACTCGCACAGGCGACACATCCCAGCCACTGACTGTTCCTTACTCACTCACTGGAACAGCAACATCCGGGGTCGATTACCAAGCTCTCTCAGGTACAGTTACTATTCCTGCAGGTTCAACTACAGCAACGATCCAAGTTACACCTATTTCAACACTGGTTACGGGAAGTAAAACAGTGATTGCAACATTACCTACGAGCGGAATTTACACAATTGGTAACAGCTCAGCTACCGTTACTATCAATAACGTTGCACCAACCCTCTACGTTGCTGACCTAAGACCTTCCGGTAGTGCTTCAAACTCGATCGCTTCGGGTACTGCTACCATTTATCTACAGCCCGACGGATCTAGCGCTATCGTCAATGTGAGCTTCAGCGACCTCAGTTCACCAGAGCAAGCACCACACTTGACACTTGGTATTCCTGGACCAGGAAACAACTTCGTTCTTAATCTTACCTACCCTGGCCAAGTCATCAATCAAACATGGACTATCTCGGCTACAGGTACGTTCTCAGCAAGTGACATTTTAAACGCGTTAAAGTCAGGTAATATCTACGTAGAAATTGGATCTCAAAATTATCCAACCGGCGAATTAACCGGAGTATTCCAACAAAGTTCAGGTAGCCAAACTTTCACCGCTCCTGCTAATCCACCTGCTGTAGATCTTACCAATGTCACACCAAATGCGGTAAGTCGTTTCTTAACACAAGCAACCTTTGGTACAACGCAAAGCGATATCACAGCTGTACAGTCGCAAGGTTACGCGAACTGGATTTCTAGCCAAATGGCTTTACCAGCCACCTCGCATCTCGCTGCTACCCGTGCAGACGCTGCAATGTTCCCTAATACAGGTCTTTACCCAATCACTCAAAATAACCGTCAAGCTGCTTGGTGGAAAATAGCAACGACTGCTCCAGATCAATTACGTCAAAGAGTCGCTTTTGCTTTAAGCGAAATCTTCGTTGTATCTGACGTAGCCTCGGCATTAGTGCAGCAACCAGAAGCACTCGCTAATTACTATGACACCTTAGCGAAGGATGCTTTCGGCAATTTCCGCCAGTTACTCCAAGACGTAACCCTAAGTCCTGTGATGGGCAACTATCTTAACATGCTTAGGAACGCAGCAGCAGTACCAAGTAAAGGCACAAGTGCTGATGAAAACTATGCTCGTGAAATCATGCAGCTTTTCACCATTGGTTTAAATTATCTTAACCCAGATGGAAGCTTAGTACTCGATCAAACCGGCCAACCAATTCCTACCTATTCTAACACGACCATTATCCAAACAGCTAACGTGTTAACCGGCTGGGCTTACAATTCCACCTCTTCCTCGCCGAGTTTCACAGGAAGCTCTGCTGATTGGTATAACCCTATGATGGTGTATTCAACTTACCATGACGTTACACAAAAAACACTCTTCTCAATCACTCCTTCAAGCCCACCTATCGTAGTTCCAGCAAACGGTACTGCAGCAGCTGACTTAAAGATCCTGCTTGATGCCCTTGTAAACCATCAAAACACTGGTCCATTTATTGTTAAACGCCTCATTCAGCGCTTAGTCACAAGCAACCCAAGTCCTGGCTATGTTTACCGTGTATCTCAAGTATTTGCTAATGACGGTACAGGAACACGTGGTAATTTAGCTGCCGTAGTTAAGGCAATTCTTCTGGACTACGAAGCACGCTCCCCTGCGATGCTATCGACTTCAAGCTATGGTAAATTAAAAGAGCCACTACTTCGCCAAACCGCACTTTACCGCGCCTTTAGTGCACAAGCCGTAGACGGACGCATTCCTGTTTTCACACCTGATTCAACCTTAGGACAAGCAGCACTACGTTCACCTACCGTGTTTAATTATTTCTTACCTAATTACACACCTCCTGGTTCCTTAGCTGCAGCTGGACTTCTCGCTCCAGAATTCCAAATCACAACCGACACGACTGCTCTTACGGTACCTAATGCATTTTATAATATCATATTCACATCAACAACCCCAAGCGTATCTACACCGGTTTTAAACCTCACAGCACTCACAAGTGCTCCTGATAACGCAACCTTAGTCGCTACACTCAACACACTCTTATGTGGCGGCAATATGAGTACACAGGCAACAAACCGCATTCTTACTGCACTTGCTGCCTTACCTAGCACAGCAACTGCTAAGGATAGAGCACAAACAGCCCTGTATTTAGTAATCACCACTCAACAAAGCGCAGTACAACAATAATTTCTTACCCCCATGCTCACACCCTACGATCTCACACGCCGCAAATTCATTGGTAATGCCTGTGCTGCAGTTGGTGCAACTGGTGTATTATCTGCGATAGCACAGCTACGTTTAATCGGTGCACTCGCTGCTGACGCATCAACGATTGCTTCAGACTATAAAGCTCTCGTCTGTGTCTTTTTATATGGTGGTAATGATTCAAATAATCTCATTATTCCAATCGATACCACAGGCTACGGACTGTATTCAGCGCAGCGTACCGCGATTGCACTACCCCTGACTTCGGTAACTGCTATCAATCCTTCAAGCTATAGCGATGGATACAACTACGGTATGCATAACGGCATGACTGAAATGCAAAGCCTCTTCAGTCAAGGCAAGATGGCTATACTTGCAAACACAGGTACCTTAGTACGTCCTACTACGCTTGCTAATTACGTATCTGGAAATGCAGCGTATTTACCTCCACAGCTCTTCTCTCACTCAGATCAACAAACCCAGTGGCAAAGCAGTTTAGCTGACCAACCTTTCCAAACTGGCTGGGGTGGCAGATTAGCTGACATGATCAATGCGATTAACACCAATTCGACTATTTCAATGTCGGTCAGTGTCGCAGGTCAAAATTCATTCCAAGTTGGACAAACCACATCCGAGTACAATGTAAGTACCTCTGGTGCTATTTCTCTGACAGGCTCAAGTGGAAGCACAATCAATAATGTACGCTACCAAGCTGAATTAGACTTACTCAGTGCAACGGAAAAAAATCTTTTTAATGCTGCTTTCGCAAATTCTACCGGTGGAGCCGTTAATGACTCATCACTCTTAACGAGTATTTTAACTAACGCATCCACCTTAAAAACAACTTTCCCAAATACATCACTAGGTCAGCAGCTTAGCATGATCGCTAAACTTATATCTGCTGCACCTCAAACTGGTCTTAAACGCCAAGTATTCTTCGCAAGTCTAGGTGGATTCGACACCCATACTGTTCAATTAAATACTCAGGCAAGTCTCTACCCTCAAGTGAGCCAAGCGATCAACGCCTTCTACAACGCTACTGTTGAATTAGGTATCCAAAATCAAGTAACTACCTTCAGTGCGTCCGATTTTAGCAGAACCTACAACACAAACGGCGACGGTGCTGATCATGGTTGGGGATCTCACCACATGATTATTGGTGGCGCAGTCAAAGGCGGAGATATTTACGGCAAAATGTCTTCACAAAAGATTGGTGGACCAGATGACACAGGTCGTGGCAGATGGATACCATCAACCAGCGTAGATCAATACGCAGCAACTCTCGCAAGCTGGTTTGGCGTTAGCAAAACTAACCTGCCAATCGTACTTCCCAACATTGGACGTTTTGCTACGTCCGATCTAGGATTTATGAACACCTAAGCGATGGGAAGCCTGACTGATTCACGTCAAAAGAAGATCGTTCTTGGTGTACTTGCTCTTTTAGCAGGTATTGAGATTTTTTTATACGTAACAAGCTTAAGAACTAAGCAGGTTACAGAAAAACCTGCTGATTCAAAAGCACCGGTTGTGGCACAACGTAGCCAAACACCACCAATTGCGAACCAAGTAAACACGACTGCTCAAAAACAGTCGTCAGGTTTACGCTCAGACGATGCGCCTTCCCACTTGGCGGATCTACTTAATTCTCCAACAACAGATATTAAAGCAGATCTACGTCTCTTAGATGACATCTTTCAGCAGTACCGCTCTGCTATCCATGGAGATGATCCCATTGGAGATAATAAAGACATTACGGCAGCTTTAGTTGGTAATAATAAATTAGAGTTCGCTTTTATACCTAAGAATCATCCGGCAATTAATCAAAAAGGAGAACTATGTGACCGCTGGGGAAGTCCCTTCTTTTTCCACCAACTTTCAGGTACCGAGATGCAAATTAGGTCAGCTGGCCCAGATAAAAAGCTTTTTACGGACGACGATATCGTAATCACCCCTGGGCTATACCCTCCCCATTTGTAAGCGGATATAAGCGCACAAAGGTTGCAGCTTTTAGCTCTTTAAGTATAGTAAAGGGTTATGGCAGAAGGTCCTATTCCCGTCACCGTTCTTACTGGCTTCCTTGGAGCTGGTAAAACAACCCTTTTAAACCGTATTTTAACCGAACAACACGGGCTTAAGCTCGCGGTTATTGAAAACGAATTTGGTGAAGTTGGAGTCGATAACCAACTCGTTATATCGAGCGATGAAGAGCTCTTTGAAATGAACAACGGCTGCATCTGCTGTTCAGTGCGTGGGGACTTAATCCGCATCCTCGGTCGACTCCTTAAACGTAAGGATAAGCTTGATGGGATCTTAATTGAAACAACAGGCTTAGCCAATCCAGCCCCCGTTGCTCAGACTTTCTTTACAGATGATGAAATGCGTAGCGCCTTTAGACTTGATGCGATCATCACTGTTGTTGATGCAAAGCATGTCTCAACCCACTTAGACCAAGGCGATGAATCCGTAAAACAAATCGGTTTTGCTGATAGAATTGTCCTTAATAAAACAGACTTAGTCAGTGCCGATGAATTATCCGCTTTAGAAGCGCGTATTAAATCAATTAACGCTGTTGCCAAAGTATTTAAGACTAACAACTGCGCTATACCAATCGCTGATGTATTAAATGTAGGTGGCTTTAACTTAAGCCGTGCGACGGAACTCGATCCCGCCTTTTTAGAGCCAGAATACCCCTTTGAATGGGCAGGTGCTTATGCACTCCCTCAAGGCGTTCATGAGCTTGTCATTGGACATGTTGACCACGACCATGAGCACCATGACTGTGGCCATGACCATCATCATGATCACGAGAGAAATGAAAATGAACTCGATTTAGTAGTCATTCCTACAGCTAGTTTAAGTGAGACAGATATTTCAGCTGCTCGGGACATAGCCCTAAAAACATTCTCTGACTGGGAAAGAAAAGTCAGTGAAGGAGAATCACTCGAACTAGGAGCAACACTTAACCGTTTAGAACTTAAAGACGGTAACGGAAGATTCAAACTCGAGATTAAAAACCCAGGATTTTACCTTGTATTTGAGCAGTGCTCAGAAGTTCCACTCCACATTAAAGTATGCTCTGAAAATGTACGTCCTGCGTGGCAACAAGATTATCATCCAGCACATACCCATAATGAAGCTGTAACTTCGATCGGTATTCATCAAGCAGGAGAATTAGATGGTAAAAAATTAAACGCCTGGATCAGTGATTTATTAAAAAATAAAGGGAATGATATTTACCGCATGAAGGGCGTTATTTCCGTAAAAGGAAGTACAAAACGTTTAGTATTCCAAGGAGTACACATGCTCTTTGATGCAAAATTTGACCGCGAATGGGGAACTGATCCACGGATGAACACCCTTGTCTTCATTGGTAAAAATCTAGACAGAGCTTCACTCAACGCTTCCTTTAACGCCTGCCTTACATGAACCTGACCAAAGTATGGGCAGTACAATGTGATGACTACATCATCGATCTGGACTGGTCGCCAGATGGACAACTCCTCGCTGCCGGCTCTGCTTCAGGCCCTATAGAAGTTTTTCATGCTGCAGATGGCACAAAGCGTTTAAGTGCTGCAGGTCATGAACAGGGAACAAATACGCTTCGTTTTTCTCCTGACTCACATTGCTTAGTCACGGGTGGCCAGGATGGAAAAATTAAATACTGGGACCCTCTCGCAGGACAGGACATTACAACGGTAGATATAGGAAAAGATTGGGTTGAACATCTCGAATTTAAACCTAACTCAACGCTTTTAGCAGCAAGTTGTGGTAAAAAATTAAGCCTTTTAAAATCTGATGGCTCGGTTTCAAAAGCCTTACCCGATGCACCGAAAACGATTTCATCGCTTGCTTGGGATCCCCAGGGCGGATGTTTAGCTGTAGCTTACTTTGGCGGGATTACACTTTGGGATAGTGATGATTGGATTGTTCAAAAAGAGTTACCCTACAATAACGGTATCAACACCCTCGTATGGTCGCCTAATAGTCGTTGGCTCGTTTCTGGAAACGCTGATCCGAGTGTTCACTTATGGATTCCTTCTGAAGATGCAGAACTGCACATGAGTGGGTATGAAGGTAAGGTAAAACATTTAAGTTTCGATATCACGAGTCGCTGGCTTGCAACGAGTGGTGGTAGAGACGCCTGCTTATGGGACTGCTCTGGCGATGGTCCAGAAGGCAGAGAGCCTAACATGCTACCCCATGATGCCCCAGTCTGCGCTTTAGCCTTTCAGAAATCCCATGGTATTCTAGCAACAGGCGCTGAGGATGGTACTTTAGAATTATGGAGCCCAGAGCGAAAGAACCCACTTAGGGCCACAGTTAAGATGCCGGCAGCCGCTACCAAGATAGCATGGTCACCTAATGACACCTTTTTAGCTATAGGCTCCACCCAGGGCATTGTTTATGTGCTAAAATGCGAAGCGTAAATGCCTGTAATTTCCGCTTGCCGAAACCTGCACTAACCCACCTAATAACCTTTTGTTTGATGGCGACTTAGCTCAGTCGGTAGAGCAGAAGACTGAAAATCTTTGTGTCCCCGGTTCGATTCCGGGAGTCGCCACCATCTTCTCCTTCAACAACTTACGTAATTACAAGAAGGATAAATGAGGCCTTTTATGTGCCTACTTAGGTAAGTCTTAAGCACCATCCGATTTGGACCCTAAAAGGTGTAGATTTACAAACCAACGTCCTAAAGCTTGTTGAACCTAAGCGAGTTACCTATGTTTTAAGCTTATGGCAGATTCTGAAACCTTATTACTCAATGCACACGAAGTACGTGTGCTTGGATCCATGATAGAGAAAGAAATTACGACTCCTGAATACTACCCTATTCGGTTAAGTGCCCTCACTGCGGCTTGTAATCAAACCTCCAATCGTGAACCGGTGATGGATCTCGAGGAATACGAAGTCATGCAAGCACTCGATGGACTTCGCGACAAACGTCTCGCCAATCTCTTTAAAGGTGCTGATAGCCGTGTACCTAAATTTGCCCACCGTTTTGCAGAAACAGATGTGGATCTAGGCCGTCCTGAGATAGCGCTCTTATGTAATCTCATGCTCCGTGGTCCACAAACGCTCGGTGAATTACGTACGCGCTCCGCTCGTATGTACGAATTTGAGAGCCTAGAGGAAGTAGAAAAAATTTTAGAGCATTTAGCTAATCGTCCTGAAAATAAATTAGTCATCAAGCTACCTCGACAAACAGGATTTAAGGAACAGCGTTATATGCACCTACTCTCCGGTGCACCGGTCATTACGGAATCGGTAACAGAAATAAAAACCGAAGCTACTTTAAAGCCGCTGCGTGTAGAGCCTGAGCAGATCACAAAACTCGAAGCAGAGATTGCTGCCCTAAAATCTGAACTCGAACAGCTTAAGACCCAATTTGCTGATTTTCGTAAGCAATTAGAGTAAGAAAAATATATTTTCTAGGCATTGCACGTAGGAGATCACTTCTCTACGTTGGAAACTGAATGGCTATTTTAAGCTTACTGGATGTAAACCTCGCCTTTGGCGGCCCATCAATTTTGGAGAAAGCAAATCTTCAAATTGATCCGGGTGAGCGCGTCTGCTTAGTGGGAAGAAATGGAGCGGGTAAATCGACCTTGATGAAGGTTATCACAGGAGAAATACAGCCAGACAAAGGAGATATTTTTAGACCAGACGGAGCCTACTACACGTGGCTTCCTCAGGAAGTACCGACTGATATTAAAGGATCGGTTCTTGAAATTATAACGTCAGGTTTACGCACCAATGCTCACCATGAGGAGGATTGGGAGCGTGATATTCGTGTCGATAACTTGATCGAGCGCTTGCAATTAAACCCCACTGCAGAATTTTCACTTCTATCCGGTGGATTAAAGCGCCGCGCCCTTTTAGGTAAAGCACTCGCTGGCCAACCAGATCTCCTATTACTCGACGAACCAACGAATCACCTAGATATCGAATCTATTCTGTGGCTTGAAGAGTTCTTACTCGAGTGCCGCATTTCACTTTTATTCGTAACCCACGACCGCGCATTCTTGCGTAAAATGGCAACCCGCATTCTTGAACTCGACCGCGGACGCTTAGCAAGCTGGTCCTGTGACTACGATACGTACCTGGTTCGTAAACAAGAAGTGCTCGAACAAATTGAGCGCCAACAAGCACTCTTTGATAAAAAATTAGCTCAAGAAGAAGCGTGGATTCGCCGTGGTGTAAAAGCTCAGCGCTCCCGTGCACAAAGCCGAATTAATCAGCTTATGCAAATGCGTGAAGAACGAAGAGCACGCCGAGACCGTGTTGGAAATGCTAATTTAAAACTAGTCGAAGCAGAAAGATCAGGAGTGAAAGTTATCGAAACTACAGATCTTTCCTTCAAATGGCCTAATGGAGATTATTTAGTTAAAGATCTAACGACCACGATTATTCGTGGGGATAAGATTGGTTTAATCGGCCCTAACGGCGCAGGCAAAACGACCCTTATTAAGATTTTATTAGGCCAGTTGGCTCCTACAGAAGGTGAAATCAAACACGGTACCCGCCTAGAAGTAGTATACTTTGATCAACTGCGTGAGCAAATTGATGACAAGAAAACAGTCGCTGATAATATCGCTAACGGAAATTCGACTGTATTTGTTAATGGTTTTTCTAAAAATGTTATCTCTTACTTACAGGACTTTTTATTTGAACCAAGTCGTGCACGTACGCCTGCAGGCGTCTTATCGGGTGGAGAACGTAATAGACTCTTACTCGCTCGCCTGTTTACAAAACCGTGTAATGTACTCGTCATGGACGAGCCAACAAACGATCTCGATGCTGAAACACTCGATTTACTCGAAGATCTCTTAGTTGAATACAATGGCACACTTCTTCTTGTAAGCCATGACCGTGAATTCCTTGATAATGTCGTTACATCGACATTCGTATTCGAAGGTAACGGTGTGATTGGAGATTATGTAGGCGGGTACCAAGATTGGTTAAGACAAAAGTCACTGCCAAAACCTGCAGTCTCTACCACTAAAGAAGTAAAAGCTGAAAAAAAGCCAGGCACTTCACGTAAACTCACCAATAAAGAGCAAAAAGAATTAGAATCGCTACCAGCCAGCATTGAGGCTTTAGAAAAAGAACAAGCCAGTATTGCAGCACAACTTGCCGATCCTGCCTTTTATCAAAAAGAGCCCGCTTTATTTAATAAAGCACGTGAGAAGCTAGAACAAATCGAGCAAGATCACGCACGTGCCTTTAGCCGCTGGGAAGAACTTGAAGCGTTAAGAAAAGGCTAAGCGCCTTGCTTACTAAACAGTTCAATCCAGTTACCATCCGGATCTTGAATAAAAATCTGCTTGGCTCCGTCTGGTCGAGTAACAGGTCCTTTGTAGACTGCTCCCACCGATTTTAAGTGTTTATCAACAGTCTTAATATCCTGCACCTTGAGTGCAAAATGGCCTGATTGTTGATCTCGGGTTACTTTAGGATCTTCTCTTTCTCCGATTAAATGAAGCTCCTGTACCGTTCCTAATCTAAACCACGATCCCGGAAAATCGAACGCAGGACGTGGGAGCATTTCTAACTTAAGCACATCACGGTAGAAGCGATTACTCACGTCTACATCTGATACAGCAATCGCAACATGGTTTAACTCAATAATACCTAAAGCACTCATAGGTTAATCAATAGTATATAAATATTCTTATGCAATCCTCTGTATTACTGATACATTTTTTGTAAGGCATAGGCCGTCTTTCTCATTCTTTCACGAAGCGCACTAGGTCCTAGTACTTCAACAGCCGTACCCCACCTTAATATCCAGGTCTCAACTTCTTCTAAGGCACCTAGCTTTAAGTGCAGTTCTAATCGTCCATCAGGTAATTCCTTCATGGACTGAGATTCATGCCACTCTCTTTCCTTTACTCGGTCCGCAGCCTGAGCTGTAAAACGTAGCACCACATCATGGCTACCACTACCTTGTAATACACCCATAGCTCCTGAGAAGAATTTTTCAGGTGAGAAGTCTTTAGGACGACTAAATTCTGTAGTACTTACCTGAACACTATCGATACGCGGCAATGCAAATGTTCTAAGCGCGTTACGCTCTAGGTCATAGCCAATTAAGTACCATAAATTTTCACGGTGAGTTAAGTGATACGGCTGAATTAGGCGCTTATCTTTTTTCTTACCCCCTGGTTTTTTATACTCAAAACTGACTTGTAGTTGTTTTAATACAGCTAAACTAAGCGCGTTAAAAACTGTTAGGTCTGTTTTACCGAGGCCAATATTTTTAAAAGATACACTTCCTAATTCATCCGCTGGAGAAAAAGATATGCGATCTTTAAGTCCTGCGGCTAACTTATCAAAGGCGACTTCTAATTGTCTATGAAAGGGCGTACCTCGGTACTGCTCGAGTGCTCTTCGTGCAACAAGCAAGGCGACTAATTCACCCTCTGACACTTGAACCGTAGGAAATGCAGTAACTGGCTGCGTATAACGGTAGGACTGAATCTGCGGATCAAACTCGATTGGAAGATCGAGTCTATCACGCATAAAACCAATATCTCTAACAATCGTTTTACGACATACCTCAAGCTCAGCACATAAACGTGTACAATTTACGAGCGTTCCACGACGCAAGATATCATGGATTTTAAGCATGCGCTCGAGAGGAGGACGAGAGAGTTGAGCACGTTCAGCCATAGAGAAGAGTATTTCAGATTATTTAGGCTGGGACAAGCAATGTCTCACCCTAGGTAGTATTATCTTCTGCATCATGAACTATAAATCATTATTCGAAGTTACTCCCCCAGCTGATCTCTCGTGGTTTCACTACGGAACCGCTTTCCGCGCTACCCCATGGCCATCCGTTTGCATTGAATGCGAGACCAGTAAAGGTTGGGTACCGGTTAATCCTACCGTTGATATATTCGCTTCTGCAGCAGCCACATTAAGTAATGATGAATGGTGGGAATATATGGACTATGTACCATACAGAGTACGAAATATTATAGATAAATTCAACTACGGCCGTTTAGAAGCACTCTTTGTTTTAAACATCTGCCACACACTCTTTGACGCACTCGAAGAAACGCCTGCATTAATATCCTTTTTGGCAGCCCATGAATTACTCCGTGGTGAATCAGAACCAGCGTGGAGAGAAATAATTGCTATCTATGCACGCAGTGGCGTATTTGGAATCTTAGAATGGCTTGGCCTACCTGCTTCAAAACAAACACTTACCATCTTAAGTCACCTAGCTAGCCCTGATATTCCACGCCGTGTACTTGAGCCTCTAAGAGCACACCTCTGGGAGCCAAAAGTTATCTTTAATTTACAAGATAAGGATGCAATTACCCATTCTCAAATCATCGACTTTAACGATGAGTACGCTGCTTAAATTAAGCTTTGGTAAGCGCCTTTAAAAACCGTTCAATACGCTTAGGATCAACCGTATTTCTCCAGTCACCATCTTTTTTAAATTCAGATCCTACAATATAACCATCGGCTTTCCCTTTAAAGGAGCCGATGTTTTTGTGTGTAATTCCAGAACCTAAATAAAGTGGTATTGTTACCGCTGCCTTTACATGCGTTACCTCTTCACGCTTTGGCTCTACACCTGTGGCACTACCTGTAACAATCACAGCGTCTGCGTGCATAAACTCAGCCGCATGCGCAGTCTCTGAAATTGAAACATCAGCTGTTATCGCATGGGAACTATGCTTTTTCTTAATATCAGCCCATACTTCAATACGCTCAGCATGTAACTGCTTACGATACCTTAAAAGTTCAGCTGCACAGGATTCAATGACTCCTTCATCTGCAACATGCGCAAAAGCGAAGCCTTCAACACGGATAAAGTTTAACCCTGCAGTTGCAGCAACTGCTAATGCTTCCTTATTTGCTGCTGCGAGTATTTGTATACCGACTGGAATTTTAACTAACTGTCTTACCCCTGATGCAATAATCGCCATGGAGGCTACAATTTCTGGGCCAACATGTCCCTTCAGATAGGGAATATCATGCATATTTTCTAACATGATCGCATCCACACCACTAGATGCATAGATTTTAGCTTCTTTAAGCACCTGCTTTTCAATTTCTCCAAGTGAAAGCTTACTTAATGGCGTACTAGGTAAAGCGCCTACATGAATCATTCCGGTAACTGTATTATTTTTCTTAAAAAGCTTCATGTTTGAATAAGCACTACGTAATTACTCATATCTGTAGTAAGGATCCGTATGGGTCAATCTACAGAAACATAAATAGTATTTTTTAATGGTGACGAATGGCAGAATAACTGGATAAATTAATCCTGCTTTTCGATGCCCAAGACACCCTATCGACGCTTTATTATTATATTTGTAGGGTTAATCATTATATCATTAACGAGTCGTGCTCAGTCATTAACACAAAGCGACTTAGTTTCTACTTTTAGACCATGGAGAGTCGAACATGTGACTCTCTCACCAGATGGAACCCACCTCGCCTGTTCTATCAACGACGAAGACTCAACGTCTATTGAAATACTGGATATCAATCATCCAGAAAAGCCCGTATTACTTAAAGTAGAAGAAAACCGATTGGGATCTCACTGGTGGAGTATGCAGGCAAGTGCCAGACGTGTGAGTTTTATTAGCTGGTCCGGGAATCAGCATCTCATCGTGCTATCAAATCTCGATGGCCTTTTTGTTGTAAATTCTGACGGCACTAATCCTATTAAACTTGGTGACTCTGTATCACTGGGCTACACCGAATACCCTAAAGCGCGCATAAGTAATATAAATAAATCAGGTAAAGAAAACTCAAAAGGCTCAACATCAGAATTTAGGAATGATGAACCAGAACCCCGCTTAGTACCACGTAAGTTAAATGTACTTTGGGTACCTAAGACAGAAACCCCTTGGATTACTGTAAGTGCTTCAGGCAAAGAGACCGATGTTTATCGTATCAATATTCAAACCGGTGCCAAAGAAGTTATCTTTAGTGAAGTAGGAACTAAGAGCACTCTCTTAGCCGACCATACAGGAACACCACGTCTAGAATTAATAGACAACTCAACTGAAGCAGTAAGAAATTATCGTCTTATTAATATTAAGGATAAGGAAAAAGTTAAACGATTCGAGTCGATAGCAACACCAGTTACGCCAAAAAACGCTTTAAATATACGTTCTATTCCTACAGCGCTCGATATTAACCCTGATATCGTTTACTATGCCTCCAACGCTGACTCAAAATCATATGCCCTCTATAAAATAGATTTAAATACAGGTACTAAAACATGCCTATCGACTAAAAAATCCACTGAAGATATTATAGATCCACTCAAAGCGTTTGATACCCAACGATTAGTTTTTAATTCGAGTGACGATAACTTAGCAGGCATAAGATACCCTGATAATACTACTGAGTGGATAAACCCAGAAATCGCTATCATTCAAAGTAAAATAGAACACGAAATACCTCATCGAACAATCACGATACTTGAATGGGATAAAACACATGAACATTTCTTATTCACTAGCTCGAGCACCCATGAACCAGGGAGGTATTTTTTATATACGAAAAGCACAAACGAAATTATTCAATACTTTAGGCGAGCTCCTTGGATAGACACAGAAACACTTTGTCCAGCAGAAGACTTCACTGTTACGCTTAAAAATAATACAGTCCTTAATGGAATTTATACCGAGGCAGTTAACCCTAAAGTTACGCCTCCTCCTCTGATCATCATCCTTCACGATGGACCAGCACTCCGTGATAAATCAGATTATGACCGCGAAGCGCAACTCTTTGCTTATTTAGGCATATCGGTGGCCCGTATTAATTATAGAGGCTCATCTGGAAAAGGGCTTTCTTATCAGAATGATTCGATACACACACTAAGTCAGTCGATTTCAGAAGATATCTTTAGCTCAATCTCATACTTATCTAATCATAAAAAAATAGATACTAAACGTATCATTCTTTTAGGTAACGGTTTTGGTGGCACCCTTGCGCTGCGTACACTACAATTAAATCCAGGACGATTCAAAGGCGCCATAACAATCAATGCGCCAACTGACATAGCAGAGTGGATTAATACTCCAACTAAAGAAGTGCAAAATAGAAAATCTAACCCAAATAGAGATTCATTTAGCAAAAAGGGCGGTAAAGGCGGAAAAATGAATATGAAACAATCGATGCAAGAGATGTCACGTAGCAGTTCACGTCAGCCACAAAGTCAGGACTTTGAGCAACTTCTTAAAAAATATTATTTTAATTTTACCACTTCTGAATTTAAAGCACTGTCCCCCATCGCACATGTTTCCGATGTAAAAGATCCTGTGCTAATGATCCAAGATTTAGGCGGTAGACCCGTTACAGCAGACCAAGAACAAAATTTTATTGAACAACTTAAGCCAGAAAACAACCAAGCCTATAGTTATGAAATGGAAGGAAACTTATACGCAATTGAACCAGAGGCACGGCTCAATGCATACCGAGCGATAGAGCAGTTTTTAAATATAACGCTTTATAATTATTCTGTAAATGTAGGAGAGATTAAGGAAAAAAATTAATCTATTCATGAGAAAATATTTCTCTATACGTTCCTCACTTTTAAAGCTACTTACACTAACTCTTTTAAGTGTAAACGTATGGATTGTATGCAAAGCTCAAGATCAAGCACCTCAGCCTGTTAAAGTTACACTTCCTCCGTTTTTTGTTGAAGAAAAAGGCCCCCACTGGAACTACGCAAGTGCAGATGGCTTAGAAGTCCTTACTCGGTGCGATGAAGACATGACCCAGGGTATTGTAAAACAAGTATATAAAGCCCAAAGTTATGTGGATACGTTACTCCCCAAAAAATATCAGGTAAATAAATCTCTACCCAGAGTCTTACTACTCTATCCTCATGAAATGAAACCAAGTATACCTCAAGGTATACTGAGTAAAAATGACGAAGACAAAAACACGGGAATTAATACTGATTTTAGACGCGATCCACGTTTTTTTAACCGCCCTACTGTAGAATTCTTTCCTAATTTAGATCTACGAGATCCAGATGCACGTATTACCTTTTTTATAGCACCTAGCGATCAAGCTGAGATTGGTGATGCCGTTATTACTCCACAATCGCTTCAGGAGGCAATGTTGGAGCGACTTCCGGCTCTACCCTGGTGGTTTACCCTAGGGTTTTCTCACATGTATCGATCCTTATTCAATCAATATGATCAAATTGGATTTAAACCAATGGTCTTCGTCGATACCAAGAAAACTGAACTGATTGCTAAAAACCAAGATTACCCGCGTCTATTACCACCGATTAAAGAACTTTTTTCCGAATATGGCGTTACCTCCGAACTACCTGACTTCGAAATAAGGAAAATAGCTCTACTGAACGAAGCTGAACTATTTTTACGCTGGGTTTATTCCGATACAACAGGCAAACGTCGTGAAGCACTGTATCACTTCATAGATCAAACGATAACAGAGCCTGCATCAGAAAATATATTTATTAACTATTTTGGTATTAACTACACTGAACTTTGGGAACGCCTAAATGACTACATTCCTCAAGCGATTTCGCATTCAATCTATATTCCTTACAAGGACGATATAACGATACCGAAAATTAAACTTACTTTAGCCACTGAAACACAAATTGGTCGTATTAAGGGCGACTGGCTACGTTTCGAAGCAGACTATGTAAAAAAGAATTACCCGGAGTATGCTCCTAGATACTTACAAGAAGCACGTCTAAGCCTGCAACATGCTCATGACCGTGGTGGAGATAGCGCTACATTATTTTCAATTCGTGGATTGCTTGAACTCAATGCTGGAAATATCAGTGACGCTCGCGGATTTTTAGAAGATGCATGCAAGTCACATGTAATACGACCACATGCCTACTACGAATTAGCTAAGCTGCGTTACAATGACGCAATTAAATATCCAGAGGGTGAAAAAAATAAATTAAGCGATAAACAAATTAAATATATATTAGACCCGTTAATTATATCGGAAGATCAAAGCCCTCGACCGATCGACGCCCATTTGTTCACGTGCCGAGTCGTAATTCAATCTAATGCTCGTTTATATCCTGAAGTTCTTAGCTATTTAAAACAAGGAGTAGAACTGTTTCCACGTAACCCACAGTTACTCTATTTAACCGCTGGAATATATTCTCTTCATGGAAATACGTCGCTAGCGAATGATTTACTCGAGCGTGCTCTACGCCTAGATCCTCAGGAGGCTCTAAAAAATCGCATTGAAGTATTGCAAAATGCGATTCGTGAAGTCTCCAATAAGCGAAGTAAACCTAGCACTCCTTAGGCATGCTAATTTGAAACTGCTCAGCATAGGTAATCAAGTTTGGTATAATAGTTTCATATAGCTCTACGCCATATTTGAGATAATTATCACGTTTTTTTAGCGCCATATCACCTGGCATTCTTACTTGATCAAAGCCAGATCTCGGTGGTGTTGCACGGCACTTCTGAGCTAAATACGTTGTTTGTTTTATAAACGCCTCGTCGCCACCAAAAAGTTTGGGATCACATACCTGAATAAAGATATTCGCTGTCCAGCCTTCAACAGGATCTAGCCTCCCATGACCGGAGAGAGCACTGGTAAGAGTTTCTACCCAAAGTCCTAAGGCATAGCCTTTATGTCCATGATCTAATCCACCTAAGGGCAACAAAGAGCCAGCTGGTGTACTGAGCACTAAATCAGGTTCATCTGTAGGATTGCCCTCACTATCCAAAACCCATTTACCTGGTATTTTCTTTTTTGCAGCACTTGCCCGTCTAAGAACATTAAATGCCAAAATAGATAGAGATACGTCAAAAATAATTACTCCGTCCTTTGTAGGCCACGCAGATGCGATTGGATTAGGTGTATATACACCAACCTTACCGCCGTGAGGAGCAACAAGCGCTGCTGTTGGGTCAGAACATGCTAAAGTCACAAAATAACCCTGCTCAGCAACTTGGCGCAAATAAGCTGCTAAACAAGCAATATGATGACTACGCTTAATAACAACAGTGCCGGTTCCAAGTGCCTTTGCGCGCTTTACCGCCTCATTAATGCCTAACTGTGTTAACCATGGCCCTGACTGGCGCATTCCATCCCAGGTTAATGCCGCAGGAAAATCAGCTATAACAGAATACTTACCTGATTTTGCCAAGCTGCCTGATTTAAGATCATTTAGGTAAGCAGGGAGTAATGATAACCCATGGGTCGTATGACCAAGTAAATCACCTTCTACGAGAATTGATGATGCTACCTGAGCTTTATCGGCTTCTAACCCAGCTGAGGTTAGAAGCTTGTATGCAAATGTGATAAGTTCTTGTACGTGGTAGCGCTTACTCATGAGGCGTTATTAACGCCTTCCACCATGCCAGCCAAATCCAAAACTTAACCGTATCGGTGCAAACCAAGGTCCATAGTAATATGGATCACCGTAATAGTATGGCCTAGCGTAGTAATCTGGCGCTTCAGTATAGATAACTGTTCTCTCAACTGGTGCTTGCACATAGGCTGGAGCAGGCGTTGATGGTGTAGCAACAGTAGCTTGAGTTTCAGTTCCGCCCTCAATCGAAGCAATACTACGATACGCGACTACATTCGACTGACCATTAGCCATTTTATACTGAATGGTGATACTATCTGCTGTTTGTACAATTTGACCAATTGAAGAACCTTGAGCAGATGCCACTTTGGCTAACTCAGATGGCGTTGGTATGCGTGGTACGTAAATGGTTTGGTTTGGTACCAAGTTTGTCGAAGCCGTCTCACTAGACTGAGCAAAAGAACTAGCGCCTAAAATAGTGAGCGCTAAAGCACTTGTTAAAATAAGTTTTTTAGAGTTCATAGTGTTAATTTTAAAGACTTTTAGGTGATATACCACCAGATGTTTAGTTAGACCGTTTGCGGTTTTAATTGTGCCATATTTTTTACAAAAATCAACTTAAGCTATGTGTCGCTAAAACTGAGACACATGAGCACACTTGGGTGGGCTTAAAACCACTTAAGTGTCATAGTTTCGAGCTTAAAACTTGTCATATAAGTTTACCCAAAGATAGATTAAACTTATACCCTATCTGGCAAATCTAGCTGGATTAATACCCTATTTATATATGCATAAAGTAAGCATTCTTACGTGTTTTGCAATCATCTGGATTAGCTCTGTCTGTCAGGCTTCAATAAACAAAACTGACGATGGTCTACTTTTTTACTTATCCGGTGACCATGGAACAACAGCTGACTATTCAGCTGGCAAAACACCAACTCCTAATTTCGACTATGAAGTTTCACTCATACCCGATGGAGCAAAAGCGGGCGGATTACGTAGTGGCGACCTAGCACGACTTTCCTATTGGGCACCAGGCAATATATATGCACAACGAGGCACCCTCTCCTTTTATTTTAGATCACATACACCAGTAGGCCCAACCGCTTTCCCCATATTTAGAGTTGGATATGCAGATCATTCTAGCTGGGACATGGTCTTTTTAAGAATCGATTACAATGGTCATGGATTTGACGCTTTTGTTACTGATGCAAGCTTATCACGCATACGCGTTTCAACAACCGTTAATCCATTTCCAAAACCAGATACATGGACACTGCTAACGTTGAGTTGGGATGAAACTAAAGGTATAAAATTTTATATTAATGGAATCTTAGCTGCATCAAAAGAATATAAAGGTAATTTAAATGCAGCCTTAGATCAATTCGGTCCAAATTCACGAATCATTGCTCCTTGGAATGTGCAATCTGATTATAATTTTGTCCGCGGTGAAGATATCGATGAAGTGCGCATTTATAATCACATGTTAAGCGACGACGCTGTGGCCTCTCTAGCAAAACAAAATTTATCGACGGTAGCTAGTCAGCAACCAACAAGAAATCTCACCGATGAAGCATGGCAACAAGAGTGGGCTCTTAGATATGGATGGAATAGACTCAATGACTTACCTCAATACCTTTCAGGAGAATACGTAACTATTCGAAAAGTAGAAATTCATGACGCCTATGATTTAAAGCGCTGGTATTGGAAAGCCTGCGACGGAATTCGTGAAACAACGTGGCCAGGTGTTTATAATCGTTCCCGCTTACCAGGTCGTAATGACTATTTTCAACTTCCTGATTGGGACTGCTATTCATTGTCGGGCAAATCGATAACTTTTTATATGCCAGATGAGCCATGGAATCATATAGAAATATCAGGAGCAGCTTATGGCCATGCAACACTACTTGCCAACACTACAACCAAAGAAAAAGATATTACTTTATTTGACCGAAAAGAGGGCCAAGAACGCACGATCCATTCGTTAGATAACCATAGAGGTGGCAAAGTACGCTTTGATAATGATATGCAGGAACAGCCTATCGGTGAATTTAGTGCTTATTATGTTCACGAAGGCAAAGAACCTCAGGGCTCTCTCAAACTTAGCTACGTACTAACGGAAGAAAATGTAAACACACCAGCGCTAAAAGAATTAAATACTTTTATCGATGGTCGTTACACAGAAGATGAACAAAATAAAATTTTAGCAAAACCTGACACGTCCCAAGCAGTAAGTTTACAATCAACTAAAACGGCTCAGACGCTGCCTTTAGTTCATATCCTTTTACCCTACGCTAGTGATAATCCTACCTATAATTTATCCAGTATAACCGATGGTTTAGATGGTATAGCTCTTGAGATACCAGCCCTTAATTCGACCCAACTACCGAACGGACTTATAGCACTGAACGTTCAGGTAAAAGATCCCCTTTGGCCATTACGCAACATGCTCGATTTCACGTTTAGCGTAAAATCTGGCGAAGCTAAAACTCTGTGGTTAGATTTACGTGACCGTATTTTACCACCTAATAAGAGTATTTATTTAACAATTGCTTCATCGAGTCCTGATTTTAATTCACATGATTTAGTAGGTAGCCACCTACGTCTTATTTTTAAACCAAAAATAGAAGCAAAAAAAGAACATGAAAGTGATCGATTCACTCAATTAAAAGATGCTTACGCAATGCTCGTAGAGGAGCATCCTAGTTCTGACAAGTTACACTTATGGACACGTTTCAGGTTAGACCTAGAGGATTTAATGCGTGTAAATCCTAACCATTACCCTGGTGTAAACTACTGGGCTGTTACCAACCCTAATGCTCCGGCAGTAAAATTTAATGAACCCAAAGTACCAGACGGCGTACCGCTTTGGGCATTTAGACAAGTTGAAGCCCTAGGCCATGTAAAATACTTCGTTAAGTGGTGGATCGAAAACCGTCAGGTTGAAAATGGTGAATATGGTGGAGGTCTATCAGACGATACAGATCTTACTAATGCATGGCCTGGTGTAGCACTCATGGGATGTATACCAGATAAAATAGCTGATGCATTAAAACTAGAAGTCGATGCATGCTACAGGCAGGGCATGATTACTAACGGACTTTGCACGATTCAAGCCGATGAATTACATGGCTATGAAGAAGGCCTTAATTGTCTCGGACAAAACTTAATTCTCAATTACGGAAGTCCTAAAATGCTTGAAAGAGCTATGGCAACAGCCAGAGGTATCGAGTGGTTGACGGCAATTAATCCAGCAGGAAACCGCCTCTTTCAGTCGTGCTATTACAACGGTACTAAGATGGCTACGGATAGTGTATGGGGTTACACGAAAACATACGAATACCTCATTTTACAACCCGAGCAATTACTCATTGAATACAACGGTAATTCACGTGCCAAAAAAGTCGCCTTAGAAATGGCTGATGGACTTTTAGCTCATCGACATAAAAACGAAGAAGGTAAATATGTATTACCAGGCTCAATTCATTTTAGTGACGATAAGGAAGGCATATCTCCACGTAGTTATTTTCCATGGCCCCTATTTTGGAGTTCATACAAATGGACTGGAGATAAAAAATACTTAACTCCTATATACGATGGCGGCGCTGGTTACTTAGGAAGTATCAATGCAAACGTTCTCGACCTACTCGATCTTCGCAAAAGGTGGGCAAAGGGTGAATTTTCAGGAAAAAACAGTCGGGAAGCTACCACGCGATCTGTTGATGCACGAGGTGCTCGTACACGTTCAATGTCAATCGGTAATGGTGATACTGGTCGCGCTGCAGCACCAGAACATATCGCGTGGCAACTTACCGGAGATAAATCATACCTTGAAAAAATGTATCTAAATGAACTTAAAGAAATGAATCTAGGAGAGTACATAGATACCGAGGGAAGTCTTTGGATAGACCGCGTAGGCGTTCCTCATACAAACCTACAGCGTGAACGCTTAGGTGGTGTGGCTCTCGTTCGTAATGGTACGTTTCCAGGACATGTTGTAAGCTGGAAATTTAAAGAACCTGCAAACGATCAGAGTGTGGCAATTTTAATTCCCTCTTCTACTCTGACTTCATTCAAAGTCATTGCTTACAATCTGGAAAAAAACCCTGTAACAACAACCATGACTGGATGGAATATAGATCCTGGTATCTGGGAAGTAGAACAAGGAATTGACACAGAAGGTCATGATCAAATTACTTCTGAAAAATCCCACAAAGAAGTATCCTTAGGTAGATCACAAAGCATTAACTTAAACCTACCAGCTCGAACAACCACGATTCTTAATTTTAAATTAAAGAAACATGCTACACCTTACTGGAATCGATGTGACTTAGGCATAGACCGAGAAGATATCCAAGTAAATGGACGCGAGATTAGAGTTAAAATACATAGCTTAGGTAGTATACCAACACCACAAACAAGCCTCGTGTTTAAGAATACAGAAGGCCGAATCGTTTCACGTGAAATAATTTATCCTATCGCAGCACCACTTGATCTTCTACCTAAGACAACTGAAGTTTGGATGACACTTCCAGATGGTACGAAAGCTGAAGGTGGAACTATTGAAATTGACCCTGAAAATAAACTAGAGGAAATCACACGATTAAATAATAAGATCAAACTATAGAGATAAAGTGAGATTAATGATCGACGTGATGAAGTTCACTTTGCATCAAAGCACGTCGGTCAAACTCAATCACTGAGATAGCGCCCTTAAACCAGTAAACGTGGTTTAAACGAGACCCTATAGCTACTCTACCTTCTCGCATAAGTGAAAAAGGTAAATCAAAACTAAGCTCTTTAATTCCATCAATGTAACTTGTCATGGTATGACCATCATACACAAGACAAGCCCAGTGCCACGTATCCGCCGAGTGCAGATATGTCATATCAAGCAAAGGGTGATCACCTTTGTCTGAGTGTAGAAACGTATCCATTGCCCAGCTTTTATTTCCTGCAAGCCTGAGTTCAACCATAAGGCGCCTAAGATCTTTATCTTCTAAATGAATGAAGCGCTGTGCTGGTTGACCCGTTGAATCTGGTTTTACGAGAACTTGAATTGTAAATGAAGTAGTTCCACTAAATGGATTTTCTTCAATTGTTAGAGAATCATTTTTACCATTAAAAACCACACACTTCTTTGAATCTATCTCAGACACCTTGGGGTTCCCGTAGAGTTTAACACGAGTAGAGGGTGCAGTAACAAAATCAGCCACATTCCAAGTCGTATGCGCAGGAAGCGTATCAGCTAAACCTAGTGATAGAGCTATACCTATAAATGACACTACGAGTATGCATATACGTGGAGGCATCTATTTCGTTTATATCTATGGTAAGAAATAATCAAAACCTTTCACTTTTTCTGCAAGCTTGCATGTAGGCCTTATGCAATCAATTATTGCCCAGTAACCATGTCAAGCAGGCCAACCTCACCTACTGCCATCACTCGCTTTAGTAGTAATGCTAAACGTCTTTTGGCAATTGATCGGTACTTAGGTGCTCCCCTTTGCTGGTTATTAAGTGTTTTACGTGCCAGTGGACGCTTTCTTTCACGTGATTTAGTTTCAAAACCCCACAGCATCCTTTTTGTAAAATTAGCTGAACAGGGATCAACCGTACTGGCCTATGACGCGCTGAGTCGTGCTGTCGAAAAAGTAGGTGCTAATCATGTATACTTTTTAGCCTTTGAAGAAAATAGATTCGTAGTTGATTTACTTCAGCTCATTCCAAAGCAGAATGTTCTCACAATAGACACGCGCTCACCAATTAAAATGGTGACGAGTTGCCTAGCTAGATTATTTCAAATTCATAAACTTAAAATTGAGGCCTGTATTGATTTAGAATTTTTTGCACGCTCTTCGGCTATCATTGCATTCCTATCAGGAGCGAAATTAAGAATTGGTTTTCACACATACTTTGGTGAAGGACCCTATCGAGGAAACTTATTCACACACCGCATTCTGTATAATCCGCATCTGCACACCTCAGTAACCTTCTCTAGTTTAGTTTTAGCTTTAGATGCAGACCCAAAACAGTTACCTACTTACCCACTCGCCCAGCCTTCTTTAAAAACACTTCCTGAATTCACCCCTTCAATCGTAGAAAAAAACAAGGTAACCGATATACTTAGAAATAACGGGATCCCAACACACGCTCCACTTGTTTTACTAAATGCAAACGCAAGTGATTTACTACCACTGAGAAAGTGGGAACAATCTAACTATGTCGCGCTTGCACGACAGCTTATTGAGCAGTTTCCCGAGCTATATGTTGCCTTTACTGGATCTAGTTCAGAGCAAGATCAAATTGACTCATTGGTCAGCGAAGTAAAATCAGCTCGCTGTGTCTCCATTGCAGGTAAAACAACTCTGCGTGAACTTTTAGTGGTATACAGTATGGCTCATGTGCTAGTAACAAATGATAGCGGTCCCGCGCATTTCGCTGCTTTGACCACGATAGATACCATTTCTCTTTTTGGACCAGAGACACCGCTTTTATTTTCAGCTCCTGGTCCACGTAGTCATCCACTGTGGGCAGGTTTAGCCTGCAGCCCTTGTGTTAATGCGTTTAATAGTCGTCAAACAACATGCACTAATAACCTGTGCATGCAGGCAATAACCGTTAAACACGTTTACACGTTACTAGTACAACTTTACGAAAAGCGTACCAAGCAGCGTGTATGAATGTAACGCGGGGCAGTAATTTATGGCTTACTGCATTTTTAAAATGTGCAGTTCTCATTACAGCGGCAATATGGATTTATTATCCAAGCCTACTCGGGCAAGCAGTATGGGATGATGGCACAGAAATATTCAAAAATACGTGGATTACCCAAAATAGTTTATCCTGGCGAATTTTGATATCTCCCTCAGGACCTGATTACCAGCCGCTTAAAACAACACTTGAATGGATACTCTATCATACCGGGCATGGCAGTCTTATTGTATTTCATAGCACGTCCCTTATCTTACATCTCATTTCAGGTATACTCATCTGGAAAATAACTTCTCGTTTTAGCACAACGTACAGTTGGCTTGCTGGACTACTGTTTATTATACATCCACTATCCGTCAGTTCTGTCTCATGGATTGCTGAATTAAAAAACACCTTTAGCCTACCTCTGTTATTACTCGCAGTGGATGCTTTCATTGTTCGTGAATCTCACAGCGAATCAGAGATTAATTTCAATTTCCGTGCATTCAGTTTCTTTAGTCTTTCATTACTTTGCAAAAGTTCGGGTGTTTTATTTCCAGGGTTCATGTTCCTCTACTATTACTGGAAAAATAGGTGTATTACTAAAAAGAACTTAAAAGAACTATTCATCTACTGCAGCATAGCCTTACTTCTAGGCCTAATCACCTTAAAGCTACAAATAACTGAGGCATTACCGACTGCTTCTAGTCAAATAAACAACCTTCATCATTCTATTCTCTCAGCAATTCCTGTTTTGGGAGCTTATTTTCTACACTTCGTATGTCCATTCAGCTTAGGACCAATATATCAAAATGCTCTTACTTCGACTACCTGGATTTTAGGATGCGTTTACTTAAGTACCAGTATTTGGTTTTTTTTAAGTAATAAAATTTCATTAAAAACCACTGGTCTATTTCTTTTAATAGCAGGTCTTTTTTTACTTCCCGTCATTGGCATCTTGCCCATGTCTTTTCTACTTATAAGCCAAGTGGGCGATCATCTATCTTATATAAGCCTAGCTTTCTGGTGTAGTTGCAGTGTGATTGCATTTAATTTTTTAACCACCTGGCTCAAAGTTAAATTTAACGTTAAACACGAGTTACTAACTTACGTTGCATCTGCATTAATCGCTTTTTATTTTATTAACGAAAGTAGAAACTACGCACAATCATATACAAATTCACTACGTTTGTGGACACGAGCAACAGCTGTTACGCCAAACTCTTGGTTTTGTCTAAATAACCTAGGTGAAGCACAATTGACTAATCACGATGCAACCAGTGCCGTTAATACACTATCAAAAGCAACCAGACTTAATCCTAGTAATTCCGAAATTTTAATAAATTTAAGTGAAGCGTATTTCCAAGTTCATGATTTAACTCAAGCAATTATTTGTGCGAACAAAGCTGTTTCGATTGAACCTACAAGTGCTTCAGCTCATTACAATTTGGCAAATGCACAAGCTGCCAGTGGCGAGCTATACCAAGCGGTCATTGAATACAAAGAAGCAGAAAAGCTAGAACCACAAACCGCTGAATTTCATTACAACCATGCCCTTGCGTTAAGCGAATTAGGCCTAGTCAATGCAAGTAAATCGGAATTCGAAACATGCATTCGTTTGAATCCCAGAGCTATCGAAGCATATATTAATTTAGCTATCTTGCATGCATCGTTAAGTGAATGGCGTGATGCTACTCAGTGCTACTCGCAAGCCTTGAACCTTGATCCACATCTCTTTGAAGCCAACTATGGGTACGCAGATATACTGATGGCCTTAAACAGCCCAAACGAAGCTATCCTCTACTATAATCGCGCATTAAGCATACAACCTGACCACCCAGGAGCTTTGGAGGGCTTAAAACGAGCCAAAAGTGCCTCTTTAAGCCACTAGATATTCATGTTTGACCAATCACTTCCTCTGCCAAAGCTTTTAAAACAACCATTTATGAAACAGCTTTCCAAAATTTGGACAACCCTAGCCTCTATAGCACTCAGTGTTTCAACCATAAACGCAGCTCCCATTAAGCATGAATTCTTAGCCATCGATGAAGGCTTAAGTAGCTTAATGCGTGTTAATGAGAATAATCCCTCAAAAAACTGGCTAGTCTCAATCAATAAAGAGCATCCACGTGATATGCAGCTTATTGGAAACAATCAGCTACTTATTAGCCATGATCATGGTTACTCGATTATCGATATTAATAATGGAAAAATTATAGCAGATGAGTCCAAGTATCATGACGTCTCATCTGTGCGTAAGCTAGATAACGGAAACATATTAATTGTCGGAGTAGATTTTGATACAACAAAACTAAATAAGGGCTCTAGCCCTATTGGGGATGAAAAAGGCAGACATGTAATCATTGCTGAAATTAGTCCTTCAGGTTCAATCATTAAGCGCGCAGCCTATGTCGGAGACTATGCGCGACTTGCTCGTGAAACAGCCCAAGGAACCTATTTAGTCGCATGCAATACAGAATTCCGCGAAGGCGACCGTGAAGGAAACTGGATTAAAACCTATCCTATCGACGGCTTTAATCACGCTTGGAAAGCAAATCGCCTAGCTAATGGAAATATAATTATGTCTGCCGGTTATGGTTTAACGCTCAAGAAAGGCAGTTCCTTCATGATTGAAATCGATCCACAGGGAAAAGTAATTCGAAAGTTCGGAGCTAAGGAACAAGTTCCTTCAGATGTTAATCCATACTTCTACGCACTATTCCAAGTATTAAAGAACGGAGATATAGTCGTTGCTAACTGGCAAGGTCACAAAGCAGGACACAATTATTCAGGGCGTCAAATTGTAGAATTTAATACAAATAATGAAATCGTATGGAGCTGGAGTGACCGAGCATTCGTTTCATCCATACAGGCAGTACTCGTTCTTGATGGATTAGACACCACTCAATTCCATGATGAACGTACAGGTCTTGTTGCTCCTGTTGCTACGAAGTAAAAGTCTTACACTACTGTTTTGATACCTGTACACTTGCCTTATTTTTTTCAAAATTAGGCAAGAATATGGTCAGTAGTCCAATAAGCGGTAAATAAGCGCACACCTTATAGACATATTCTATGCTGGAGTGATCAGCTAGTCTTCCTAGTAAAGCAGCACCTAGACCTCCCATACCGAAAGCAAAACCGAAAAACAGTCCGGAAACTAAACCTGTTCTACCGGGAAGTAGTTCTTGTGCGTAGACAAGAATAGCTGACATTGCAGAGGCTAAAATAAAGCCAATAGGTACCGTTAAAATAACGGTCCACACAAGATTCATGTAAGGCAAGATAAGTGTAAACGGAGCTACCCCTAAAATAGATCCCCATATTACGTACTTTCTGCCTATACGGTCTCCAATCGGTCCTCCAATAATGGTTCCAGCAGCTACTGAAAATAAAAAGATAAATAGAAATACTTGAGAAGTCTGAACACCAACCCCGAATTTACTGATTAAATAAAACGTAAAATAATTTGAAAGACTAACGAGATAAAAATACTTGGAGAAAATAAGTGACATTAAAATAAGCACTGAAAAAATAACCCGCGAACGAGATACTCCGTGCGGTAAATGAATATGTTCTTTGTGTCCCGCTTTTTTAAGTTCAATAAGATGATTATGGTACCACTTACCCACATTCCATAAAACGATGATACCAACGAGAGCTAAAATACAAAACCACAAGATATGTAGCTGACCATGTGCTATAATAATTGCTGCTGCTAAAAGTGGTCCTATAGCTGAGCCGAAATTACCACCAACTTGAAACAAGGACTGAGCAAATCCAAACCTTCCTCCAGAGGCTAATTTTGCAACACGAGAAGCCTCAGGATGAAAAACAGCTGACCCTATACCCACCATTGCAGCTGAAACAATAATCAAATGGTAGTTAGAGGCAAACGCCAGCATCACTAGGCCTATGAGTGTAAAACTCATTCCAGTCATGAGTGAATACGGTCTTGGCTTATAATCCGTATAAACGCCCACCAATGGCTGCAAAATCGATGCCGTACACTGAAAGGTAAAAGTTATGAGACCGATTTGAGTGAAATTTAAACCAAAGGTACTCTTAATGAGTGGATAGATAGATGGAAGAAGAGCCTGAATTAAATCGTTAAGCATGTGCGAGACACTCAGCGCCACGAGTATACCCATCACTGTTTTTTTGTGATTAGGGACTAAGGATCCAGGATTAATAGGTACAACGGAAGTCATGAAAAAAGTAAGTCCTACATATTTTATGCTTGTTGCCAAGCACCTATAAAAAAATACCGCCAGGGCAATTACGCCAAGGCGGTATTACAACACACACAATCGTTATGTACTTTAGAACGTGAAAGTATTCGTTAATACGAACATTTGTGGATCTATAATACGGAAGTTATAAGGCGTACCGTCTGGATTTACAGCAGTTGGACGTAATTCAGATTGTTGGAATGCATTCACCCAATTGAATTGAATACGTAAGCCAACCTTTCCTGCATAAATCTTTGTATTATAAGCTAAGTGGAGATCACCAGCAAAACGTGCTGGATCATATACTGGTTTATTAACATCGAGACTTCTCACAATACCATCGGAACCAGGAGCTGCTCCCATGTAACCGATAACACTCTTATCATCCCAACGTACAGTACCACCAACACTGAAATTCTTTAAGCGTCCTTCAGTAAAGCGATACGAAGAGAGTGTTCTCCATGTATACTTTTTAACTTGAGGGTTTTCTTTACCTAATAGCGCTTGGCTAATTTGAATAGGTACGGAAACGGAAGCTGAATAGAAGTTCTGAGCTGTTTGAGATGTGTAACGTGTATCAGTCCAGAAGTAGTTACCTAAACCGTCGTTTGCAGCTAACCAGGTAGGCATACGAAGAGCTACGAAATCACTAATATCTGCTTCAAGAGCTGTCTGAATTGCTTCAGTTTCTGCACCTGTGAATTTAAAGCTCCAATTATAATTAGGATTATAATCAACCTGTAATTCAACACCCTTGGATTCAGTGTTATCAACACCACGTAAAGCCGCACCGTTGTTGTAATCGTTAATAGCAGCTTGTAAGAAAGCTGGATAAGCTGTCCATGTATTTGCTAATGCGACAGCAGCAGGATCAGTTGTACTTGTAGCTAACTTTGCAGCTGCTGCGTTCACTGCCCAATAATTAAATGAGAAGTGATCAGCAGAAGTAAGTGAGTTAGTTTCCATACGCATGATACGTGAACCAATGGTAGAATCAGAATCACGATTATTAACAACGTCGGTTTTGTACTTCGAAATACGAATCACTAATTTATTATTTAGTAACGAGAAATACGCACCCATATCTTGACCATGACCATATGTATTAGGTAATGCCTTATCGAATAAATCGATAGCTGGTGGTTGAGGTACAAAGCTTGCTGATTTATCCGCAAACAAACCAAACCAGCTAAGTGGTTTTACAACTAAGCTTAAAGTACGGGTATAGCCTTGGCTATTTGTCCATGGAAGCCAGGTACTAATTGGACCTACATCATAAAGACCCGTATTACCGTTAATAACAGCGCCGTTTGAATTACGTGAACGATTGTAGTCATTTCTTAAACCACCAGTAAATACAACGCGGTCATCTAAGAATGAACTTTGATCTACTAAACCTCTGGAATTAATTTCCTGACGAGTTTGGCTAGTTACGTACGGTGAAGTTCCAAAAATAGCTGGTTCACTAATCCAGGAACCTGTTGTTGGATTATTATAATTTAAATTAAATGTACCTTGAACACCTGACTTAGGAGCTGCGTAACCAGGTGTATAACCTAAAGCACCTGTAGGTCCTACATAATAACGGTATGTAGGGCGATCGAGTGCTGCACCGTTAGTGTAGTTAAGTGATCCAGCAGTTAACCAAGCATGGTTTGGATCAATAATCGCTTCACGGTAACGGAAGGTACCGTCTGTAATTTTGCGGCCTTCATAATAAGCGAGCATCTTATGATCACCTAAAAAGCGCATTAAACCTTTATTGTTAGTGAGCTTCTTAAAGTCTAATTCATAAGTTAACTGTACTTGTGTGTTATCATTATACTCAGGACTACGGAAGATTGTTGGTTCAGTAGTCTGATAAAAAGGACGTAAGAAATAGGGATTAGCTTTTCCATCCAAGAGGTATTGATTCGTATCAATTTCAAGTACAGGTGGATTTACAATGTTACGATTAAAACTATCCGATGCCTCTAAATGAAAACCTGCACGGAAATATAAATTAGGTACTAATTCTTGTTCTAATACAGCTGTGTAAATAGAAGCGTGATCATAATTCCAATCAGGTGATACAGCATTGATTTTAGTCCAATCATAAAGCGCTTTATTATTGATACCAGGAATTTGATAAAGCGTTGCTGCATTGATATCACCTCTTTGAATAAGAGATCCGCTACCAGCCATCATACGTTGATTGCTGGTTGTAGCAGCGTTTGGATTAGTAGTAGATGCTGCGCGGTTAATTTCCCACAACTGTACCTGACCACCATCGATGTACATACTTGGACGAGTATAGTTTGTCGCGTTTGCATATAGACCGACAGGCAATGCACCCGTTGTACCAGGTAAATTATTTTCACTCGAGGTATAAGGTACAACAAAGGATTGTCCGTTTAATGTTGCGGTCCATGTAAGTGGATTCCACACAGGCTTACCGTCTGCAATCCACTCTGACACGTCATCACGCGGAGTTAGATAATTAGGAGTCTGACGATTTTCTTGGTAATGCTCCCAATTTAAATTAATGCGAGTCGATTTAAAAGGTTTGAAAATTAAGTCACCATATAAACGCTTGGTCTGATCGTAAGATGGCTTACGAGTAAAAGCGTTGTTCATATTTATAGCTGCAAATCTTACAGCTAATTCATTTTTAAGTAACACACGGCTTACATCTAATGATGCTTGATAACCACCAAAGCTATCTGCACGCAGTGTTAAGCTATCGGAATTACGTGTAAGATTTGCAGTAGCACGATTTAATCCAACGGAACCTGATGGATTACCTAAACCGAATAGTGTTGAATTAGGACCACGGCTAATTTCGACAGAATCTAAATTATAGCTATTAACTGGAATTCTCGCTGTCATAGCAAAATTATCCAACAGCATGTTTGGAGCACCTACACCACGAACACGTACAGCTGTTTGAGGAGAACTTTGAATAGGATCATTCGTTGGTGAAGCCGATAATTGAGCTGTAAAATTATAAGTACCTTCCGTATTTGATTCGTAGCGGAAGATATCGTTAATATCAGTCGAAGCGGTATCAATGAGTTGTTGTTTTGTAACGACTGTGATTGATGCACCTAGATCTTCGACTTTAGAATTAATACGCGTACCAGCCATTGTATTGGATGCGTAGTACCCGTTATCTTTTTCAGAAGCTACCTCGAACGGATTTAAAGTCACTACATCCTGCCCTTGCGATGGAGTTGTTTCTACTGGTATTGGCTTCGCTGGCTGAGCTGGTGGAGTTGTCTGATCTGCTGCTACTTGAGCAGTCAGCTGAGATCCAACAAACACAAGCTGGCTTGCTACAAGAGCGCCAAGCAGGGATTTGCGATATAATGAGCTGGTATTCATAGTTTCTAGGTGTGTGTTAGGTATTGCTAAAGGGTTTTATAAAAAAACGGATTACAAACTGATACTAAGACAAGGGGTATCAAGGGGTTACTAGTAATTGTAAATTAAAGCGTGAAACCTAACCAGCAATTATCGTAAATTCGGACAGTCCGAATCTATGCAACCAAATCTCCTGCCTAACGTCTATTCCTACCGATCAGGTAAATGTTCGTTTAGATGTTTAATTCATTAAAACCTCATTACCCTACTCAAAACCATTGAATAATCTGATTACACAATTTCGTAAGTTATTACAGATCAGTAAGGTACTACTATCTACAATGAGTACCTTAGGTTTAATTGTTCATGCTGAAACACTGCCTTATACTGAAACCCACACCGGAGAACCCGCTTTTTCTTTATTACCTCGGTCCTTTCAAAAAAATCCTAAGATTTATATGACAGTCATTACCGAGATGACGAGTGTCGGTAAACAATACAAGCTACCAACATCGGACAGTCCGACATATTACTTTGCAGTAACGGCAGGTTACCATGATGAGGGACAAGGAGTAGCTGGCGAAAAACCATTACCTGTTAATGAACTTGAAAGTAAGTTAAAAACTTCGCTCGCAGTTAGTCACTATTTACCAGCAAATAAAGAACATAAGGCCACCATGGCCCTTATATTTGTTTGGGGTTCTCACAATACACTCGATCAAGATACCGCATCACAAGCGGATGCAATAAATGCAGGAGATTTTAGCCAAACTTCAGCCCCAAATGAAGCGCAAGCAAAGCAAAACCTACTATCCCGAGCAGCACTCGTAGGAGGAGCACACTTTGCCCATGATTTTGAAATAGCTCTCAATCAAGAGTCCCTCGCTAAAGCTACCAACATACATGGCTTAGGAGTTAGTCCTTTAGAAAAATTCATGGACCGTGACGATAAAACACGTGAACTTGTAGAACAGGCCTATGACGATTGTTACTATGTTGTTGTTTCAGCATATGACGGTGCAGCTTTAGCAAAAGGAAAACGCATCTTACTCTGGCGTACAAAAATGACCACGAATTCACGTGGTCTTTCTATGTCAATGTCACTCCCTGTACTCATAGAAACAGGTGCTCATTTCTTTGGAAAACCAGACATGGAAGATGCAGCCACGCTTGAACGTAATGCTGTTGCAGAAGGACAAGTAAAAATAGGTACTCCTGTACGCGTAAAAGATAAGCCATGAGCACTCCAACAATTCGCTCCCTAGCAAAAACACTCAATATTTCACGCACAACAGTTTCAGATGCGTTGCGTGGCTCCCCTCGCGTCAAATCTGATACAGCAAAACGTATTTGGGAGGCTGCAAACGCTGTAGGCTACAAACCAAATCCGCTGGCAGGAGCTCTCATGTCAGAAATTAGACGCTCTCAGGGAAAAGCGTTCCGTGGCGGTCTAGCAGCAGTAGACCTAGAAGAAGCAGACAGACCTAATTCGAGTAAACGCTATCATGAAGCGTTAGTCGAAGGCGCAAAAAAAAGAGCGACAGAACTAGGTTATAAACTACAGCCATTTTTGGTCAGCGATAAAGGCATTCACGTATCCCGTCTTGATGCAATTCTTCAATCCCGAGGTATTCAAGGGGTGCTCCTACAACCTTCATGGCGCGATCCTGACCTTTCGAAATTAAATTGGTCCCGCTACTCCGGCATCTATACCGACTATATAATTGAACACCCTGCCCTCCATGCCGTGTGTTGTGATCATTTTAGATCACTTTTAGATGCACTAAATCGACTTAAACGCATGGGTTACAAAAAACCTGGCATATTCCTTCAAAGCCAACAGGACGAGCGTTTACAAAACCGGTGGAAAGCTGCTTTTTTAACTTTTCAAGCAAACAATCCTAAAGACTTTCATGTACCTGCACTAATAACAGATGAGGTTTCAAAAAATCACTTCAAAGCTTGGTTCAAAAAATACAAACCTGATATAGTAATAGGACACTACGCTTCAGCCATCGATTGGATTAAAGAGTGTAATTGCAAAGTACCTGAGGAGGTTGGCTTTTTCTGTTTAAATATAACCCAAGTTGAAACCCATAGCTGTGCGGGTCTTGACTTACAGCCGCGCCTTATAGGTGCTCGTGCTGTAGAGTTACTCATAGCCCAATTACAACGCAATGAACGAGGTATACCCGATAAGGCCTCTACAACGATGATTGGAGCTCAATGGATTGATGGACCTAGTCTTAAACCAAAGCGTATTTCTGATCTAGATCGGACTGTCCGATAAATCTCAGTAATGCTCTTTATACAACATTATCTAAATTGATACCTATACACCCCCTTACCCTTTTATGAACAACAAACAATTAAACGCAGTACGTGTAGCACTCGAAGATTTTGCGATCGAAATTCCAAGCTGGGGTTTCGCAGACACAGGTACTCGTTTTGGTAAATTTTTCCAAGACGCATCTGCTATTGATTTAAACGACAAGCTTGCTGATGCAGGACAAGTAAATCGTCTCACAGGTTGCTGTCCAACCGTTGCAGTCCATGTGCTATGGGACTTTTTACCAGGTGAAGATCCTAAGTCAGTTGCTCGCCTAGCTGCAAAACATGGCATTAAAATTGGTTCTATTAATCCTAACTTATTCCAAGATCAGGATTATAAATGGGGATCTCTTTGCCACAGTGACCCAACTATTCGTCAGCGTGCACTAGCCCATTGCAAAGACTCAGTTAAAATTAGCCAAGCAGTTGGTAGTAACTTAATCTCCTTATGGCTTGCTGATGGCACTAACTATCCTGGACAGGAAAGTATTCGTGCTCGTAAAAAAGCCCTCACCGAAAGCTTACAAGCTTGCCATGACATGCTTGGAAAAGATCAAACGCTTTTGGTCGAGTATAAACCTTTTGAACCAGCTTTCTATGCTACAGATATAGCTGACTGGGGCATGGCTTATATTCATGCTAAAAAAGCGGGTAAGAAAGCTAAAGTACTTGTTGATACAGGTCACCATTACCAAGGTCAAAATATTGAACAAATCGTAGCATTCCTCCTCGATGAAGGTATGCTAGGTGGTTTTCACTTCAATGATCGCAGGTATGCTGATGATGATCTCACTTTTGGCTCAATCGATCCATATCAGGCATTCCGCATTTTCCATGAAATTCATTCCTACGGTGCAGATCACGGAAAAATGCCCGATATTGCCTACATGATTGATCAGTCTCATAACGAAAAACCTAAAGTAGAGGCGACCCTACAGACTGTGATCATGGCACAAGAGCTTTATGCAAAAGCAGCTATTGTAGATCATAAAGCACTCGCTAAAGCGCAGGCACAGCATGATGTAGTAGCTAGTGAATTAATATTAAAAGAAGCATTTTTCACAGATGTAAGACCTGCAATCAATGCATGGCGTAAGAAAAAAGGCTTACCGCTAGACCCTATTACTGAACACCGTAGATCAGGTTACGAAACACGCGCTGCAAGTGATAGACGCAGACGTCGTGAAGAACTCAACTTATCCCGAGGTGGCAGTTACGCTTAATCCTAGTAGCCTCTTATCATGAAACGATTAGGATTTGTAATGTCTGTTAACGCAGATCAGTTACAAGAATACATCAAGCGTCACTCACCTATTTGGCCTGAGTTAGAAAAAACATTGAAAGATCATGGGGCACACAACTACAGCATCTTTCATGATTCTAAAACTCATCAGCTGTTTGGATACGTTGAAGTTGAAGACCTAAGTCGTTGGAACGAAATTGCGAACACAGAAATTTGTAAAAAATGGTGGAAGTACATGAGTCCAATTATGCCTTCCAACTTAGATCATAGCCCGATAAGTCGCTCGTTAGAAGAAGTCTTTCACATGCAATAACTCTGGAAGAATATAAATCCATCTTCCTTCGCTTCATCATCACATTGTAAGCTGTCTAAAATCAGGCTGGAAAATTCCAGAATCAATTCTCGTTATGCTTAAGTGCCGCTACCTATCACTCTTTATTGCTAGTGTATTTCTAAACAGCAATATCCATGGTGCCGTGAGTAACCCCAAGTGGAATTTTCTATTCGGAGGTACAGCTAAAGACGCTCAAACTATAACTGTTAATACTTCCACGCCATATTCAGAAAAACTTGGCTACGGCTTTGAATCATCGAGTGAAGTTAAATTTGTTACTCGCTCAAGCAGCACATCTGCGGCAAGTCATTTTATAACCTCTGATAAACCCTTTTTCTTTTCAGTCAAAGCACCGGAAGGAAACTACAAAGTAAAAGTGCTTCTAGGCGATTCGGAAGGTGAATCAGTAACTACTATAAAATCCGAATTAAGACGTCTATCAGTTGAAAGACTTCACACTAATAGAGGTGAAACAACATCTGCAGAATTTATCGTTAACGTCAGAAATGTACACATCTCAGACACCTTAGATGTAAAACTTAAGCCACGTGAAAAAACGTCAGAAGTGTGGAACTGGGATGACAAACTTACGTTTGAATTTAATGGACCAAGACCCTGCGTTGTAGCGATTGAAATCACTCCCGTTTCAACAGTTCCAACAATTTATCTCGCGGGAGATTCTACCGTATGCGACCAACCACTAGAGCCATACGCAAGCTGGGGACAAATGCTCCCACGATTCTTCAAGCCTACCCTAGCTATTGCTAATCACGCCGAATCTGGAGAATCCCTCCGTAGTTTTATCGGTGAAAGAAGGTTAAAAAAATTAGAAACTCTTTTTAAGGCAGGTGATTACTTGTTTATCCAAATGGGTCACAACGACCAAAAAGAAAAAGGCTCAGATGTTGGTGCATTCACGACCTATAAAAAGTCACTAGAAACATTCGTAGCAGTCGCTCGCTTGCATAAAGTTACACCCATTCTAATCACTTCCATGAATCGGAGAACCTTTGATGCCGATGGCCATATCACTAATTCACTCTTAGATTACCCAGAGGCAGTCAGACGAGTAGCAAAGGAACAACATGTTGTACTACTGGATCTTAATTTAATGAGTAAGACGTTGTATGAAAATCTGGGCCCAGAAAATACAAAGCACCTCTTCCCTTTCGTTCATGGTCAATTAGAAGGAACACATCATAATAATTACGGTAGCTATGAGCTAGCCCGTTGCATCGTCCAAGCGATAAGAGACAACCACCTACCTATTGCTAAGGATATTATCGATGACATTCCACCCTTTGATCCCGCTCACGCAGACTCTTTCAGCAGATTCAATTTTGATCCAAGCCCTAATGCGACAGCTGAAAAGCCATACGGAAATTAATATATGACAACCTGTTCTCATTTAAATCGCTTAATTGGACTAAGCTTATTCGCGTTCATTTTTTCAACATCCCATGCTGAAACCATAACAAGAACAACGACATCGTTAGATGATAGTTGGAAATTTATTCAGTCAGATACACTAGGAGCTGAATCTGTTACGTATAACGATTCAGCATGGAAATTAGTTACCCTTCCACACGATTGGAGTATCGAGGGTCCATTTGATGTAAAAAATCCAGCAGGTGGAGCGGGTGGATTCCTACCCGCAGGTACTGGCTGGTACAGAAAGAATTTTAATTTTAATCCAGCAAATCACCAAAAGCTGTCTATCGAATTTGACGGAGTTATGGCTAATAGTGATGTGTGGATCAATGCACACCACTTAGGTAAAAGGCCCTATGGTTATTCCAGCTTTTCTTATGATTTAACACCCTATTTAACCTCAGATGGAAATAACGTAATCGCCGTTCGAGTAGATAACGCACAACAACCAGCTTCTCGTTGGTACAGTGGAAGTGGCATCTATAGACACGTCCGCTTACTTGCCACACCACTACTTCACTTTGGTCACTGGTCTACATTCATTAGCACCCGTAATGCTACTTCAAAAACAGCAATTCTTGATATCAAGACCCAAGTTGTTAACGACACAGATAATGCCAAAGAATTTTCAGTTACTTTTGAATTAAAAACTCCAGGTAGTACCACGGATGCCGTTTCTGTTAAATCTAAAGTCTTGCATATAAATGCTCATGCAACGTGCGACATTAAGGAAGCACTTACCCTAAATAATCCTACTCTATGGTCCTTAGAAAATCCTTTTCTATACACATTAAAATCCACGGTCACTTCAACGGATGATATAAACACTTTCGATAGCGAGGACACTTCTGTCGGTATACGCAGCATTCGTTTTGATTCATCTCTTGGATTTTTTCTTAATGAAAAAAATCTTAAATTTAAAGGTGTATGTTTGCATGATGATGGAAGTGCTTTTGGAGCAGCTGTCCCACTTGGACTTTGGGAATTTCGTTTGAAAGCACTAAAGAAACTTGGCGTTAATGCTATCAGAACTGCGCACAACCCTCCCGCACCTGAATTCCTAGACCTGTGTGATCAATTAGGCTTTTTAGTTATGGATGAAAGTTTCGACTGCTGGACTGTTGGAAAAAATTTGTACGACTATCACCTCAATTTCGAAACCTGGAATAAAATTGATATACGCGATATGGTGCTACGAGACAGAAACCATCCTAGCATTATTCTGTGGAGTACGGGAAATGAAATTCATGATACGCCAAAAACAGAACTCGCCTACCGCATACTCAAAGACTTAGTACAAATCGTACATGAAAATGATCCAACACGCCCAACGACACAGGCGCTGTTTAGACCAAACGTAAGTCATGATTATGACAATGGTCTAGCTGATCTCTTAGATGTTGTAGGGACTAACTACCGTTATAATGAACTCTTAGCTGCCCACGAATCAAAGCCTACCCGTAAGATTATAGGTACTGAAAACGGCCATGAACTCCCTGCCTGGCTTGCAGTGCGTGATAATCCAGAGTACGCAGGGGAATTTATCTGGAGTGGTATCGATTATCTCGGTGAATCACGAGCTTGGCCAACGATTGCTAATCCATCGGGTTTACTTGACCGCACGGGTTATCCTCATCCCGATGGTAATATATTCCAGAGCTGGTGGTCAGATAATCCCTGCCTCTACCTAGCACGCCGTGTTGCCCCAACACCACCCCGTCCTACAGACCCAGGCTATGAAACTACTCCCGTACCTAGAAGGCGCACGAAAACACTGTTAGCGGACTGGAATCCATCAAATCCTAACTCCCACCTTGAATCAGTTGAGGTCTATAGCAATTGCGACGATGTAGAGTTATTCTTAAATGGTAAATCATTAGGCAGTAAATCGAAAGTCGCTGATCTAAGTCCACGCATATGGAGTATCGATTATGTCCCAGGTAAACTCATCGCAGTTGGCAAAAATAAAGGAATCGCGGTTTATAAAACAGAATTAACTACCCAGGAAAAACCTGCACACATTCAGTTAACCGCCACTTACGCTCAGATAGTAAAGGGCTGGGATAATATTATTTGCATTACGGCCGAAGTAGTTGATGCAAACGGTACTTTAAATACGAGCGCATCACATCTAATTTCTTTCGAATCAAATCAACCAGGTAGAATCATCGCCGTTGATAGTGCAGATAATGCTAGTCATGAAAACTTTCATCTCACAAAACGCAAAGCCTATGAAGGTCGATGCGTAGCCTATGTAAGACTAGCAACTCCTTCAGATAAAATTTTCCTATCAGCTTCAGCAGATGGCCTCACCTCTTATACTATTGAATTAAGTAATCCATGAAACGTAGTACGTTCTATCTTTTTTTAGCCCTCAGCAATTTAGTCTCCTACAAATCCACGTTTGCAGCTCCACCTTCAGTTGAACTGCCTGCATGGACTAAATCCGTGGGTGCTCATCATATAAGTTCTTTTGAGAATAAAAAGTATGCGAATGACTTTGGAGCGATACCTGACGGAAAAACGCTCTCAACAAAAGCAATTCAAGAAGCAATAGACCTGTGTGCAGTTCAAGGTGGTGGAACAGTAACCTTCAAACCAGGAATTTATCTCACAGGGGCTCTTTTTATAAAAAGCCATGTAAGACTTGAGATACCAGAAAAAGTCACGCTTCTTGGTAGTCAGAAATTAGAGGATTATCCCATTCTTAATACTCGAGTAGCTGGTATCGAAATGCCATGGCCTGCAGCACTGATTAATGTCAACGATGCGACAGACGCTCAAGTAACTGGCCATGGAAGTATTGATGGCCAAGGAGATATTTGGTGGCAAAAATATTGGACCCTACGTAAAGGCTATGAGCCTCAAGGTATTCGCTGGGCTGCTGACTATGACTGCCAACGTATACGTATGTTTGTTGTGTGGAATTCTAACCAGGTTACCATTTCACAACTTCATTTAAGACGTTCGGGATTTTGGGTTATGCAAGTTACTTACAGTGATTCAATAACTGTTGATGGTATCACAATTAACGACAACGCGATTTATAATGGCGTCAAAGCTCCAAGCACGGATGGAGTTGATATAGACTCATCAAGCCATGTACTCGTCACTCACTGTGATATCGATAATAACGATGATGATATCTGTCTTAAAGCGGGTCGTGACTTTGATGGTCTAAGAGTCAATCGTCCAACTGAATACGTATTCATAACAGACAATATCTGTAGACGCGGAGGCGGTGTCGTTTCATTTGGTAGTGAAACCTCAGGAACAATTAAACATATTGTGGCCTATCATAATGTAGGCATTGGCACGAACGAAGGCTTACGCTTCAAAACAACACAAACACGGGGCGGTTCTATCGAAGATGTCCTGATACGTGATGTGACCCTAACGAACGTTCCACGCGCCTTCACGTTCACGCTCGGATGGGACCCAAGTTATAGTTACGCAAAAATACCCGCTAAATTTAAAAACGTACCTAAATACTGGACAACTATGGCAACCCCTGTTCTTCCCGTTGAAAGAGGTTACGTACTTATTAAAGACATTACGTTTTACGACATCCATGTAAATAATTCCAAACGCATCGTTTCAGCCATGGGCATGAAAGAGAAATACATAGGTGCTATGCACTGGGAAAACATACAGGCTGAAGGACTAGAAGCGGGAACAGTAACCTATGCTCAAAACTGGAGCATGAAAAACGTTCAATTTAAGACTAAAGATGGCAAACCGCTCAGTGTAAAATCTAGCAAATCCATTGATTCCCCGCTTGTGACTCTAGAATAAAAAACTAAATTATAACTATGACCCCAAACCCCTTCATCGGCGTTATTTTTCACTGGCTCGGCGGTTTAGCCTCCGGCTCTTTTTATGTGCCATACCGTGGCGTTAAAAAATGGTCCTGGGAAACATACTGGTTAGTTGGTGGTATTTTTTCATGGATCATTTGTCCGTGGTTTTTAGCTTCCTTACTCACAAACAATTTGTGGCTTGTAGTGAGTAGCCAATCCGCAAGTACTCTGTGGTGGACTTATTTCTTCGGCGTACTCTGGGGCTTTGGTGGACTAACCTTCGGATTAGCAATGCGCTACCTCGGTATGTCCCTTGGTATGGGTGTAGCACTTGGTTACTGTGCTGCGTTTGGAACCCTACTCCCACCAATCTTTAAATCGATTGTACCAACAATTCCTGTCGCACAAAATATTGCTCAGATCGCTGCTACAACTCCAGGTCAAGTGACCTTAGCAGGTGTTGGTGTTTGTATTTTCGGTATCGCAATTGCTGCTCTTGCTGGTTTCACGAAAGAACGTGAAATGCCTGATGAAGCAAAAAAGAAAACAATTGCGGAATTTAACTTCAAAAAAGGCGTACTCGTAGCAACGTTCTCCGGTATCATGAGTGCATGCTTTGCCTTTGCACTCACGGCAGCAGGTCCGATTGGTGATGCATCCTTAGCCGCAGGCACAAGTCAAATTTGGACCGGCCTACCTAAACTCATCGTTGTTTTACTCGGCGGATTTACTACAAATTTTATTTGGTGCATTATTCTTAATGTAAAAAATAAAACGGGCTATCAATACACAGCTACCATCGCGAAACCAGAACACGCAGGGCTTCAAGCCTCAGGAAGTGAACATGGTGGTGATACATCCAGTACTGGTACGGTAGATCTCAAAGTGCCTGTGCTAAAAAATTATATTTTCTCCGCACTTGCTGGTACCACCTGGTACTTCCAATTCTTCTTCTACACGATGGGCGAAACCCAAATGGGTAAATTCGGCTTCAGTAGCTGGACCCTACACATGGCAAGTATCATCATCTTCGCAACAATGTGGGGCTGGATCCTCCATGAATGGAAAGGCTCTAGTCGCAAAGCGCATACCCTCATCGCAGCCGGTATCGCAGCTCTCATTCTCTCTACAATTGTTGTTGGATTAGGTAACTATCTAGGCGTTACAAAGTAATATACATCTCGTTTATGTTTACTCCATCTCATGTTAAAGGGTTTTGTTTAAGTATGCTTCTATGTGCTGCACCTGTATGTGCAGCAACTTTTTCTCCTCTGGATTATGGAGCTAAAAGTGATGGAGTAACAAACGATGCCGCTTCAATACAAAAAGCAATTGACGCTGCCTACGCTCAGGGCGGTGGTGTAGTCTCCCTCCCCGCTGGACATCAATTCCTATCAGGTTCGATTATGCTAAAATCGAATGTCTTTTTAAATCTTGAGGCAGGTTCAAAACTAATTGGAAGCGTTCACCCTGAAGATTACACAGACTCAATCTTTATTCAGGCAAAACACGCAGAGAATGTAGGAATAACTGGTCCTGGTGAAATTAATGGCCAGGGACTTTTATTTTTAGGCAAGGAAGGTCCCTATATTTTTGAAAAGAAACCATGGAGACCTCGTCTTATTTTATTTGAAGACTGCAAACGTGCAAAGTTTAGTGATGTGAGCTTACGCGAAGCTGCGTTTTGGTCACTCCACTTAGCTGGTTGTGAAGATGTTTCCATTCGCGGAATATCAATCAAAAATAGCTTAAAAGCACCCAACTGCGACGGCATAGATCCTGATCATTCACGCAACGTTCGTATTTCCGACTGCAGTGTTGAATGCGGCGATGATGCGATCGTTATTAAAACAAGCCGTGAATTCGCAAAATACGGTCCATGTGAAAATATCACAATCAGTCACTGCGTACTTACAACCCATGACTGTGCTCTGAAAATTGGATCTGAAACCGTAAGTGATATTCGAAATATCGTTTTTGCAGACTGCGTCGTTAATATGTGTAACCGCGGTATTGGTATTTTAATGCGTGACGAAGGAAGTCTAGAAAATCTCGTTGCTCACGATATTGTTATTAATTCACAGCTATTTTATCAAGAATGGTGGGGCGCTTCAGAAGCAATCTATGTAAATGCACATCCACGTGAAGAAGGTGGAAAGCTAGGAACGATTAAAAATCTACGCTTTTCCCATATCGTTTCACACGCAGAAGCTGGTGTATTTATTCAAGGCTCCTCTGCTTGTATACCAGAAGATATCACCCTCTCTGACGTATCCCTTACAATTACTAAAACAACAACATGGCCTAGCCGTGTTGATTTACGACCTGTGGAAGAACTTGGCGTTGAGGAAAAAGGCGTCGTAATTGCAGGCTATCACTTCAAAGATGCTAAGAATATTAATCTAGACAACTGTTCCGTTGTTTGGGGCAAAAACCCACCTGCTAGTTACGGACCAGCAATTCGAAGTCAGAATGTGAGCAATCTAACGATCGAGCACTTCAAAGGCTCTGACTCACACGCTCTCTAATTTTTTTCATTCTATTTTTTACCTAAATCCGAAACGGTTTAGGTACTGTTTCGTCTGCCTTCTGTTAGATACCTTTACCTTTCCCCATGAAACGTGTCCTTTTATCAATCGTTGCATGTAGCATTGCTAGTGCCTACGCGCCTAGCCTACTAGCACAAGAGCCGACTGCTCCACTCGCTGTCGACACATCGATAGGTGATCTTAATCACTGGCCAACTCCAACCCAGTCCATGCGTCCCTGGTCACGGTGGTGGTGGTTAGGAAGCGCTGTAGATGCACCTAACTTACAACGCTTACTCTCCTTGTATCATGATGCAGGTTTAGGCGGTGTAGAAATCTGCCCGATCTACGGAGCAAAAGGATATGAGAGTAGTTTTATTAGCTATCTATCACCCCAGTGGATGGATGCCTACTCGACAGCCATTAAAGACGCTCATGCCTTAGGTATGGGACTAGATCTTACCACGGGAACAGGTTGGCCTATGGGTGGACCTTGGATTGATACAGAACATGCTTCATCAGGGATTGTTTTAAAGCATTACACGGTTAATGCCGGAGAAACGCTTAATACAAAATCAGATGGTAAAGGACTTCCAAAAGGAAGCCTACAAGCAATTCGCGCGATTGATTCATCAGGAAATAGTATCGATTTAAGTAATCAGCTTAAAAATGACAATCTTACTTGGACTGCTCCAAATGGTACTTGGAATGTTTATATTTTAATCGCAAAAGCACCGATTCAAAAAGTAAAACGCTCTGCTCCAGGCGGAGAAGGTAATGTATTAGATCCCTACTCCGTTAAAGCAATGGATGTGTTTCTAGCAAAATTTGATGAGGCTTTTAAATCGTCTCATGCAGAAGCACCACGTATGCAGTTCCATGATTCGTTCGAATATTATGGAGCAACGTGGACCCCTGAATTTTTAAGCGAATTTAGTCAGCGACGTGGTTACGATCTCTTAAGAGAACTACCTGCCTTCTTTGGTACAGCTGACAGTGACCGCGCAGGACGCGTTCGTTTCGATTATAGACAAACCCTTGCTGAACTTCACCAAGCCTATGTCAAACGCTGGACGGATTGGAGTCATGAGCACGGAAGTCTCACTCGTGAACAAGCTCACGGAGCACCTGCTAATATAGAAGATATCTATGCAACCGCTGACATTCCTGAAACAGAAGCTTCGTTTGGTGGCGTTGTCGGTGTTGATTATCAAATACCAATGATGAAATTTTCATCATCCGCAGCACACGTAACAGGACGACTCATTGCCTCATCTGAAACTTTCACCTGGCTAGGAGAACACTACCAAGTTCCTCTCTCTCAACTTAAGCCAACCGTAGACTTCTTCTTTTTAACAGGTGTTAATCACATATTTTTCCACGGCATTCCTTATTCACCTCAGAATGCTCCATGGCCAGGTTGGCTTTTCTATGCCTCCGTTAATTTAGGACCTGAAGGTGGTTTGTGGAATAATCTACCTGCGTTTAATGCGTATGCTACCCGCTGTCAGTCAATCCTTCAGTCAGGTAAACCTGATAATGATATCCTCTTATATTTCCCTATTGCTGATTTCTGGGAGCAAGGCGGAAAAACAGAAGGCTTAACGAATAACGGCCCTGTAGAAAATGCACATGGTAATTTAATACGCCAGTTTGGAACTCCAGGTAAATGGATGCTAGAAACACCGTTTCTTAATTCTGCGATGCAACTTTGGAAGCAAGGATTTAGCTATGACGAACTCACGGATAACTTCATTGCTAAATCACACATTGAAAACGGATTAGTCGTTCTTGGCACGAATACCTATAAAACAATTCTTGTTCCGCCAACTCAGTTTATAGCCGCAGAAACGATGGCGAATCTTGTGAGTTTAGCTCAAGACGGGGCAACAGTTCTGATTGAAGGAGAACTCCCTAAAGACGTTCCTGGTTTAGAACATCTCGAAGCAAGACGCGCTATCTTTTCAAAAGCTGTAGCTGAAATATCCTTAAAGCCGACTTCCTCTCCTACACTCTTTGAAGCAAGCCTTGGTAGTGGAAAAATCTATGTAAGTAAGAATTTAAATGAATTATTAGCGAAGAGTAATGTTAAGCGTGAACCAATGAATGATCTTGGGCTTGAGAGCATTCGCCGTAAGCGTACCGATGGTTACGATTACTTTATCGTTAACCGTGGTAAAAACACAATTGATCAATGGGTCCCACTCGCCCATCAAGCAGAAGCAGCTCTACTCCTTAATCCGCTTCAAGAAAAAGAATTGGGCAAGGCAGCGCTAAAACAAACAAAAGACACCGAGGTCTACCTGCAATTAGCACCTGGTGATTCAATCATTGTAAGAACGTTAACAAAACAAAACGAATCATCGACTCACGCAGCTTCGTGGAACTACACTTCGAATAACGTACTTACGACACAACCTATCACAGGAACCTGGCACGTAGACTTTAAAGACGGTGGCCCTACACTGCCTCATAGTTTTGATACCAACACATTAGTTTCCTGGGCTAACCGTGATGAAGCTACACGTTCTTTTGCTGGAACCTCTGTATACACGGTTCATTTTAATTTTAACGGTTCTACGTCGTCTCACTGGATACTTAACTTAGGTGACGTACTCGATAGTGCCCGAGTCACACTGAATAATCATCCAGTTACTACCCTCTGGGCTGCTCCCTTTAAAACAGCCGTTGGTTCATACTTAAAACAAGGTGATAACATTTTAATCATTGAAGTAACTAATGTAGCCGCTAACCGAATTGCTGATTTAGATCGGAAAAAAGTTGCGTGGAAAAGCTTCTATGAAATCAATTTCGTGAATCGCAGTTACACACCGTTTGATGCATCTACTTGGCCACTGCGTGATGCAGGCCTTATAGGTCCAGTTTCATTAACTGAAATAGCCCCTTTAAATCCGTCTCACTAAACTTAATTTCTATGAAGTATCTTTCTTGCGTAGCTTTAACTACGCTATCTTTTGGGCTAGTTCTGCCACTATATAGTGCAGAGGTCCACGTAGAGCAGTCTGCTAAGACATTTGTTATATCCAACGCCTTAGTCTCTGCCACCGTTGATCGAAAATCAGGTGACCTGATTTCGATGACCTACCAAGGACTAGAGATGATGGGACATGGCAGAGGACACCCTGCTGGCTACTGGGAGCAGGATCCCTCTAAGTCTCCGCATTTACAGAGTACAATCACGATCGATCCTAGCCAAAACCAGGGAGAGCGTGCTGAAGTTTCAATCAAAGGCACATCTGATGGTGTCGTACCTCTAGGAGCAGGCCCAGGAGGTAGTACACTCTGTGATATAGAAATTCGTTACGGTTTAGGTAAAGACGATAGCGGTGTTTATACCTACGCCATCTACTCCCACCCTAAAAATTATCCTGCAACACAAATCGGCGAAAGTCGCTACGGGGTA
>Ga0208622_1000015_pt1 | contig 70695 bp, 90 predicted proteins | sample CryBogCBH12Jul09_FD_184621 | JGI IMG/M metagenome (GOLD analysis project Ga0208622, IMG submission 184621) | Freshwater microbial communities from Crystal Bog, Wisconsin, USA - CBH12Jul09 (SPAdes) | ecosystem: Environmental > Aquatic > Freshwater > Lake | place: Crystal Bog, Wisconsin, USA... | reverse complement strand
AATGAAGATTCAATTGATAAGGTATGAGTGAGTTAGAATTGCCCAAATAAACTCGGAGTAAAAAGTGGTTCTTTAGCTCACTCGGTAGAGCATCTGGCTGTTAGGTATGCCGTTGGCACCGGAAGGTAGTAGGTTCGATCCCTACAAGAACCGTTTTAAGGAACGTAATAGACTAAAGAATAATGGAATACGAATCAGATCGCGCACTCAATGACTCAAAACTAGAAGAGGCTAAACGCAAAGCCCTTTCTGATTTTGATACTTATTTCAACCTGAAAGGCGATGAGCCAGACACAAGTGGAGTTGAAAAGACATACCAATCTCGGATTGATGGTGTTCCAGTAGATGAGGCTCAGGGATTCTGGATCAATGGTGGCAAGACTGGTTCAAAGAAAGATGAACCGCTTCCAAAACCTGAAACGTTTGATCATGATCTACCGTCTCTCCTAAAAGACGGACCAACTACACTTCCTAAAGGCGATTGGGCAGAGACAAAATTGACACCTGCTGAAATTGAAGATCGTATGAAGGTTCGTGAGAACGTAGTTCCCGAAGGTGTATCTGGCTTACGTGTAACTGACTAATACAATACAGTATGGGTATTCCTTTTTATTTTGCAAGTTTGATTAAGTCCCATCGTGGTATAACCGACAGCGTAAAACGTGGACTTCCACTCGAAGTTGACGTTTTAGGTGTAGATTTCAATTGCCTGATTCATCGGTATTTGAAGGAAGAGAGACCTGTGGAATCAGTAGTGGAAGCATTCGCGTACCTCTTGGAACATGTATGTCGCGCCAAGAAAGTCTTGATTGCTCTGGACGGTCTTGTTCCTTACGCAAAAATTGTTCAGCAGAGGTATCGCCGTATGCGTATCAAAGAAGAGTCTGTATTTGACCGTAATATGATTTCACCAGACACGCCATACATGCGCGAACTCGAAACTGCACTTCTAGCAAAATTTCCGTATGCTGAAATCAGCAGGACAACTTCGCCAGGTGAAGGTGAACATAAACTGATTGTGGACATGAAAAAGATTCCGGTTGAACAGAGACGGTCAGTATGTATTTACGGTTTGGACGCTGACCTTATCCTGATTTGTCTCCAAAACAAGGAGCTCAGTGATCGCGGAAGGATGCATCTCCTGCGTGAGAGCGCAGAGTTTGATGATCCGAAACTGAAATCTGCGGAGTTTGCTACTATGAATATCTGGGAACTTTCTACCCAACTTCCAATTCCTACTGAACAATATATGGCTCTGTCTATGATGTGTTTCGGTAACGATTTTATGCCGAATCTGGGGATGTTTTCATTGCGTGAAGACGGGTACAATCGCGCCCTTCATTTTTACCAAGATTGTGGACAACCAAACCTTCTTACGCCAGAAGGCCGACATGCTTTCTTGACCTATTCTGCATCTCGTGAAATGGGGGTTTTGCGTGAACGTATTTCGCTGCGTAAACGTCCGGAAGAAAAGGCGGTATTGGGAAAAGACCAAACTCAGTTTTCACGAAAGTATGGTCTACATATTTTGGACGGTGTTGAGGATATGAAACCTGTCGTAGAAGCCTACTGGAAAACGTTTCATTGGTCGTGGCATTATTTCACTCAAAGTTCTCCAATCAATTGGGGATGGGTATATCCTTATGCGGATGCACCTCTCGTATCAGATATTGTGAAATACGCTGAAACGGGAGTTGTAAAAGGTAAATTGAATTTCACAATCGCAGACCAACTTCATTTTATTATGCCCCGTTCTTCCCTGAAGAAAACTAAGAGGCGCGTAAAGTTTGAAGATGAATTGCACGATGAGAAAACACGTAATCCATGGATGAAACGACACGATTGGGAAATGAAGCCAAGGATTTCGTTGCCTTGGAATCCTAACGACCAATTAACGAAAATTTGCCGCCTCGCATCTTAAATCCTACCGAAATTGGAGCGCCAGTTGCTGGTGATACTCCGGGTATTGGAAGACCAGTTGACCCTCTAGTTGGAATAATTGGTTGAAGAACATCGGCTTCGGGAAACGACAAGTCTCCAAATCCAGTTTCACGCAAACACCAGTATTCGGCATTAATCTTCATCATTTCACGAACTGACCGAGACATAATGAATCCGTCGGCCGTAGGTTCACGTGCCCAGTTTCGTTGAAGATAGTTATGGTACTGGGCACGATACGTTGCTGGGTCAGTTACACGGGCAGCATACCTTAGAGCAGTTACACATTCAGATACCGACGGTAAACGATGTTTATCCAAGCGCATATTCACAGTATTGTGTGCGCGACACACAAACAAAAAAAGGTCTGCGCGACTATCTGCCCACCGTGGAAAGCGGACAACATAGGAATTGTACATGCTCCCAAAATGTCCCTTGCAGGTTGGACACGTTATTGTCTCAATAAAAAGACTAAGGTATCTTTTCAGAATAAGTTTGTCCGATTCAGACGGTTGTTCGGGATAGTTTGCGGATATAGAGTGTAAAGTCATCCACCCGAGCGGTCCCCAGATGCTCGTCATTAATTATTCAGAGGAAATGAAACCAGCCAACATTGCGCCACGCAACATTTCCCGCTTGATTTTTGAAGGCGTAGATTCATTCTTCAGTAAATTATGTTTTTTCACTAGTTCGTCGACCTGTTTATCCGTCATTTTCGATACGCGTCGCTTAATTGTTTTCCTGCGTTTCGTCTCTCCACGCTCCGTGTACAGACGAATCGTGTGACGGCGCATAGATTTCTTGAATGCTGGTGGTTTTGCAGGGTCAGCTACTGGTCTGACTTTAAATGTCTTTTTAAGAACCCCGCGTGGAAAGGTGCGCATACTCTTGTGTTTTTTAGGTTTCGAGCCTCCTTCTGTTGGAGGGGCTGGAGCAGGTGCAGATACGGATACACTCGGGGCAGTGTGGTCCACCTTGACTACTTTGTACTCCGGTTTTGGCTGAGTCATTCCTTCCTCTTATTAGAAAACGAATAAATAGATTTAAGGGGACGGCAATTCATAGAATCAGCATGGAGTGGGACGCGATTAAGACGTATTTTAAGAATGGTGTCCCACGACTTGTAGAGCATCAGGTGGAATCATTTGAGGACTTTGTACGTAATAAAATTCCACTCATTGTATGCTCAACTGCACCCATCGTGGTGTGGCACGAGCAAGATGAAGCTACCAAGAAGTATAAGTACGAATTCCGTCTTTCGTTCGAGAACATTTCGTATACGAAGCCACGTATCCAAGAGGCTACTGGTCGTATCAAGCCGATGTTTCCTCAAGATGCACGCACCCGAAACTTCACCTATGCTGCTCAGATGTTTTCTGATATCAGGTTCACTGTCCGGTCATACAAGGCCCCAACATACTTGGAATTCGAAGAGGAAGTGAAGGTGTTTGAGGGTGTATCCCTAGGCAAAGTTCCAGTCATGTTGGGCTCATCTCTCTGCATCATGAATGATTACCCTCTTTCCAAAGAGGAAATTGGGGAATGTCCGTATGACCCATTCGGATACTTTCTCATTCACGGCTCTGAACGAACGATTTTGAGCCAGGAAAAGGTCGCAGACAACCAAATCATGATTTTCTGGAATAAGAAGACCGCATCCAAGTACACGTATTCTGCTGAGATGAAATCACTTCATGAATCATTCACGACTCCTCCAAAGAAGTTGGAAGTTCGTATTTCTGCGAAGTTTAATGGATTCGGATACCCTCTCACAATGTGTGTTCCGCGTTTCCGCGAGGATATTCCTATGTGCGTGATGTTCCGAGCATTCGGTGTAGAAAGCGACAAGCAAATCGCAGACCTTATTTGGGGAACGGAAGCAGATGACCGTCAGATTGGAATGCTGTCTGCTTCGTTTCGCGAATGTGTAGATGTAAAGGTATTTACCCGCGAAGATGCGGTAGAATATCTGACTCACCATCTTCAGTATGGAACGACGCAGGAAGATAAGAAGGCATACGTTCGGTCTTTGTTAGAAACTGAGTACTTGCCGCACGTCCGGTTCGGTGGAGACAAGTCTTCTCGCGAAGTTCTGGAAGCTCGTAAAATCGTGCTCACAAGCTGGATCGTGCGTAAACTTCTCCTAACGGAAATGGGTGTACTGAAAATTGACGATCGCGATGCATACCCCAACAAGCGCGTAGTCACTACGGGCGCACTTCTTACACATTTGTTCCGTCAACTGTTTCAGAAGGTATGCAAGGATATCCGCTCTAAGTTCGTTCATGAAGTGAATAATGATACATGGAAGAAGCGCGAAACTCCCAGACCACTCGAAGTGTTGAACATCAATAATCTCTACAAGATTCTGAAGGTTTCGACTATTGAAGGGAAACTGAAACAGGCGTTGGCGACCGGTAATTTCACAGTACAGGGATTGGGTACATCCACAGTATCCACAGCTACGAAGATGGGTGTATCACAGGTTCTGAACCGACTGTCGTATTCTGCTACCCTAAGTCATGTTCGACGTATTCAGACACCAGTTGAAAAGTCCGGAAAACTGCTAGCTCCACGCAAACTTCACGGTACATCTTGGGGCTATGTGTGCCCAGTGGAAACTCCGGAAGGTCATTCTGTAGGCATTGTGAAGTCTATGTCTATGCTCACATCAATTACGCAACACAGTCCATCGGCTATTGTTCTAACGTTTCTGAAGGACCAACCAGGAATTGAATGGGTATCGACAATCAAACATTATGATGGAACTATGATTATCTTGAACGGTGTTGTTATGGGATATACGAAAACTCCATCTGATATTCATACTGCTCTGCGTCGTGGAAAGCAGGGGTTCAAGTTGCATCCACATACCGGAATTTCTTGGAATATTTATCAGCAAATCCTTAATATTGAAACGGACGGTGGTCGATTTGTGCGCCCACTGTTTCGTGTAGAAAATGGTGCGATTCTTCCGCGACCCGAGAAGTCTGAAGAATGGACCGATTGGGTTCGAGCATGTATTGAGTACATTGACCCCGCAGAAACCGAAGTGATTAAAATCGCAATGGTTCCGGGCGAAATTGGAGCTACGCATACACACTGTGAAATTCACCCGACACTTGTTCTTGGACACATGGCGTCTAGTATCCCGTTCTCTGACCACAATCAGTCACCACGTAACACTTATCAGTCAGCAATGGGAAAGCAAGCCATGGGTATCTTTGCTCGCAACTATGCGAAGAGACTTGATAAGAATGGGTATATTCTCTGTTCACCTATGCGCCCATTCGTTGAGACTCGCATGATGAACATTCTGAATACGCACGAAATGCCCAGCGGAGATAATGTGATTGTAGCTATTGGAATTTACGGTGGATATAACCAGGAAGATTCTGTTATCTTGAATCGTGCATCTATTGATCGCGGTATGTTTCGCACACTGTACTACACGATTTACAAGGACGAAGAGCATCGTAACGTATCTTCGGGCAAAGAAGAGAAGTTTGCAAAACCAAGGCGCGAAAACACGCGGGGGTTCAAGACGAGCGCATACCATGCTATCCAGGACAATGGAGTTCCTGCGATGAATTCGTACATCAAAGAGAATGATGTGATTATTGGTAAGGTTGTGAGTTTGAAGAATGATGCGAACGGTTATGCGTTTCGTGACGCATCAACTATTCATCGTAATTCCGAAACGTGTCGCGTAGACGGTGTTTGGAACGAGAAGAATTCAGACGGGTATCCATTTGTGAAAGTCCGTGTAGTTTCAGAACGCATTCCGGAAATTGGCGACAAGGTAAGTTCTCGTCACGGCCAAAAGGGAACGTGCGGTATCATTCTCAACGAAGAAGATATGCCGTATACTGCTTCCGGTCTGCGCCCCGATATTATTATGAACCCCCATGCCGTTCCTTCGCGAATGACTATTGCACAACTTATGGAAACCATGTACGGTAAGATATGTGCCGAGAAAGGTACGCTTGGCGACGGAACACCTTATTCTCATTTGAAGATTGGAGATTTGCGTGAACAATTGCTTGAGTTGGGAATGCATCCTTACGGCAATGAAATCATGTACAATGGCCAGACTGGTGAAATGATGGAGACTGAACTATTTATTGGACCTACATTCTACCAACGTCTCAAGCACATGGTGATTGATAAGAAACATTCGCGGTCGCGTGGCCCGATTGTGTCTCTCACTCGACAGCCATGCGAAGGCCGATCTCGCGATGGTGGCTTGCGTGTTGGTGAAATGGAGCGTGATTGTATGCTGTCTCATGGTGTAGCTGTCTTTACGAAGGAACGTTTGATGGATGTTTCGGATCCTTTCCGTACCGGATTCTGCAAGACGTGTGGAACTTTGGCCGTTGTGAATCCTGATGAGAACGTGTATCATTGCGGTAACTGTGGACTCAAAACTCACTTTGAAATGAAGACAATCCCGTATGCGGTAAAGCTATGGTCACAGGAACTTGAGGCTATGCATATTGTACCGCGAATGGTGTTTGAATAATTAGTTTTAACAGTTATTTCTAATAGTAACTAATGTTTGAGTTTATCGAAAAGGTTGTTTATATTAATTTAGATCATCGCGTTGATCGCCTACAAAGTATTCAGGAACAACTTAAAGTTTTTCCATTAGAGAAAGTTCTGAGATTTGCGGCAATTAAAGACGAAAACGGAGCTATTGGATGTTCAAAAAGCCATGTCGCAGTATTGGAAATGGCTATTCGTAACAAATGGAAGAACGTACTTATCCTGGAAGATGATGCTGTTTGGAACAATATGGAACAAGGATATGCTCTTCTTGAAGAACTAGTAAAAAAACCATATGATGTTATTCTTCTGGGGTCAACATGTACAGACTACGATGAGGGAACATATAAATTGAAACGCGGGTTTTGTACATCATCATATCTTGTATCTCAGCAGTATTATGATGTTCTTCTTCATAATTTCAAGGCAGGATTGAGTGGGCTTATAGAAACTAAGTCTCAGGTACAGTATGCTCTTGATAAGTACTGGAATTCTCTGCAACGACAGGATAACTGGTTTTGTATTGTTCCATGTCTCATGGTCCAAATGGAATCGTGGTCGGACATTTCAAATTTAAGTGGAGCAATACTTGGTACACAATGTTAACAGTACGTAAATGTGCTGGACTTGGAAACCAGCTTTTTATGCTTGCGAGTGTAGAAGGTTTTGCTGAACGTTCGGCTAGAGTGTTCTATGTGAACATCACCGATATTTTCGATACAAATCCTCATTCAAGGAATACATATTACGATACTATCCTGAAAAACTGGGCATCTCTTCACCAAAATTTAGTAGAAGATATCGCGTTGGGTGATAACAAGTTTATGCGCCCTATGGACTGGCCACATATTCTTCGTTCACGTCCTGAGCAGAATATCAAATTGTGTGGATATTTTCAACGATGGGAATACGTTCATCCTATCCGCGACAGATTTGTACAACGGTTATCATTCAATGAATCTGTTCTTAAAAAGTATCCCGAAATCTCAAATTGTATATTTGTCCATGTGCGCGGAGGAGATTATATCGGAAGTTCACTTCATCATGTAGATTTGAACAACTACTATAAAAAGTGTTTGGATATTGTACACCCCCAAACACTTATCTTGTTCACGAATGACATTCCGTATGCTATGAACATCATGGAAAGTAGATCATTTATCATTGCTGATGAAAATGAAGAAGATTCGCTGTTTTTAATGTCTAAATGCCGCGGAGGAATTATTGGGAATTCTACATTTGCATGGTGGGGTGCATATCTCAATCCTAATAGGCAAATATTCATGCCGTCAAAGTGGTTTCTTGATCCGGAATTTGATTCTACAGGATACTTTTTCCCTGGCGCAACTGTTGTAGAAGTGTGATGACTAGTTTCTGCGATACAGATAATGTTGGAATACTTCGTTGAGTTTATGGGAACACTTATTGTAGTGTATTCTCTCTTGCTCACTGACCGAAATCCGGCAATCATGGGTCTTATATATTTTGCAGTGTACACGGTAGCTGGGGAAATGTCTGGCGGAACATTCAATCCTTTGGGAGCTGCGGCGTACTACATGATTGGTCGAACCACGTTGAATGAAATGTTGATGAATATCGCAGCTCAACTTTTCGCAATGGAAGCTGCTGTGTTATCATTTGTACCGATAAAGGCTTTAATAGGAGACTTCTAGTATATCTAAAATGAGCCTGTATCTGTATGTTATTGACCCTAATCACCGCGAACTTCAGCGTGAACATGTTCGTAATCGTCGCATCACAGATTCCGGCGTAGACCTAGTTTCCCAGAATAAGGTGTTGAATGTTGCACAATGTTCGTGCATTGGAGCTGGATGTGCGAATAATTACTGTCTACCGTGCAATCTCGGTGTTGAAATCAGGACGGGAGTCATCGCAGCAGCTGTAGATGTGTTGGGAAAGCCAGCGCCATACCTGCTTCTTGCTCGCTCCTCAACATCTCTAACTCCCCTGCGCATGTCTAATCAAATTGGACTGGCGGATGCAGGATACCGTGGTGAACTTATTGCTCGGGTAGATTGCCTTGACCCTAATCTCCAAAACTATACGATTACGGAAGGTCGCCGGCTATTCCAGATCGTTCAGCATAATTGGCTGCCGTACGACCAGGTTATTTTGGTAGATTCTCCTGCCGATCTTCCTGCTCCTCCCGACAATCGTGGTGGCGGTGGATTTGGGTCTACAGGCAACTAACCTTTAAAACATAAGCCTCTTTAGCATAGTGGTAGTGCGTTTCTCTTGTAGTCACTGACTAGTGAAGAAAAGGTCATGTGTTCGATTCACATAAGAGGCACATTCGGCATATTAAACAATGTCCCGAATGAGCCACAGGGAAACAGCATCGTGAACGACTGCTCCCCAGTATGCAGAGTAAAGCGAGAAGCCAAAACCAAATATCATCCCTAGAATGAGCACGATAGAGCGCAGAAAAGTGTTGAGAATCGGGTTCGCGGTCGGCCAGAGCAGGACGTTCATTTGTGAAACAAAACGAAATTATAAACGCTAAGAGAGGTCTTGAGGTATAAATAATGGGATATATTTATCGCATCACGAACAATCTCAACGGCAAACAGTACGTTGGGCAAACTTTACATTCAGATATCCATACAAGATGGAATCAACATAAGCGAAAATGTAAAACTATGTTGGGACGATGTCTATTCAATGCTTATGTAAAACACGGGATTGAAAACTTTAAGTTTGAAATAGTGTGTGTATGCTTTGATGAGGCATGTAATGATTTGGAGGAATTCTATATCAAGAAGTTTGGAACACTGAGTCCTAAAGGGTATAATCTGAAGGAAGGTGGAAGAAACTCGCGTCATAATGAAGAAACGAAGAAGCTTATTAGTGAGAAGAAAACAGGAGTTCCAAGTACGATTGTATATACCGATGAAATGAAGAAAGCTCGCTCAGAAAGACAACTCGCTAGTAAAAATCATAACTTTGGTAAATCGGTGTCTAATGAACAGCGAACTGCTATAAGTGAAAAAATGAAACAGATTTGGAAAGAAAAGAAGGAGGCTGGTTTCGTACAAAGTAAGACGGTCATTGATGCCCTACACAAGGGTCGCGCCGAAAAAAGAAAGATTGTTGCTAAGAAACCTAAAGTTATAACAAAAGGAAGAAAACAGCGCGTTGGAAAATACGACGATTATGATACGTTACTTGAAGAATTTGAAAGTATACAGGAAGCTGTACATAACACAGACATATCAAGTAGTCATATTTCTCGCGTGTGTCGTGGAGAAAGAAAACACGCCGGAGGATTCAAATGGAAGTTTCTTGATGTAGACTTGATTAACTTTAAACGAAATATTACAACTGGCGAAAGGTATATAACAAAACAGAAGAATACCTATGTTGTACGAGTTAAACGCGGTATCATTCTCGACTACCGATCTCACCATTCTTCGTTAGAAGATGCTATTATAGCACGAAATGAAGTCATAAACAACTTACCCGAAAACTTACTATGATACCACATACCTAATTATTATTTTGTCGCCCCCTCGTGAAAAGTTCATCCTTAATTTTTTTCTCCGGTTATGGTATAACAATACTATGGGTGGCGGATTGATGCAATTGGTGTCATACGGAGCTCAAGATATTTACATCTCGGGCAACCCCCAGATTACGTTCTGGAAGATTCTGTACAAGCGCCACACGAACTTCGCCGTAGAGTCGATTGAGGTTACCTTCAACGGCCAGGCCGACTTTAACAAGCGCGTAACTGCCGTCATTAACCGCAACGCTGACCTGATGTACAAGACGTACGTCCAGGTTGTGCTCCCGGCTATTGACCTGACGGCCTCGACCGGCACGTTCGGCTCCGCGTCGGCGAGCGGCTTCCGCTGGCTGAACTACATCGGCCACCGCCTGCTGAAGCAGGTTGAGATTGAGATCGGCGGCCAGCGCATTGACCGCCAGTATGGTGACTGGATGCAGATCTGGACGCAGCTGTCGACGGAGGCCGGAAACGTCAAGGTGCTGGACTCGATGATCGGCAACACCCACGACCTCGTACTCGTCAAGCGCACGACCGGCATTGCCCTCGATGCGACGTGCTCTAGCTCTGAGACGACGATCTCTTGCGTGCCGCGCAAGGGCACGCCCGCCAAGACGCTGTACATCCCCCTCCAGTTCTGGTTCTGCCGCAACCCGGGTGTAGCGATTCCCCTGATTGCGCTCCAGTACCACGAGGTGCGCATTAACGTCGACTTCGAGACGTGGCAGAACTGCCAGTACTTCGAGTCGGCTGTTGGTGTCCCGGCTGCCGCGCCTGCGCAGTCCCTGGCCGCTGCCTCGATCTACGTCGACTACGTCTACCTGGACACGGAGGAGCGCCGCCGCTTCGCCCAGCAGTCCCACGAGTACCTCATTGAGCAGGTGCAGTACACGGGTGCTGAGTCCATCACGTCGTCGTCCAACAAGGTCCAGCTGAACTTTAACCACCCCGTCAAGGAGCTCCAGTGGGTCGTCCAGCGCGACTCATTCGTTGACTGCTCGACGTCCCAGTGGCTCGCCTCGGTTGGCGGTGCGCAGCCCTTCAACTACTCCGACGACTTCTCCACGGACGGCATGATTACGTCGCTGCTGTCCCAGGCGTCGAGTGGCTCGGTCGCTGGCCAGGCCTCGAACACGTCCTCGGTGTCTCTGGCCACGTCGGTACTGGGCCAGGCCGCCGGTACCCAGGGTTCTTCGCTCCTCGGCGCGGACTCGTACGACCTCGGTGGAGTTGCGGAGTTCGAGTCGGGTGTTAACTACCTGCTCGCCAAGGTCATCCTCGACTCGGGCGTGCGCTGCGAGGGCAAGAACCCCGTGGAGGTCGCCAAGCTCCAGCTCAACGGCCAGGACCGCTTCACGGAGCGCGAGGGCTCGTACTTCGACAAGGTGCAGCCTTACCAGCACCACTCCCGCTCGCCGTCTACGGGCATTAACGTGTACTCGTTCGCGCTGCGCCCCGAGGAGCACCAGCCGTCCGGAACGTGCAACTTCTCGCGCATCGACAAGGCCACGCTCCAGCTCACGGTGTCGCTCAACACGGTCATCGGTGTCCGCACGGCCCAGGTCCGCGTCTACGCGCTCAACTACAACGTCCTCCGCGTCATGTCCGGCATGGGTGGCCTCGCGTACAGCAACTAAACGTGAACTCAATCTGTACCGTAATACTTGCCGTAAGGGTTTCAAAAACCCACAATTGAGTTTCAATACTGAACTTCAATTATGGTTTAAAAATAATGCAGTGGTGGGAATTGGTTGATAAAATCATTTTTATAAATTTGGATCACCGAACAGATAGATTGGAAAGCATTCAAAGTTTTTTCAACGAAGCTGGAATTCCAGCGGAAAAAGTTGTTCGGTTTTCAGCCATACGTGACATCCCAGGAATTGTTGGTTGTGGAAAGAGTAACCTTGCAGTTATGAGAATGGTGATAGATAATGGATGGGACAATACACTTATACTGGAAGATGATGTGGAATGGTTGAATTACTCAAATGAAACAATACTAGAACATATTCAAAAACCATTTGATGTCTTGATGTTAGGAGGATATTACGATGTTTTGGAAGGAAATCGTGCTATCAGAGCACTTCACGCTTCCTCCTACATAATTAAAAAATATTATGTTCCCAAATTATTAGATAATTTTGAAACTGGATTACAGAAATTGTTATCTAATAAATTCAGTTTATTTGAAAGAAAAAGGAATGAGATGATAAAAAAAGATAATGAAAATCATATAGATGTGTATTGGTGTAACCTACAACAAAAAGATAATTGGAGATGTATAGTTCCTCCAATGGTAATCCAAAGAGAATCGTATAGCGACATTCGGCACAAAATAGTTAAAGACGACTATGTTTTAGACCCCAATGTCCAGTTAATCCAAGATAATAATTAAACAAACAATTGTGGTGTAAAAATAATGTTCTTCACGCTAAAGACTTGGCAGAACAGACTCAAAGATAAAAAAGATTTGATTGTCCAAGCATCTGTAACAGACGGTTCGGATTCATGGACACCTTGGCCGATTGGGATGGGATTTGGGTATGTGAATGTTAAACATTTGGAAACTCAAATCGGTGGACGGGGTCTGTTAGTACTATGTGCCTTGAATGCAGACACTGACCAACGACGACGTCCAGAAACACCGAATCGTAAATCTTTCCTAAAAACTCTGAATGCAAACGGGATTCCAAACAAAAGTCTTGATTCGAAAGAGTACTTTCTCCAACTTCCAAATTACAAATTTGTAGTTTCGCCGGAAGGAAATGGTGTGGACTGTCACAGACATTACGAAGCTCTGGTCGCTGGATGTATTCCCATTATGGAAGATAGTCTACTTGCTAGACAAAAATACGGACGATTACCTGTGTTGTGGACGCAGGATTACTCGGAAATAACGTCGGAGTATCTGGAGACTGTATATGAAAAAATGCAGGGGCAAGTATACGATTTTTCGACGCTTTTTCTATCTTCTTATTCGCGTCCAGTTCGCCGAGAAATCCAAGAAAATTCGGATTTTTGGATGTTACGATTAACGGGCAATCGATGGTACAATAATCGTATGTATATACAAAATGGTCGATTCCACTTCATCTAATGCCGGTCGCCGCAAGACTCAGCGGATAGGAAGCCGCGCAAAGGTCATGCACGGAACTGCAGAAAAGACCTCGGGTGGTCTTACGAAAGATTGTTTAATGTACAACAAGGCTGGCCGTATTGTATCGAAGAAATGCAGCGCCACAGCTAAAAAGCGGTTCGGGTAAATTTATATATTCTTAAAACAATGAAGTTCAAGGCCTGGTATGGAGCATTAGCTATTATTGTGCTTATTCTTCTGTGGACTCTTTTCGGAAAGACGCGCGAAGGTTTGGATACTCCTACTCCTGGACCAGTAACGCCGATGGTATCAACCGAAGTCATTCCTCCCGGTCCTACTGCACCTTCCGTTCCCACAGATCTTTCTGGAAACATGAATCGTTCTTCACCTCCTATTTCGTCCGTGCCCGTTAATCGCGGTCCTAAAGGATATCTTATGGATACTCGTCCGATTCCTGGCCCGCTACCAAAAGTAGTTCAAGCACCAGTACCGGCAACTCCGGATCAAGCAATGGGACGTCCATTCAATTTGACGTGCACTGCTTCCCCTGTTCCGTCTTTGAATAATGCGATGTAGCATTTAAAAGGTAAAAATGTATAAACAACGGCCTATTCGTATAGTTGGTTAGTACACGAGACTCTGAATCTCGTAACCCTGGTTCGAATCCAGGATGGGCCATAAGCATTTTAAACGCAGCAACTTAATTATGAGAAATGCCGGAGTTCATTGTAGAAGCGAAGACCGTCCAAACTGGCGCTGTTCGCACGCTTACGGAAGCTCTAAAATGTATTCTTGTTGAGATGTCTCTTATTTTTGACTCTGAAGGAATTCGGATGGTTGCGATGGACAATACTCGCACGGTTCTAGTTCACCTTCGTCTGTACGCCGAAAAGTTCGAGAAGTTTGTTTACAACCATCCCCAAAGCAAGTTTGTGATCGGTATTAATTCTGATCACCTTCATCGTATTGTTCGTACCGCTACGAACGACGATACTATTACGTTTTACGTAGACCAAGCAGACCCGAATACTTTGGGTATTCTGCTTGAGGACGGAGAGAAGAAGCAGGTTACGCGGTACAAGCTCAATCTCCTAGACCGTGATGAGCCAGATATCCAGCTTCCTGAAACTGAGTTTTCTGCGCATATTACGATGCCTTCTCTAGATTTCCAGAAAATTTGCCGAGATATGACCTTACTTGGCGCAAAAACGGTTGAAATCAAGAATGTTGGGTCATCACTAACGTTTGGATGCAAGGGTCACTTTGCGTCTCGTACAACTGTTATGGGTGATTCGGAGAATGAGTTCAGTATTCAGAAGAAGGAAAATTCTGAGATTGTAACCGGTAACTTTTCACTGCCACATCTAGTTCTTTTCACGAAGTGCACGAATTTGTGCAACAATCTGGAAATTCATATGAAGAACGACTGGTTTCTAATGATTCGTTATGTTGTCGCCAATTTGGGAGATACTAAACTCTGCCTGATGCCTTGCTCTACGTAAATACCCGAGACAAACCCAAACAATCCTTCCAAAATATCTATCAACACGTTGGTCTCATACGGGTCAAAGAGTTGGTAGTCTATAAAAGAGTAAAGAGAAGAACTGAAAAACGCCCCGATAAACCCGAATACGAAATGCCAGAATGAATTCCAGCCGTCCGTGAACAAGGCACGCATTACAAAATTACACCATAATACTCATAAATAAATACCGACATTTGTCTCAGTAACCCCATAGCTAATCCCACCAATGCACCAGTTTCAAAGACTACGAGATAATCAACAAGAATTTCTCCATCAATACCTGTTGTGTCTTTGAACATTCGGAAATAAGGAGAACTACCTTTTGTGAAATTCTTCTCTGCAACAACAATTATACATACTCGTAAGCAGACATGTTGTAGCCATACTAAAAAGACTAGTCCGAACGCCAAACATTGAAACCAAAAAGCGGGGTATATAGAATGTGAAATAACAACCATAACGGGAATAGTGATACCTATCACAATATGGATAACTCCCAAAATATAGCCCAAGACTTCACCATCGGTAGTCAGCCAGCCATACAAAAATCGTACTGTTTTTCGGATATACGATTCCGTGAATTTTATGATATTTATGTCCATTATTACTACTTCGGTCTTGCTTTATGAGGAGTATACGTGACGTCTTCACCGATTTTAAAATTCTCAATTCCTGGATTGAGATATGAGCTGTCGGATACCGTGGTTGTTGTATTCCAAATTTTCACAATCGAGAAAGGACCTTTTGGCGAAATAGTTATTCCAACAAGTGTTTCCTTGCGATGCAGCATCAGTTCATTTGTGATACAATGTACCATCAAATTCACAAAAGTAGAATGAACAACTCGGTCTTCAATCTTTTTTGACCACGCACCCCCTGCCTCATTCTCGGGAACGTCCCACAGAGGCTTGAATCCTCGTCGCATAAAGAAGAACATTCCCGATTCCCATGCTTCTTTCGAAATTGTGTCAACTACACTCCAAAACTGTTGGGGCGTAGACACGTCCACTATCTTCACATAACTTTCCAAAGAATAATCCTTGTTGTTTGGATCATGATACCACAAAATCCAGGAATACTGGAGTTTTGTGGTCTCTATAGATGACCCCATTTTATACTCTTCTACTCTATCTTTAAAATGGATTCGTTTTTCGCACGACGAATTAGTCTACAGAAATACAATGAGCCTTACCGTAGCACAAGTTTACGAGGTTCGTTTTGGAGACAAACTGTCTCTGCCGAAAATTGTACAGGATAATATCGCAAGACTTCGAATTACACCAGTTGCATTCAAGCCATTTCGTCCACCTACTCGTGCCGCCCCTCGTACTCGCGCCCAGCCAGATAACTGGAGGGAAAATGTCCTGGTTGAAGCTGTTCGACGAGTGAAGGAGCGCGATGACCCAGAATACGATGAAGTATTTAGTTCTCTCAACAAGATTGCACCACGAACACTAGACAAGATGTCGGAGAAGATTGTTGTGAATATCAAGAAGCGCGACGAGATATTCCGGCTGCGCGTAACAACTCTTCTATTCGATGTAGCCATAACGCAGAGTAGTTACTGTGTTCTGATGGCCGATTGTGCCACGAAGATTGTCGGTGATATCCCAGAAATTCGAGAAGATTTGGCGGCGCAAACTACTATGTTTCCAAAGTTGTATAATATGACTGAGACGCTTACGTATCCTTTGATGAGTGATCCAAAGTATGCTGAGAAAGTTGTGGACTGGATGAAATTGAAGGATAAGCGGCGAGGGTATGCGAAGTTCATAACTCAATTATTTGTTCGCGGCCTTGTTGAAGAGGAGGTAGTTCTAACTTGCTTGAAACAAGTGATTGATGATTTGGGAGATACTGCGAGGCAAGAAAAGACAGAACAGACGGAGGAAAACACAACACAGTTTGTTGATTTCCTATTCGAAAGCTCCAAGGCTCTTCCAGCAACAGCTCTCTTGCTGAAAAACACTGTTTGTGAATCTGTGAAGGGATTGATTGCTCTTCCTCGTACGGATTTGCCGAGTTTGTGCATGCGGTCCCGCTTCAAGATGGAAGATATTCTCAAATGCGTTCAGTAGAATGAAGTTCAAAGAAACCCATAAAACAAATGTCCACTCCTCCCCCGGCCAGTGTTCTGCTTCGTGCTGCACAGGTATCTATGACTGAGGACCGCCCAATTTATCTCGATTACTTTCAGGACAGCTTGGAGAAGAAGTGTTGTATTGGTGTACGTGAGACGGAAAAGTTTCTAGTGAAGTCTGATTCGGAATACACGTCGACTATCCAGTCAGTTTTTAAGTGTGAGAGTTGCTATATCGTCATGACGGAAAATAGTCTGTACATCGTATCGACGGAAATTCCTATTAAGAAGATTTTGACGAGTGCTGCTACAGTCTAAACAATCTAGTCTAAGAACGTTAATGGAACTAATGTTTCCGCCTCCCCACTACTTTTTGTTTGAACCTTTGAATGATAAGGAAACTGCAAAACTCTGGTCTGCTTACAAAGAAAGGTATGGACACCAGTGTGAGTTCTCAGAAGTTGACGCGGCAGAAATAAATTCAGCAGAATCGTTTTCTCCATGGTTTGATAACTGGATTTCTCAAGTTCCAGCACGTCAATCTACGCGTGTCCGTATTCTTCTAATATGGCACTCGGAATTCCTAACATATTCATGTCAGCAAATGCTCCGTCGTTCACTTGAACAGCGGTCTTTTCGGTGTCGCGTATGGTTTCACGCCGAAGACCCCACATCCATCCAACCCGCAATTTATAGTCGGTGTGTAGCAAAACGAATTCCAACTATTCTACACTACCCCGTTATAAACTAAACGAAAATGAAGATTGTTGTATTTACTGATGGAGCATGTGGGAATAACGGTAAGAAGGCGGCACGTGCAGCATGGGCCGCATGGTTTCCCGACCACAAAGACTTCTCAAAGGCCGACTTTGTTCCTGCTGACCAGCAGCAAACCAATCAGCGAGCGGAACTTATGGGGATTTCCCAAGCTGTTCAAATTATCGAAAAAAATTTTCCGTATGAAACCGATATTCATATCTTTACGGACTCAGAGTATTCTAAGAACTGTCTCACAACTTGGCTTCCATCTTGGCTTTCGCATAATTGGAAGACGAAGCAGGGTAAGGATGTGTGTCACAAAGACCTGATTGAAGATACTGCGAATCGTCTCGCAAAGTTCAGTTCGTTCACCATTACACATGTGGAAGCACATACCGGTGGAACTGATTACAATAGTGCAAACAATGCCCAAGCCGACCAAATGGCTACCCGCGTCCTGAACCCAGACGAGCCAGAAGTCAAGATTATCACAAATACGCAAGTAGCAGTTGTAGGTCTGCCTCTAACCTTGATGGGTCCTCCAGTGAGCGATACAGTTATTCATGCATGGTGTCGAAATAATATGGATAAACTCGATCAGGCAGCCTTGAATGCTGCACTTGTATCGGCACTATCAAAAACTGTGAAGAAAAAGGGATTTGATTTGGTTAAGCAGAAGCTACACAGAAATACGCAGTACCGTCTTCTTTCGGCAAATCATTTAATTGCAGAAGATACAATAATAACAAAGGAAGAATGAGCATCACAGCATATCATTTCTGGTCACCAACGTGCGGTCCCTGTAAGGTCATCAAGCCTGCGATTGAAGACCTTAAAGATGAGTTTCCGTCCGTTTCATGGGTTGTTGTGAATACTCACGAAGATCACCAAGGACTATCTCGAACTCTAGGAGTTCAAGTAGTTCCGACGATTGTTGTTGTTGCACGTTCTAAGGAGGGTGCTACTATATATACCGACAAGCATTCGGGAACTGCGATGATGGGATATTATCGTATTATACGGGCTGCTATGCGATTGGTTCCGCAATAATTGTGTTGTCTACCACACCATTACGTACCGCTTCAAAAATCATAGTATTATTTCCAGGCGCTCCAGGAACTGCGCACGTTTGAGGGTCAGACGTTTTTGTTTGTTTAGCCGCAGTACTTGCTGAGCTATTCAAGTTCAGTGCACCAGATGTTAACGTGAATTTTTCGGTCGCTCCGATATTCAGCGTGTTTCCAATCCCACTTGCTGCCCATGCTCCCCAGAATCCAACAGTTCCACCTACAATACCTAAAACCCAAGCCATTAGAAGTCCACGCCAATCTGTTGGTGGACACCGGCTAAAAAACTTGGATTGAGACATAATAACTGATGTCTGTGCGGAAGCAAGAATAATAACGGTAAAGAATGCGATAAGCGCACCTGGACCGGCATTAATAGACGCTAGCCCCATAAGAAAATAGAATCCAACAGCAAGTGTGAACACTATGACTGACGGAGACTTTGCCGGTATCAGGGCATAACTACCTATGTACAAAGGGAAATCACAAACTCCTTCTGGAGGAGATAGTGCGAGTGTCGGTGCTACACCAGCCATTATATTACCCTAGAGTGTCTTTATTTTTCGTTAAACTAGAGATTTGGGTGCGAATTGGTTGCGCATTCCCGATAATGCACTGCTCACAGCACTATATCCACCTTTGAAAAAGAATCCATCAAGGATAAAGTTCAGTGCGACTGCGAATATCCCGACGAGAAGACCGACCATAAGGTTTGCGTTCTCGAAGAACATTGCGGCAAACACTGTGAACATACCCAGTGATACAGGTAAATACAGCACAACGACCTTAGATATCTGCCATATGTATTTACCATCTTTATCCGTAGCTATGGCTCCGATTCCACCTGCAACCATAAATATACCAACAAGAACAAACTGGACAATTGCGATGATTGTCCCCGCTTCCATTGATTATTCCTGAGATACAAAATAACGCCAAACTACAAATGAGTATTTATAGCTCGACTGGGTTAAATTCTCAGTGGACGGGGAACTGTAATGGTCCTAATCAGAGTCCAATCAATCTCTCACAGTCTTTCGCAAAACCTTGTGATGTTCTGTGTGAGCTTGTTTTTGATGAGGCGTACACGACTACGGCAAGTGTTAGTGTAAATGCTATAGGTCTTGTCCTCACGAACCAGGCGGGGTTGGGAACTTGTAAGTTTAATGGAGAGGGGTACACGTGTAACGCGTTAGTTGTGAACCACCCAAGCCATCACACTATTGAAAATATCCAGGCAGATGCAGAAGTTATTGCTATTTTTCAGAACCCGACCGGGAAATTTCTTCTGGTAAGTTCACTTGTTCGCGTGAACCCTGCTCCCACACCATCTAGCTCATTTTTGAATGCCTTTATTTCGTATGCGAATAAGGATACATTCACCACAGTACAACTGGGAAGTGATTGGACGATGGGAATGATGGTTCCTACAACTGGAGCTTACTACGTATACGATGGAACGTTCCCGTTTCCGGAGTGTAATCATGTGAAATGGGTAGTCTTCAACTCTATGATTAATATGGACGCAACGGACTTTGCGATGCTCACAAAAAATGGACCGGCTGGATCACGACCACTGCAACCACTTGGTGACCGCGAAGTGTATTTCAACAGTGCTGACCATCTTGCTGGAGGAGTTATGCCTCACGATAATAAAATCTACCTTCGTTTACGACCGGCAAAAGGTATAAAAGTGGGTGCGGGCAATGACGTAAAGCCCGTAAAGTCAGTACCTATAGCAGATAAAAAGGAAGATAAAAACAGTGTAGTTGCGCAGATAAAAGACTGGTTACATGGTCAGGTATCTACGAATGGGTACATTGCTATGATAGACGGTGCACTTATGATTTTAGCTATTGTGATTGCTCTTTATTTTGCAGTATACCGTCATCGCGAGTTTTCATCGCTTATGATGTTAAGTCCCATCGCAATTGGGTTTGGACGATGGATACGTTCCTTCTTTATTTCTCCTACACCGAATGTTTAACTAATTCCGCCGGTCATCCCAGTACGTTTCGTAATCTTCCGGCTGTTCATCCCAAGCCGTTTCTTCAACTTCATCTAGTGGAATATCTCCGTTATCCAAAGCGTCCTGGACTTTATCTCGCTTGACCTTAATCTTTCGCTCCACCGTCTTCCATTCGTCTGCCGGAACAGGAACGGGGGAAACTAGTCCTTCCTCCGGAATATCATCATTTGAGAATTCCTCCTCTTCATCAACACTCTTCCATGTATGGTTAGTTACTGGTGGATTTCGGTGAAGAATCAGTTCTCGTTTTGTGTATGGATTTGGTAGAGGCATAGGCATAGGCTCACTCACCTTCTCAAGAAAGCTCGGTCCACGAAATTGACGTTGGGGGCGCTGAGTGTTCGTATTCACAATCATCGCCGGAAACTCCTCTTCTACAATCTTGATTTCGGGAGCAGGCCGAGGATTCTTGCGATTACGCAGATGTGGGGGAATATAAGGTACCGACATGATAGATACGTTTCGTATATTCAGACTGCGAAAATCCGTTTTGGAAAACGAACTTACATAGTTGATTGGTGTACAATCCAAAGATGACGTGTGGTGTAACTATTTCGTCCACTGGATCAGTTGCTGAGATTCAAGTTCCAGCAAAAACATCCGATGTCCTAGAATGGATTCGCAAGAAGTACAAGACAACAGCTATTCAATTTCAGGGGAAAATTCAAAATCCTTTGAAGGAGACTCAATGGCTAGCTGTATTCGCAGCACCATGTGATGACCAGGATTCAGCAAATTCACACATGCTGCCGTCGCCATTCGACGAGGAACTGTATTCAGGCAATATCATTATACTCGCAACCGAGTCAGAAGACCAGGACGAGTATGAGCCTAACGTATCCGAGTATACGAACTTGAAAGCTTCGGACTATAATGCTCTTTATCAGGAATGGACATTCGCAGACAATGAGGAAGAAGATGATGAAGGTATTGTTGCTGCAGCAGACGAAGACGGTGAAGAAGAGGATGAGGACGGTGGTGAAGAAGAGGATGAAGAAGACGACGTTGTTCGTGAACTTGTTCATGCTCGTCCAGTTCATTCGCGTTCAAAGAATGTGTTTGTAGACTCTGCTATTCGCGATAAAGTTCTGGAAAACTTCACTGAACTTCTCGAAGATGCAGAACTTGCTCGAACGCTCGAAGATTCAGTCTTGCATGTTATTAGCGACCAAGCTTTGAAGGAAGGAATTGAAGTTGATTGGGGCAATCGTGTGTTTTGGAGTATGTATCGTAATCGTGCTATCTCTATTTATGAGAATATTATGGGTACTCGCGGATATGTTCAGAACACGGAAGATTGGGCCACGAAACTAAAAACTGGTCAAATTACACCCAGGTTATTTGCTGAGATGACTGCAGTCGATATGTTTCCTCAGCGGTGGAAGGCAGCTATCGAACGGATTATCGAGAAGGAAAAGACGTTATACACCAACAAGGGTACTGCTTCTATCTTTATGTGGTGTTCTCGGTGCAAGAAGAAGGCGAAGTGTGATTATTATCAGCTACAGACGCGTTCGGCGGATGAGCCGATGACGACGTTTGTGACGTGTCTTGAGTGTGACCGACGCTGGAAATTTTAATCGACACATCATTCGCAGGAACAATAATAGAAGGCTTGGGAGATTTGTAAATTGGGTCGATAAGTTCATTGGATAGTTTATCATTCATCTTACCTATCGCAAACGGAGAATCTACATTTCCAGGATAAACATATATTGGGTGTAATCCATTTGTTATTTCCGGTTTCATAACGTCAGGTGTTGTTTCACCGAACTTCTTCTTGAAATCGCGTATAATCGTATCCGGTATCTGAGGAGATGTTTCTTCTAGTCGTCCAGATTCATCGCGTACGATTTTTAACATGTCTTTCGCAGGCATTCGTTCAGAGCGTGGAAGAGCAAGTTCAATAAGAATAAATTTATATATCTTTTTATACGTTATATCTGCTATACGATGAGATTCTGAACGTTTTGCCCAGGCGAAATAACTACTCACGGTTGTTAGCATAGCAACGGAAAGAGTTATAATTCCAATAGCAATATTTGCTATGCCGGTATCTCTCACCAGTGCCGTTACTCCAATTGACGCAGAGCCTGATAATGTAGCCATAACGATGGACGGTAAAGTTATAGCAGTGCTTAAGTGAGAATAATACTTTTCCGAACGGTCATGTAACCAAGAATAGCAAAGAGACCGTTCCCCCTCGTCTGATAATATTTTTTCAAGTTGGGAGTTCCATGATGCTTGTCCAATAGAGTCATCCATTGTAATTTCCTGGTAGTAATTAATGGTGTGGGTGTATGACTACCCGCTTTCAAAGGATGAACGAAAAATCCAGCTGTTCCTCGAGGAACAGTTTGGGAAACGAAGACCGGTTGAAAAAATTGTACGTCTAATGAGTTTGTACCGCTACTTGAGAACACATACGTTTCGGTCAGCTCATGATATCCAGACATCATTTTTCATGGACAAGAAACACCAAACCCCTATATTCAATGAAGATACCGCACAAACGGTATATAGAAGCCTTCATCATCGTGGAGGGTCTAGCGAATACGCGTACGCGAATGAACTTATTAAGTTGAGTGGCGAATACGTTAAATCTCACGACCCTACCCCAATTTCGTGGATAGCCGAAAAACTTTTCCAACTTCTTGTTCTTCCTGCGAATATTGCGAAAACAGTCATTGGATCAGAAACATTTGATTTAAGTGCAGATTCTCTCCATGCACTTATCGAGACAGGTGTATCTGGTGTGAACGGAGTTGCTGCTGATGCTGGAGGACCAATTGGACTTGCTGCCGTAGGTATGTTTACGGCGATTGCTGCTGGCGTTGGTGCGTCACTCGCATTAGCTCAAGGTGATGTTGCTCAGTCCATAGTTCACATTGTGAACTTTATTCCGGGAATAGGACCTGCTCTCATCAAAGCTCTGAACAAGCTTGAACATATCGGGAAAAACATCGATTCGCATCGGGAAAAGTTTGGAAAAATTCCGTTTGTTGGACCGTATCTTCGCGATATGGTTCCCGACTTGAAAAAGAAAGGTGGTAAACAGTTTTCAACTAGACGGCATAAGGTAACCAAATGTCCGACGACCAGACGGAACAAGTTCGCACGACACTGAAAGAATGGGTAGAGCTTGATAATCAAGAGCGGTCTCTTCGTCAGCAAATCAAGGAAATCAAGGATAAGAAGACAAAAAACTCCGAGCTTATCCTGAAGTATATGCGTGATAATTCAGTGGACGATTTCAAGATTGAAGGACAGGGAAGTTTGAGTCGCTCAGTGCGCACATCCCGTCCTCCTCTACGTCGTGAACAAATTCGTACCCAGCTTCTTATCCAGTTTGCTGACCAGCCACAACGTGTAGCTGAAGCTCTGCGGTCAATTGAAGGAGTTCCGGAAGGGTCAGATGATATGTCTGTTGGTGGAACTCAGCGCGAACTACTTGTTCGCCACATTCCCAAGCGTAAGACGTGAAATAGCATCTTTCGCTGCTAGTTGTTCTGCCTGCTTTTTCGTAGGAGCTGTCCCGATTCCCAAATGAATACTTTTTTCATCTACCGCAGCCATAGTATACATGTTTGTCGACGCAGAAATAACTGTATAGGTAGGCGTATGATGAAATCTAGCTTGGTACAACTTTTGCAGTTGTTCCTTGAAGTTCCGATTATTCATTAGAATTCGAGGAATATCAATATAGGTCTCAACCAAACAAACCACAAACGAATACAGAATCTTGAAATCATTACCAGAATCAGTCCACAATGCTCCAATAAATGCTTCTAGGATATCTCCTAGTTTCTTGGAGTTTATACGTCCGGCACACACATCTTCATTGTGTCGTGAAATAATATAAAACTTATCCAATCCAATTTTTTGGCTTAGAGTTCCAAGCATTTCGTTACATACAATTTCCTTCTTCAAATCGGTCATAAATCCTTCATTTTCGTCCGGAAACCGTTTCATCAAGTATGTAGACACACATGCTCCCAAAATCGAGTCACCCAAATGTTCTAGTCGTTCGTATGATTCATCAAATAAACCAAGACAGTCTCGTGGTTTTTCTGCTAGTTGAGCCTCTTCTCCCGTTGGACTAGTATATTCTGCTCGCTTAACGTATGATGAATGAACCATCGCACGCTGAAATAGTTCAGTACTAGAAATACCAAAATCACAATTATGTTTGGAAAGAATCGCTTGGATATCCGGCTGAGTAAACAAGCGATTTTTTGAATTGAATGGATTGTAAAGAACTTGCGTGCTCATTTCTTTAGTTTACGACTGTTCTGTTTATTCCTACGAGTCCGTTTTCCTCCAGCCGAAGACAGAACACTCTTAACAACAGAATCAATCTTCTTCCAGTTCGTTAAAAAAAGTTGAGCTTCCTCAGGATGCTCAGTCTTTAATGTTTTCAGAGCCACCGACAGTGACTTTTCGATGCTTGGTTCGTATTTCTGAATAAGGTCTGGAATCTGCTTAATCGCAGCATCTCTCGCTGCGTTTTTTAGAAAGTCAAACGCCATTACTCATACCGCAGACATTATTCATCGTTATCGCCAGGAACAGTTCGCGTAAAACTGAACTCTTCCGAGACCATTTCCCGCTTACGATTTTCTACAATCCACTTGAACAACCCATCAGCATTGATTTGAGTCGCACTCGCAAAGTACTGATTCGTAAGTTCCTTTAGGTCCTTTTGGGATAGAGACCATGGCTTTGTCCATTCTGAAGGACGCTTGATGGAAATCGTTGAACCGTCTTCCTCCACCTTCACCTTCTTGAACTCACTGAATTCAGGACGCTTCAGAATTTCAGCAATATCTAGCTCTACAATTTTACGAGCGTCGCGTTTCTCATACACTTGCTTATTCAAATCACGAAGTTCATCGTCAATCTCGCGGTAGTTGCGAATATGCGCCTTAAGTTCAACTAGAGTACCCTGCATTTTTACTTCATGGTAAGAAGTAAGAAGATTATCCGTTTTCAATACAATGTACTTTGATTCGAGCGAAGTAGAAAATCTGCGAAAAGTGTTCAACCAAGAACGCCCGTCTAAAACACCTATACAGAAAGGGTCTCCAGACACCGTATGGAAAAACATTCAGTCACGTCTTCAGGATGAATGTTCTAAGAACAATGCAGAGTGTGTTATTGTATCTCTTCTGTCCAAACCCAAAGCTCCTTCTACGTGGAGAACAAATCCAGAAGAATGGTTATCATCTATTGATATTGATGCTGTCGAGAAAAGGTATCAGAAGATTTTTCCCGAATACTTTTACGTCGGAACAGTCCCTATAGATTTTGGATCTAAATCCAAGACTGGTACGTGTCTCGTAAATTCCCTATGTTCCCTCGATATTCGTGAAATTTATAGGAAAGGGTATCGTCAAATAGGCATAGTGTTCAACACAGATAAAAGCACCGGTCCGGGCGAACACTGGATTGCTCTTTTTTGCGATATTCGTCCCGATTTAGACTTTCCGCGAATAACGTATTTTGACTCGTATGCGACCAAACCAGAAAAGGAGATTCAACAACTCATGAAACAATGGTCAGAATCATGGAATTCTACAGGTATCCACAAGAAGCCTATGGCTATAACGTACAACAAAACTCGTCACCAGTACGAAGATTCCGAGTGTGGAATGTACTGTTTGTATTTTCATTTGTGCTGTTTAGTTGGTATTCCAATGAAAGACAAGATTCCTGACCAGGTCGTTAGAGGTTTTCGTGGACTTCTATTTAAAGTATAATATAATGGACTCACATTGGGTTAGATGGGTTAATGTTGTCGTGAGTGTTTTGTTTGTTGGAATTATCATTTATGCATTTTTTCAGGCGATTATTCGTAGTCCTAAGTAATAATGGACTGGTATCAGTATTCCGGGACAGTGTTGGCTGCAGCCATTGTACTTGGACTCATAGGATATGCTCTTTACCATCTTTTGACTCCTTCGGACATTCAGGCGTCGGTTGCTGCTGAATCAACGTTTAACGCGTACCAAACAGTTATGAAACTCGCGCCTTTGGGATGCCCTACGACGCCATCATACCGGCTGTGTGATTACTATATGGCTTCATCGGCCTACTCTCTGTTTCCTGGCTCAAAGATTTATGATTATATTACCGACAGCGTCATTCCACCACTGATGAAATCAGGTCCGCGTCTTGTTGAATTGGATATTTACACTGATGTATCAGACAATCCAGTGGTAGGCTTGAAGAATCAAACTCTTGGGACAGATTATGCTTATAATACAGTATCATTTGAAGCGTGCTGCGTAGCATTAGCAAATAATGCATTTAATTCTGTAAGTTGTCCCGTTTCTTCTGACCCGTTTGTGCTCAGTCTAGTGTTCCATACCGATAAAACGAATGTGATAGATGCGTGCGCACAAATTTTGAAAGATACGTGCCACACTTATCTTTTGGATTCGTCCTACAGTTACCAGCGCAAGAATCTAGCAATAGAGCCGGTATGCAATCTGCAATCTAAACTTATTGTTGTATCCGGACCTGAAACGAAAGGAACGTTGATGGACGAAGTAGTGAATATGTCTTGGGGAACATCTACGTTGAGGCGATTAACGTACAAGCAAGCATCCCAGACGCAAGATAGTGATGAACTGATAAACAATAACCGCAATAATATCACGATGGTTGTTCCGGATATTGGGTCGGATTTAGTGAATGTGAACCCTCAAATTCTGTTAACATATGGATGCCAGTGGAACTTGATGAATTATGGGTCAGTAGATAGTGCGATGGAAGTTTATATTGGCGAATTCCAAGAAAACAGTCTCGTATTAAAACCCGAAGCTCTTCGCGCACTCGCAGTCAAAAAGTATGCTCAACCAGTACTTCCAGACCCGGCAGTATCTTTCCAGCCCATGCAGAAAACTTCACCAATCTACACTATCACGGTGTAATCTAATAAATTCTCGCGTTTAAAACAAAAATGTCGAAGTGGATGGTTCACCTAAAAAAGACGATGCGCGCGCACAAGGGCATGAAGCTGGGTGCGGCCATGAAGCTTGCGGCCAAGACGTACAAGAAGCACAAGGGTGGTGCTGGCGAGGGTGCTGAGCCTGCGGGTGCTGAGGGTGCGGATGCCGCGGCTACGGCTGCGGATGTATCGGGAGGTCGCCGCCGTTCCCGTAAGGGCGGAAAGACTGCGCGCCGCACGCGTCGCCGGTAGATATCATTCTAACCATTACTAACCACATAGACCGTAATAAACCATTCCTATAGGCGCACATCTTTGTGTCCATACGAAAGGTTCGGCCTCGAAGTCCATTTACGGAAAAAAAGATTATACTGAACATACAAATACAATGGGTGGTGGCCTTCTTCAACTCGTAGCCTATGGCGCTCAGGACGCATACCTATCCGGAAATCCCCAGATTACTTTCTGGAAAGGACTGTTCAAGCGCCACACGAACTTCGCGATGGAGCCGTTTCGTATTAATTTAACTGGCCAAGTTGGATGGGGCGTTAAGCATTCGGCAATTATTGGTCGTCATGCTGACCTGCTGTACCACACCTACCTCGATGTAACGTTACCTGCCGGCTCCGTTTTTAACAATGACCAGGCTCGTTTGGGGTACAATCTTATCAAGTACGTTGAACTTGATATTGGTGGACAGGTCATCGATCGCCTGTATGGAGAGTGGCTGTATCTGTGGGACACTCTAACGTCCGATACTCGCACTGCTCTTAAGCTTCATCAGATGGTAGGTGTGAGTGCGGCTCCGGGAACATTTACTGTTCCATCTACGTCAAGCTGCGTTGTAGGTGCATCGGGTCAGCCGGGTCTACCGACTCAGGTCGTTATTCCACTCAGCTTCTTTTACACGAAGAACCCAGGATGCGCTCTACCGCTCATTGCCCTACAGTACCATGAAGTGAAAATCAATATTCTGTGGAATGATATTAAGTTCGCAGCAGGAAACTTCAATAATACGCTAGCTGCACCGTCTGCGGCCGTGCACATTGACTACATCTACCTCGATACGGAAGAGCGCCGCCGCATGGCGCAGAACTCGCACGAGTACCTCATTGAACAGCTACAGTACAACGAGGACAAGGGTATTTCGTCGTGGTCAAATCGCATTGACTTGACGTTCAATCACCCAGTCAAGGAACTTGTTTGGGTAGTCCAGCCTTCGGAGTACACTCAGTGCAAGCTTGCCCAGGGTCTACGCGCATCAGCCACTCGTCTCCAGCCGTTCACGTATGACCAGAATGCGGTATACGAGCAGCATCTCCAGATTAATGGACAGGACCGCCTTGACCGCCGCTATGGACAGTACTACAATACTACCCAGCTGTACCAGCACCATACGGGTAGCGCACACTCAATTTACGCCAGCACGAATACGATTGCTGCAGTGGCTCAGCCCGGAATTTACGGATACTCGTTTGCTCTGAAGCCTGAAGAACACCAGCCTTCTGGAACGTGCAACTTCTCGCGCATTGATACGGCGACATTGGTGATGACGTTCGCGAACTCGGCGACTCTCTCTCCTGAAACCGATCAGACGTACGAAGTTCGCGTCTATGCCGTGAACTACAATATTCTGCGCATTATGTCTGGAATGGGCGGTCTAGCGTACTCTAACTAAACGTAAAGTAAAGTAAATCTTTAACCTAATTTTAAAACTAAAGCGGCTTCTAGACTTGGAATCCACTTTAGAAAAACTGGTCAACGAACGATTTCATACCCGGAAACATTCTTTCAACGGTTGTTTTCATCATATCGCACTTTATGCTCTGGCTTTGTCCACTAGCTATTTTTCCCAAAAGTCCAGTCATGAATGTTTTTTGAAGTACTTGGAAAAGTCCAAAGATAGAAAGAATTACGATATCGGTTACAGCAATAAATGAAATAGTTATTAAGTTGGAAACAATAAGTTCAAAGACCGAATGATTCGTGAGAATTGAAAGTGTTATCGCCAATCCTATAAATAAAGCACTTATAAGTCCCACACTTACTCCGACATACGTAACTATTCTTTGATTTTCTTCGGACGAATCGTTTGTGAATTGGGGTTTTCCAGATTTATCTACCTTTCCAAGAGAAACATACTCATTTCCTAAACTAGATATCTCTTTAACTAGTGAGATGTTTTGTATATAACCGACATACGTAAAATAAAAAGTAGTCAGAAAAATCAGAAAGAATGCACAATGCATCAGTAATTCAATTACAAAAAGAACAACCATTATATTAATGGAGCAGACATTTTGGAATGGACGAGAATACATAGCGAAAGGACTCGTTGATGGTCTTTTGGCGTCTGCGTATTTGTGGATATTTTGGATGCCGTTTATTACTGCTGCAGCACTTCCATTGAATGTGGCCCAAGTAAAAATGTTCTTATGCCAAAAAGCTCAAAATCAGACTATTTATTCGCCGAATTCTACCGGTAATCGTACGTCAAGTTTTGAAACTTCCGCCCAAGCAGACCACCAAATTCAAGATAATTCAGAAATTTATTCGAAAAACGTCACAGGCCTCACAGTATTGTGGTGCTTAGGACTCTTTTTTGTATGTTTGTGCTTCTTTTTAGCCCACATCCTAATTCAGTGGGCGAGATTGGACTGGAACTCTACTATGCTCTTTAACTTTATTTTAGCGATTGCTATAACTATCATTGAAATATGTTTCTTTGTTGGAGTTGGATTGAAGTATAATTCGTATGACCTGAATTACGCGTATAGCAAACTGAATATTTAATCGAAGCTCATCATCACGTCAGACATCGAGATAGAACTTTCTTTCTCGGACTCCTGCTCTACCAACGCACTTACTGCTCTGCGTTCTTCCTCGAACATAACATGGTCTTCCTCCGTTCCCTCGGGCAACTTGGTTTCATCCACGAGAATGTCTACGAACCCAGTTCCACATGGAGGTTTCTGTCCGAACATGATGTTCGCAGACACTCCGCGCATATTATCACTCTCTCCCATCAACGCTGCATTGAATAGATGCTTCGCAGTTTCCTCGAATGAGGATTTCGCCAAGACACCGTTCTCAGTATTCTTCGACATACCTGTACGGTCAGCCTTTAGGAAGAATCCGGGGTACGTCATCGCATCCACTAGCGTGATTAGGTGATGGTAATTAATGTACTCGCGCGAAAACACTGATTTGAATTCACGTAGCAAGGCGATGCGCGCAGTCTCGATTCCAAACACTTGCTTGATTTCATGGATATCGTTAGAGAATGAACGGAATGGATCGGTATTAGGAATTGTCGACAAGTCCAGGAGATTCGTACCTTCTACATCCAATACATGTTGCTTCGCTGCAACCCATCCTCCGACCTTTTCATCATACATCATATGGTCTTTGACTTCACGAACATATACGTTCCCAATTCCTTCAACACCCGTAAGAACCGTATCCAGCAACTTATCTTCGATGAAACGGAGTGAGAGCATGTTTTTTACTGCATCTGCCCCAAACACAATACGCAACACCAACTTGTCGGGAGCATTCGTATCGGTATGAATACACTCAAACACTTTCAGGACACGATTATTCTGAATCTTTGCTGCGATAATCGTCATATCAATAACTTGCCGAGCCGCAATTTCTTCCGTGTCGAGTTCTAGACGCATAACCCATGGAGATGTACATAGCTGGCCGTTGGTGACTGAGAACTTTTGATACGACTGAAGAATGTCGCGGTCTTCCTGAACGGCAGTGCTTGTAGATAGCGGATTCGGATCGTAGTAAATTCGCACTGACTTCGTGATGTTGCGCAACGTCGTTTTCTGGATTTCGCGCTTCTTCGCAATCACTGCTTCCAGTGTTCCAGCAATACTTGCATCCAGATAAACTACATTCAAAGGAGTCTTTGGGTTTGGCGACGCACCGAGAAGTTCCATAATACGCGGTACACCCTCGGTAGCATTCGCGTTCGCAGTTCCAGCAGAGTGGAATGTGTTTAGCGTAAGCTGTGTCGTCGGTTCACCAACGGACTGGGCAGCCAGCGTTCCAACCATTTCTCCTGCATGGACGAGCGACTTGGTGTACCGGAAATGAACATCCTTCAGCATCTCGTCAAACATCGCACGTGTGAGGCGCATCTTGAGAATAGACTTCTTTGGAGCAAAGTAGAATCGGAGAAGGATTTGGAATAGTTTGTTGTGGTGTAGCCATGACTGCGCACACATCTTCGTCAGCTCGTCGACAACATACGCTGGAGTCAAGTCAGTTTTTACTGAGTATGGATTTGTGTACTTTTCGGTTATGCGTCCCAGATGAACCGGAACAAATACATCTTCATTCTTCGTGTAGCGAAACACATCACGAACAAGCACATCACGATCGTCAATGATTTCATCCACCATATCCGGGAAATCCGAGACTTCACCTTTTACGACTGCAGAAATATCATCTGCCGAAATCGCAAAGTCGCGGTAAATCTGTTCCAGCGTCATAAGAGCCAGTGAACATTCATACTTTTCTATGCACGTAGAATCTGCTCCGTCACCGCCATAATAGAACTGTACGATTGCACCATTCACATTCCGCACTGTTCCATCGTATTCCACGTGGATATCTTCCATAGTTTTCACCAGACGACGCTGAATGTATCCTGAATCACTAGTTTTGACTGCTGTATCAATAAGACCTTCGCGTCCTCCCATGGCGTGGAAGAAGAACTCGGCCGGTCGAATACCGCCAATAAAACTTGACTCCACAAATCCACGAGATTCCAATCCGTCATCGAAACGATGGAAATGGGGAAGTGTTCGGTCCTGCAAACTGTACTGAATACGTTTGCTCGCAACATTCTGTTGGCTCAGCATAGCCATCATCTGAGTAATATTCAGCATCTTTCCCTTAGAACCTGATTCAACCATTTGGTACATTCGATTGTCGTCGGGCATGGAGTTCTTCACAAGTTCTTCGATGGTACGATTGGTATCTGCGATAATCTTCATAATCTCAATCTCCATCTGTGCACCTGGCTCACGTCCATCGCCATTCAGGAACGTTCCAGCATGCATTTGGGTCATCAAATTCGCAACATTCTGCTTTCCGTCCGAAATAATTTTTTGAACTTCAGTTTCAGTTTTCGCATCCATAATTAGGTCCGATGGACCTACCGAAAATCCAGAGAACAGATTGTACTTCGTCACAATATTTTGGATATCGTCAATAAACTGACCAGCACGCTTAGGTCCAAAATCATTGAAGATTACGTGGATAGCACCTTTCGACGCAGAATCGTATGCTCCAGCCTTTACTAGTCCTTTGGTTAGAACACCATTCTCAACTGTGATTTGACCATTGAGGTTCATGAGAGGAAATGCGGTGGAGAAGATTTCCTTGCCCGTGATTTCCCGGTCTTTGCGGCGGTAAGAAGACAACGGTTTCTTCATACGAGCCATGATATTCATCGCAATATGTTCGGGAACTTTGACCGAGTCTTTTGAAAGACGGTACGATCCAGTCATCGTGTCCTGAATAATACGAATAATTGGCGAGTTGGTGCGTGGCGACACGATTTGCCGCAGAACGGTTGCGAGATACTTTAGTTCTGATGCGGAAGCAATGCTTTGCGGAACGTGCATATTCATCTCATCACCATCAAAGTCTGCATTGTACGGCTTGGTCGCACTAACATTCAGTCGGAACGTTGAGAATGGTAAGACGCGAATACGATGGCATTCCATAGACGCTTTGTGTAGCGACGGTTGACGATTGAATAGCACCACATCTCCATCAATGAGATGACGATTCACAATATCACCCTGCTTCAAATCCAACGTTTCAGGATTAATGAATTTCAAGTTTACCGTTTTGTTATCGTGTTTCTTGAATACAGATTTCGCTCCAGGGTACTTTCCAGGTCCGTTGCGGACATAGGACATAAGACGATCGCGATTGTACACGGTTACAATTTCGGGGAAGGTCAAATTTCGCGCAATTTCTTCGGGAACTCCAAGTTCATCGACGTCGATGTTAGGGTCGGGTGTAATCACGGACCGAGCAGAGAAATCTACGCGCTTTCCCATCAAGTTTCCACGAACACGTCCGGTCTTCGCTCCCAAACGGGACTTCAGGGTTTTCAGTGGACGGCCTGAACGCTGAGCAGCTGGAGGAAGACCTTTGATATCGTTATCAACATACGTGGCCACATAAAACTGGAGGAGTTCGGTATGTTTCTCAATCGAGTCCGCCGAATCACCCTTATCAATGCGGTCCTGCAATGCCCGATTATTACGAACAATATCAATTAGAATATGGGTTAAATCATCTTCCATGCGCTGATTATCTTCCATGATTACGGATGGTCGAACAGTTAGAGGAGGAACAGCTAGAACGGTACAAATCATCCAATCGGGACGGCTGAACTTTGAGCTGAACCCAATAAGGTCTACGTGACGGTCAGTAATGCGCTGGAACGTTCGCAAAACCATTTCGGTTTGCAGTACAATCGGTTCGGCGTCCTCATCAGCAGTCATAGCCATAAGTTTCGCGACAGTATCGTCCTTCTTTGAAATCTTCGTGATAACCGGAGAGCTGCAGTGTGCACACCCTCCAGTTGCTTTCAGAAACTTCTTCTTGTATTCCTCGGTGGATTCACGCACCGCTTGAAACCTGTCCATTCCCGTGAGTTTCGCAGAGATAGCTTCTAGCTCTTCGTCTGGAAGATACGGGTTCGAGCAGTTCAGGCATACTAGGAGTAGAAATTTCTGGATTGGGTCAATAAATTGGTAGAGATACACGGGACGAGCTAGTTGAATGTGTCCAAAATGACCTGGGCACAAGATATTTGTTTGCTTGCATGTCGGGCAGCGCTCGCCGTTATTAATCGTTCCGAAATGAGCATCAAAGACGCCACCGGGTACTGGATGACCAGCCTGGTACGCTTTATCGGTAATGACCTGAACAACGCTGCGCTTAGCGATTTCATCGGGGTTTGCGATTCCAAACTGGACACCGATGATAACGTCCCCCATCCTTGTAGTTAGTAGAGTATTGTCTTTAGACCGGTCCATTTTTAAGATGCGCTTCCCCGCGCCACTTTGAATGTTAGTTTCCAAAAATCATCATCTCCAACTATTTCATGAACCAAATCTTTGGAAAACACTTCGTCTACCGATTCACGCCAACTCTCGAATTCAGGACCTAGACGTTGGCCAAACTTCTTTTTGTCTTTGATTTTAAGACGATTCAAGCTGTAAAAGATTCGGTGACACACGGATTTCACCAATGCTCCATCATCACTTTCATCTTCTAATCTGTGAACAGCCGAATACCATTCTTCCATCCTATTACAATTTCGGTTGAAAGAATAATGGGGAGGACTACACGACGAAAGAAAAATCGTCGCAAAGTTCTTCGAGGCGGAGGTCCAAACGAAGATTTATTGGAAGCTGCGCAAAGTGGTAATCTCGATGCTTTAAAAGCTGCACTGGATGCAGGTGCTGATATCAATGCAGGAAAGAATAATCTAGGTCCTTCCAGTTTGTTTATAGCCAGTTCAGAAGGACACCTTGATATCGTCAAAGAACTTCTTTCCCGCGGAGCTATTATCAATATGCTAGATATGCTTAGTGGTAGAACTGCCTTGACGGTCGCTATCACGAATAACCACCTCGAGGTGGTGAGAGAACTTCTAGACCGTGGAGCTAATATTGAAGGGAGGGATATGTATGGTACAACTGCCTTGATGAGTGCTGTAGGTGGTAATCGCATCGACATTGTAAAGGAACTTCTTAACCGCGGAGCTAACTTCAATGTGGCGGAGAAGAGTACTGGTGATACAGTGCTCTATAACGCCAGTCAACAACGCTTCTTGGATATAGTAAAAGAACTTCTTAACCGTGGAGCTGACGTTAATTTGGCAAACAAAAAGGGCAGATCTCCACTTCACGTTACAGACAACCTCGAGATAGTAAAAGAACTTCTTAACCGTGGAGCTGACGTTAATTTGGCAGACAAAAACGGCAGCTCTCCACTTCACCTTACAGAAAACCTCGATATAGTAAAAGAACTTCTTAACCGTGGCGCTAATATCGAGGCGGTGAATAAATGGGGCATGACGCCATTGCTCGTTTTTGCTCATGATGGAATCATAACCATTGTAAAAGAACTTCTTGACCGAGGCGCTAATATCGAGGCGGCAAATATTCACGGAAACACTAGCTTGATCTCAGCCGCCGCAACAGGCCTTTTTGATATTGTAAAGCTGTTACTAGAGAAAGGAGCAAATATAAATGCAAAGAATTTGAAAAATCTAACGGCATACGATCTAGCTACAAGTGACGAGATACGCGATTTAATACGACCTCCGAAGCCTGAGGTTGATGAAATGTGGGGTGGATTTACTCAGGATGATTTTGTGATGTTTGAACAAATTTTTGGAGATACACAAGCAGCATCAGATTTTTCTATTTGTCCAGTATGCCACTCGCAAGCACATCGTGCAGATGGCTGTATGTTTATGCACCACAAATGTACATCATTGAATCCTCCTGGTTTGGATAAAACCTTATATGAAAAATATCTAACACCGGGATACAGTCAAATTTATTGGTGTACTGTATGTGGACGTATTTGCAATGACCACCTTCATAAAAATATTGGACCAATCGATGGGCGAGTGCCTGGAAACTCGCCTCAACCTAATACTAACGAACAATTTTTCGGAAATGACTGTCGTGGGATTGGTGGTGGAGGATTGGTGGAAAAACTAGCCCGATTTAATGCTATTTTGAAAACGGCTCACGAAATGCAACCCGATGCTGGAAAAATAACCGTTCGCGAAGCTAAGAAACGGTTAGTGAAAGCTGCGTGGGAAGCTCCTTTAACTATGGATAAAGCGGCACTTGAAGCTCAACTCGCATCAAAAACGTTCCCAACACCATTATCATTATTTCCCACTACATCTGCTCCGGTAGCCGCAGTAGCTCCAGAAGTACCCGCTCCAAATATTCCGTACCCCGATATTACGAATCCAGATCTTTTACCAATAGTGTATCCAACCGGTGATGATGCAACCCTTCTAGATGAAGTTCCAAATGCCGTACAGTTTAGGCACAAGAAAGCAGATGGAGTAGTAAATGTTCACAATGAAGAACTGATTGGACTTGAAAATTTGATGATAAATGTACTCCAAAATGATCGTAATAAGAACTTTGCATCAGCTGTATTTGGCGAGTGCTGGAATTCAGGAGGAGGATGTACCGCAAAACTGTACCCTGATGAAATTCAGGACGCGATAAATAAATCAACACTCACTCCTGAAATTAAAGCGCAATATGAAACTATTTTAGCCGATTATCGTGTTAAATTCAACCGCAAATTCAAGGTTGGAGGAGAAAAGAGGGGTGGGGGCTTAGAGTTACGTGCGACCCAAATGTTTCCTCTCGCGACTGATGCTCTTGCCGATTGCCCTCTACCAAAAAAGAGTGGTAAACGCCTTACTCGTCGTAAACTCCGTAAACCGAAACGCAAGACCGGTAAACGCAAAACTCGCAAGTAATATAATGGGAGGCAAGACTCGTAAATTACGACTCAAATCTATAAAGCCTTCGCACAAAGCCGAAAAGAAATGGGATGCGACATTTATTTATCCTGATGGACACCAGAAAGTCGTTCCGTTCGGCGCCAAGGGGATGAGCGACTACACCAAACACCGCGATCCGACTCGCAAACAGCGTTATTTGAAACGCCATTCAGGAATGGGTGAGAGCTGGCAGAAACCCGATACGCCCGGGGCGTTGGCGAAATGGGTTCTGTGGAATAAAACAACATTACGCGCATCTATTGCAGATTATAAGAAACGATTTAAGCTTTAAGCGATTCTCTTGTAAATCATTTGGCCAATAACGTATCTTAAATTCCCAGCTATTTCGATTCGCGACCCAGCTTCTTTTACAAATTTATCAATACCAACAACAGTTTGTGGCCAATAATCGGAGTAGTCATCGAAAACAATGTATCCACCGATCTTGACTTTATCTAAAGACATCAGACCGTCTCGGTATACATACTCGGTCTCATGGTTACCATCCACAAAAATCAAGTCAAAAAAGTCATTCGGAAACGTTGGGACAATATTGTCAGAGAATCCTCGATGAATAATAAATTTTGAAACGTCTGCGCATGTCTCAATATTTTGATTGAACGCTTTCCAAGCCAATTCCTGGTCTCCTTTGTATTCCGGATACTCGTCGTAATCCATCCACGGATCTACACAGTATAACTTGGATTCGGGGTGGTGTGCGTATGACTTTGAGATGATAATAGCGTTTCCACCGTCCGCGCACCCGATTTCAAGATAATTGGTAGGACCGGAAGGTTTAGGAATATACGCCGCCCATTCCTTGCTCGGGTCATGCATATAAAACCGTCCCATAAACCCCGGAGGTGGTTGTGGAAATTCAAATTTACGTTCGGGTCTTTTTAGCCACGATAATTTCATTGTAATAGGTTTAGAGATTCCTTTAGTATAAACAAGTTTAAACAACTACTAAGTAATACAATCGCGAGATTCGGATAATGGGATTCCAGGGCCCTTAAGAGGCCCCGTTTTTAGACAGAGCCGGTTCGATTCCGGCATCTCGCACCACACCTATAGTTTAGTGGTAGAATTAGACACTTCCAATGTCTTGGCCCGGGTTCGATTCCCGGTGGGTGTATTTTGAGTCTCCAAACTGAGCTTCAAGATACGTTCGGGCGTTGTAGTTGAACAAGTGAATATATGCAAAAATGACTGAACCTATCACTAGAGAATACCACAATTCCATTATCATAAAAAACGAAATCAAATCATAAAAATAAACACAAAATCACGCATAACATGGAGGACCCTAAAACTCGTCGCGAATCCAAAAAGACAAAGAAGGAAAAGAAGGGTGAAAAGTATGGACAAAAACACGTGAGGGCAGTTGAGTTTAGACCAGATAAATCTAAACAATCTAAATGAGTTTCGATATCGTTATTCCCGTTGGACCACTCGATTATGAAGTTTTTAGTAAACAGGTTGAGTATACTAAGAAGAATATTGTGGGTTACCGAAACATTTATGTTGTGTCTTCGAAAGAGTATTCTATACCTGGATGTATTTTTGTAAACGAAAACATTTTTCCGTTCACTCTCCAGTCAGTTCACGATACGTTAGGAGAATCGTCTCGTAATGGCTGGTATCTCCAGCAGCTTATTAAACTGTACGCTGGCTTTATCATTCCTGATATTATTGAAACGTATTTGGTCATTGATAGTGATACCTTTTTTTTGAAGCCAACAACGTTCATTGAGGATGGTAAGTGTTTGTATAATATCGATACCCATCATCATACACCATATTTTCAACATATGAAAAAGTTACATCCCGATTTGGTTCGTTATGACCCTCATATGTCGGGAATATGCCATCATATGATTTTTGAAGTCAAGTATATTCGTGAACTTTTTTGCTTGGTTGGTGGTGAATTTTGGAAGAAGTTCCTTGAGAACGTAGATGATGATAAACTCAACTCTGGAGCTTCCGAATACGAAATTTATTTCAATTTTATGATGCGATTTCATCCATCCAATATCTGTATTCGTCCCTTAACTTGGTGTAATGTTCGCAATATCGACGAGAACATCAATATGGATTATATTTCATACCACTGGTATATGCGTTAGACTTACATACACAAACCTAATAAACTTTAAATGATTTCAAATTTTATGAATCATATCAATCACACCAAGTATGATACACAAAAGCAGTGTGTCATATTTGATATAGGTAGTCGCGATTGCCAGCAATCAATTGAATTTTACGACAAGTTCCCAAATGCTAGTATATATGCTTTTGAATGTAATGCAAATACTATACCAATATGCATAACAAATATTGAAAAATATAGAGATCGTATTACATTAATTCCAAAGGCGGTCAATAATTATACCGGAAAATGTAAGTTTTTTCCAATTAACCAACAGAAAACTATAACAAGTTGGACTGATGGAAATCCGGGAGCTAGTTCTTTGTTTAAGAGCAATAATACGTATACTACTGAACATTACGTTCAGGATGAAGTAGAAGTTGATTGTGTAACACTTTATGATGTTATAAAACAATACAATATTCCAAAAGTTGATATTATTTGGATGGATCTACAAGGAGCTGAACTTCTTGCTCTTCAAAGTATGAAAGAGTATATCTCAAATGTTGATTTCATTCATACAGAAATATCATACCAGCCAATATATACAGATCAAGCGATGTTTGATGATATACACTCGTTTCTTACACCAAACTTTAACATCATTAATAATTTATCAAGAATGGGTTGGCAAGAAGATGGAATATATATGAATAAACGTTTATTTCATTAAGCTTTTTAATTTGGAATCAGTTAACAACACTTAAAAGTAAACGTACTTATTATTATCACCTCCAGTGTTCGGATACTCGTTTTCAACAGTAGTCTTAAACCCAAAATCAAACACTGGAATCCAGTTCCATGCCATGAATCCATGGGCAATTTTTGGAAGTAAATATTGGATATACTTCTCACGGAAAGAGTCTGAAATTTCACTAAAACAGTAGTTGCTGATCATAAATCCATTTGTTAGAGGAATCGATTCTCCGTAAGTATTCGCATCAATTACCTCAACATTTATAGAGGGGTTTACGTTGCGAATATATATCGTTTGGAGCTTCGAGATAGATGGTAGGTCAAGAATCTTATAACTGTTTATTTTTACACCATAGATATCTGCAAAATGATGCAAGGCAATACAGAGTCCACCATATCCTCCCCCAACTTCAACAATATCTACAGACGGTAAAGTTAACGACTTTATATGCGAAAGAATCAGATGAGAATGAAACACATAACGCAAGCTTGTTGGTGAACAAAGTATAGTATCGTACTGGAACATAGTTGGATTTCCAATACGATCATTCAGATCGCAATATTCCTTGATACTATCAGAACCTATATTTGTAGTGTTTTTGATATACTGCAAATACTGAAATCCCTGGTGCTCGTCTACGTGCTCTAGAATAGGAGTATAGTCCGAATGGCGTTTAAAATTTTTAAGACTATCAACTCCGTCCAACGTAGACGCAAAATCCGTATACCTACTGTAGTCCGCCATTTGGTATATGAGGATTTACATGTCTAAACTATTTCAGTAATCCCGTTAAAACCACACGATGAGTCTGGTTCCTGTCCCTGTTTTTCGTACGGTGTCCTTGCTTGGTGCGTCTACACGTTTTACCTCTGTAGGATGGACGGTCGCATCCACTCGTGTAATAATTCGCACGAGCAACGTATCCTCGATACGAAAGTATGCTCGATCCTGCAGTTTTAGACAAAGATTTAAGAAGTCCGTACATCCATTTCATATACGTCTTTTTCGTCTCAAGAGCAACAGGTCCTTGAGACATATACTGCTTGAACACTTTACGCAAAGATTCAAATGGATATACTTCAGAAAGGTCGTGTAAGAATTCTCGGTGCCTAGCCATATCTTCAGGTTCTGGGTTCTCGGGATAGTTCGCAGTAATTGCGAAAAGGAAGTCTCGGCCCGGAACAGCATTCGGAGTCATTTCCGCATATTTACGCTTTACTTCTTCGAACGACGGATCAGGTCCTGGGTCAGAAATGTTCGGGTCTTCTGCACACTGTGTTCGGAGTTTATTATTGACCATATTGTGAATCTCGTACAACCATTTCGCGGGGTCTTCTTTTTTCAGGGGATGTTTCGCTACAAACTCTGTCGTACTAGCGCGGCAAAATTTACAGGGCAGCATTTCTTTCATTTTCAAAAGCACTGCGTGTGGGTTCTTTGAGCGAAAGGATATGAGGTGAAATAACTGCCATGCACTAGGTCCAAACCAATACGTATCTATTCCCATCTACTCTTTACCGCAAAAAAGATTCTGAAGTGATTTACAAAAATGAGCGACATGACTGTGATGACCTTTGCCGTTGCTATTTTCCTAGGTAGCGCCCTGAGCCAGTTTTTCGGCGCGTTTTCTCGTGACCTGATTTCGCCAGTCATCGCCGGCGTTTTCCCTGGAGCGCAGGCTGGTATTGAGAAGTGGACAGTTCAGGTCGGACCAATCAAGCTCGCGGTCGGCGATGCTCTCAGCGCCACGGTAAACCTCGGTATTGCTATCCTGGTTGTCTACCTAACGCTCCCGTACATTCGCGCCTACTCGCCCATCTCTGGCGGCCGCCGGTAAATTCTTACGCTAAAGTAAATGGAAACAATAACTTCGGCGTTTAAGTCCGCGTCCGAAGCCGTGAAGGGAGCGCTTGGCCTGAAGAAAGCAGATGCGGCCGCACAGTATTCTGCTCCAACTCTAGCATCGGCTGCCGCACCAGTAGCTCTTGGAACTGCTCCCCAAGCTCCGGGAGAAACGTCTACCGGCGCACCCGCAGCTGCTCCTACTGCCGGAGGTCGTCGTCGCCGCAACACTCGTGGTGGAAAGCGCCACTCGACCCGTAAAACCACCCGCCGTGTCCGTAAAGGCAAAAAGGGTGGTCGTAAGCATTAAGATTAGAGTCTAGTATTAGAATCCTTACTGATGAATCAATTATTCAAGTTTGAAACTGGTCCATCCACCCTTCATGTATTTTCCATACATAGCCTCGACTCGCTTCTCCATATCGGCAGGAGATAACCGCAATGTGTTTTCTTCCATCCAGGCCTTGAACGCTCGCTTCAGTACCGGTCTATCTACCGGTCGTACTTCATCACCTTCTTGGATAGGAATCAATTTCTCCGTAATAAACCTCGCAATTCCGTCGTTCTCGCCACGGTATTCCGATGTATACTGCAGAACAACCTGAGGTGCTGGAAGTTTCCGCAGCCCCTTTCCCTCTTTCAGAGTATGTACCAGGAAATTCAGGAATGGCGTAGCCCACTCTTTGGATTGAACAGCAAATTGAATACTTTCGTCCATCGGGAACTCATTCACTGCTACTGGATTAGGGACAAACTTCGATAGGAAATTTATCACAACAAGTCGTCGCCAAGTACCGCCGTCTGTAGTATTAACTTTTGGCTTGTCGTTACACGCCAAATGGAACTTGGCCTGTACTTCAAACTCTGTGCCTGATTTGAACAGGTCGCGAGCATACATCTTTTCCCCCGATGTGATTTCCTTCATCAGTCCAGTATTCAGGGCGATAGATTCATCGGGTTCTTGCATCGTCACAAACCGACGGCCTTTCAATCTGATAACTTCGGGTGCAGCATTTCCCGATTTGGCGCGTCCTTGCGTGAGAAGTGAGATGGGAACAGTGCATGCATAATCACCCAGAGCTGTGGACGTCAAATTCATAATCATTGATTTACCGTTTGAACCCGATCCAGTAAGAATATGAAATTTCTGAGCAGTGTTTCCGCCGACCAAATTAGTAGCCAGATGTTTTAGAAAGTATTCACGTACGACACTGTCCGGCAGAACCTGTTTCATGAATGTATCTACTGCTGGCCAAGAATCGTAGTCATAGTAATTGCGAAGTGGGTCGTAATCAATACCGGTAGAGAAGGACATATAATCTTCAGGCTTGCCGTCGCGAAACTCAAAGTTCGTCAAATCCATTACGCCGTTATTGAAGGCTATGAGATCCTTGTTGGAATCCAGCTTTTTCGTGAACTCTTCGTCAAAGAACAGTTCGCGGCATTCACGCATCACATTGTCCTTGAACCGCGTGGTCTTCAGCTTGAGATACATCGTATTAAGACCCGAGCGCTGTTTTTCAACCAAACAGTACTCGCAAAATCCACAATCAGTCTTGCCTTCGCCACTGCAGGCTTCCAGACCACGATCTTTCATTTCTTTCATCTTCTCATCTATCTTGTCGAAGAACACCTTCGCAATCTGCTTCGAAAGCTTCAGCTGCAGGTCGACACCCTTATCGGTTTCCCGCCAAACATGTCCGACCCAACGAAACCATACATTCTTGCCGAAGTCACAGCACTTGTACAAATCACGGAACTTGGCGTGAATCACACAAGCCATATCATGCTCGGTTTGTGAACATGCAGCCAGTACTAGTCGGTCTACATTTTGCGACTCAATCTCATCATATCCTTCGCGATTATCTTCACGAGACCAAGTGCGCAGACTTCCGTCACCCAAACGGTCACCGTCGTTGCGGTACGTGAACGTATTCCACTTCTGAATACAATCTGCCTCGTTGTACTTCTTTTCGTCCTGCGAACTGAAATCCAGGAATACATCCAGTAGATCGGGATGGATATTGTGTAAGCAAATACCGACCTTGACCCACTCATCATAATCTTCATATCTAGCTGGAACTCTCTCTTGTTGCTTCTTCTTTTCGTCCTCACTAATATCTTTTTTGGAGATCTCTTGTAGCTGTTTTAGAGATTTTTCAGAATAATTCAAGTTCATTACGTGCTTCTTGAGGTACTCCTTACGCTCAGGATCCAGTGGCGGAATCACGATACGACCATCGGGAGATGAACCGCGAGACCCAGGCTTGTCGCCACGTTGAGCTGGACGACCACGTCCAGGCATAAGTGCACTTCCGCCCGAAATTCGAACATCTTGTTGAGTTTTCAGTCCGGCATAAATCTTCTTGGCCTCCTCAGTCATTGGCGTCTCATCCTTCTCGTCGCGGCAAAGCGACAAGGTTTTCATTAGAGACATGTCTACTGGAGGTAGTTCAGGGATAATTTTTGTGTCGCCGTCCGTGTACTCTACAATATAGGATACCAGATATGGTAGAGAGTTCGGATCGTTCTTGCGAGAGCCGTAAAGTGTCCAAGGACATGACCGGTTCACCACACTTTCATCGTAAACCTTCTCCCAGCTTTCAGTGAGTGGTAGGTTCTTGAAATGATCATCCATAGTCTTCACCAAATTACGACGTACACGCTGCTCGACAAACTTGTGGGTACAAATTTCCGGAACAACAATATGAATACCCGACTTCCTCACACTCTTCTTAGAATCCAGAGTTGGTCTGCGCTTCTCCATGATATAAAGCTTCACGGTCTGCGGTAGTTCAAGATACTGTCTGATTTCGCCCATATAAGCCCTCACGAACGAACACACTTGATCGCGAGTATGCAAATGCTTATCGACTTCGCGAGAATAAACGAAATCAAAATCAATTCGCAAAGGGCCGATTTCAGTAGACTTCTCTACTAAATACTGCTTCTCCTGGTCTACGATGCTTTCGACGTAAAGTTCATAAAATTTAGGAATATCATCCTCGCCAATGAAGTATTTACCCCCGGCGAGCGACGTGTGTGTCCAAACTCCATCAGATTGATGGTTTTCGAGAAATTCACGTAGAGACCCCTTGCCCGCCATTCCGTATGTTGACCCAAGACAACATTCTGGCCAAACATCCGTTTTGAACGCAGGAGGTGAAAACGAAAACTTTTTTTATAACGTGGTTTGATGATAAGTTTCACGTTATGAATAACAAAGGAACAGGTGCGGGTGGGTCAAAGACCAATGAGAATGGGAAACCATTCGAGAAAAAAACAAGTAATGAAGAACGTCTCCTTTCACAAGGATATGTTCGTAAGTTCATTCCTGGTTGCAACCCTAAGAATAAGAGTAGCTCCTATTTTGAAAAAGAGATAAGTCCTACTGAAAGTGTAGTTTACTTAACCCAACAAGGGCTAAAGGCATATTTCGCTTACTTCTTAAATAACAAGGATATGTTCCGGTGCCCGGATGAAGCATATCTCTTTAAACATGGAGATAGATACAACCTAAAAATCCTTGAAAAGAAAAATCAGAATGTGGCTGGAAGCGTTGATACAAAACTTCTCGCAGGAATTGGATTTGTAGAAGAATATAAATTTCTACTTGGAGAAAACTTCAGTGTTCAGTATGCGTTCTGCATCTCTGAGTTCTTGAAGAAAGACTACATATCAGAAAGTCAAAAAAGTAAGGCATTACGCCATATGAATGAAAAATACGGTATTGTTGTTCTCTTTGGAGATGATGATAATTACTATGAAACGCTCGATGCGTGGATTAGTTCGTAATAAGAACCTCATTGGTTCTAGCGTCAGGCTCTTTGGAATTAATAGAACGTCTACAACTTACAATTTTTATTGTATAAGCTGTCGCAGGAAATGAATCCTTCACTAACTTTACATCTGCATTACTCATTAACATTTTTACATTCCTTGCCTTCAATGTATCGCAAAGTTTGAACAATGTTTCGTGGCTTTTCAGATTGAACCCATCAGATGTATACGACACAAATGATGCAGAATTTTCAGGAGCATACGGTGGGTCAAGATATACGAAATCGCCAGATACAGTCTTGTTTAAAGCATTCTCAAACGAAGATGTCGTGAATACAACATCTTTAATTAGGGACGATACTGATTTAATATGTCCCTCATCAAGAATTGATGGATTTTTATAATTTCCGAACGGAACATTGAAGCCGTTTGGACCTTCGCGGTACACTCCGCGAAAGCAAGTTTTATTCATAAATAGAAGCATTGCCGACGCAGGAATTAATGTTCGTTCCTCTTTTGTGAATGAGTTAAACCTTGACCTAATCCAGAAGTAATATGACTCTTGGGATGTTAAAGCTTCTTCAATGGTTAATGGTTTGCGATTTACAACACTTCCCTTGATTTTAGAATACTCATCTACCATCTTTTTGACTTCCGCAATCAACTCGTCGGGGCTTGTTTGAATGTTCTTATACAAGCCAATCAAATTTGAGTTCAAATCACTAGCATATATTCTCCCACCAACGTTTATTTTTTCATTCTTTATATGTGAAAGGAGTGCGAGAAGAACACTTCCACCCCCTAGAAATGGTTCATGATAATTCATCATAGTTTTAGGAAACAGCGACATCACGTCATCTATAATTTGGGTTTTCCCCCCTACCCATTTCAAGAATGGTTTAACGAGTTCCATAATGTGTTATACTTTGTTATATTTATAACGCCTTCCGTTTTCCACAAAACGAATTTATAGGGCTGAAATAAGAATAAGGTAAAGATGGAGAAGTTTTGCCCTGTTTGCAAGAGTTTGCTACAAGATTTCGATGAGCGCGTTGTTGACGGGGCTAAAACGGCCGTGCGTGTTTGCCGGTGCGGATACACGAACCCAATCGACAAAAAGAATCCGCTAGTGTACGAACATATTCTGCGCGAAGACAAGACAATGCGGCTGAGCATGAACCCTAACTTGAAACATGACCTAACCCTCCCACACTTTGATACTATTACCTGCTCAAATCCAACGTGTCCTTCAAAGTCCGGGGCTGTTCCCGATGTTGTTGGAATGAAAATCAATGAACTCAAACTTGTTTGGCTGTATCAATGTTGTAATTGCGACACCATGTGGAAGCAGAATGCATGCGCCTAATTTAGTGTCCTATAAACAATGGTATCTCAACAACAGAAGTTCTGTAACTGTGTGAAAGCCGTGCGGAGAACTCTGAAACTTGATAAGAAAAAGGCGAGTACAGCGGAAGGCGCAGCAATCGCAATTTGCACTCGCACCATCCTTTTTCCTCGCGGACGTACCTTGAAGAAACTCAGGTGTGGAAAAAAGGGTCGTCTAATTACTCAGAAGCGGAAGTAAGAGCTTTCCATGAAACTGGAAAAAGAGGCTCAATGATTTTTCCGATCATTTCGGCATAGTCGCGAATTTCACGCTGAGCCGTAGGGTCTGTTCGCAAATTGTATAAGCGGGCATAGGCCGCCAAACTTCCAGTTTCAATAAACTCAGTCATCATAGATTGGGGTAGAATACAACGAGCAATTTCCGGTGCTACTCCGCGAGAAAGCAGGTCTTCGTACAGCATAACATTCACTTCTGTATGCGTTTTTATCAGTTGATGTACTGTGTCGGAATCATCGACTTCGGTTGGCTTGCTTCCCTGTTTCAGTTTGGGGTCGCGCTCGCGAATTTGCATAGGTGTCGGAATCCAGCATTCTGGTTTGCTATCGACATACCTCCGCGAAACTTCATTTCGTGCAAACCCAATTTGGTGACGGTACCATTCACGAGCCACAAAAATAGGCATTTTGAATCGAAAACGGAGTTGGGGGTGGAAAAATGGCGAAACATGATTATGTTTGGCTAGATACTTCACAAGCTTCTCATCTTGCTCTGAAAAGTCAACTGATTCTTTCGCAAAAGAGACGCGAGCAGCATTGACTACAGTCAAATCATTTCCAAACACATCCAGGAGTTCCATTAGTAAAAATGAGTTCGGTACATTAAAACGGAAAGCATATAGAGAATCTTGGAGTTATCATACAATGGACGAACTGAGGTTTGAGTCGCGAATCCTTCATCCCGAAGTTCAATCGATTCAACGTGAAAAGGTTCAGGAATCTTTGAAGGAGGCTCGAACAACGGATGCACAGTATACGAAGTACGAGTATACGTGCCTTGTAGGAACTCGTGCCCAGCAGATAGCAGATGGCGCTCGCCCTCTGATATCTTTGGATGGTATTGTTACGTCTGACCCTCTGTTCGTATGGACAGTTGCCGAACGAGAAATCGCACAGGGGGTTTTACCCTTCATTATTCATCGTCGTCTTCCTTCGGGAGTGTCTGAATATTGGAGTGCGATGGAGCTCAAGATTGTATGGTAAACAATTTAACCACACATTGATTTCAATAATTCTTCGCTGGGGGGAAACACTAGTAGACTCGTGCTTGAAGGCTGGCCATACAAGGCCGGAGCATCATGTTTAGCTGTTCCATTACCGAATTGGATATCAATGCTCTCTGACGGATCAAACCTAGCTTGGTCAAGAGCAATTTCCGAGTTCAGTCGGCGTTGGTCGGAGTACGTATACGTCGTCCACACATCTTTGAGAAGGTAAACCGACAGAACCGATGTTGCGAGCGCAGTGTAAAAGAAGTTTTTGTAGAACAAGCCAAGAATGACCAAGAGCAGCAAAATTGTTGCTCCTGGACGAGTTAGTTTCAAGAGTATTTCCAGCAACACAACCGAGAACTTTTTGACCGCGACAACTACGAGAACGAGTCCTAGCACTAAAAGAGCCACAGTAGAATCCCGTTCCATCCTTATTCTTTGGCGATAGAAAACGAATATAGAGATTCTAGACTGTTGAATAACAAGACGATATGTTGATTCCTATTCGGTGCTGGACATGCAATAATCCATGGCTCTCATCGCGGTATGAACTGTATTTGAAGAAGGTCAAGGAGTACCGCAGGGAATCAGGTAAACCTGATGAGATGGAGTACCTTACCGCCACGAGCGTAAAAACAGCCGAAGGCCGTGCGCTAGATGACTTGAAAATCACAAAGGAGTGTTGCCGTACGAAAGTTTTATCTCATGTAGATTTGTTCTAATGTATAAACAAATGGCTACGTGTACGTTTAAGCCAAAGGCTATGTCCTATACAGAATACCTCCGTAGCAAAAGCTCGGCCGCAACGGTAGTCGTTGATACCCGCCCTAAGTTATCAGCCTCCGATTTCACCCAACGCCAGCGTTTTGCAGCTTCCCAAGACTTTCCAGTCAATGGACAGCGTCTTGGTGCTGTTGGAACATCGATGGAATTGACTATGGACCCGCTTCGATCAGTTCAATCTTATCAGAAAGTCGCAGGCGGAAAAGTTCAGGATGCGAGCTTTTTTACGTCGTACTGTGGAGGACAGGCTGTTGGAAAAGACGTACAGGCTGGAATAACTCCGAATATTATTACACAGACGCCTTCTATCAATATCCAGTCTCTGCCGGTAGCCCAGACTGCGAGTGACTTTGTTCGTAATATTCAGGGATGTAAGGTAAGTTTGGGTGAGCAACATGACCCCAATACGTTGAACAAACCCACGTTCGTAGACAACACGATTCGTAACCAGGGAGACCCTGCCTTATGCACTGCTCGCCCCGCTATTCATACCCCGGCGGCGGTAAGTGCGTACCCACAAGTTCCGAATCGACCATCACAGGCTGGTGGTCAGCTTGCGTTGAAAGGAGACCGTGCTCCCGGCAAAGATGTGGGTGCGTTTGGCGGTAATCCTAACTACAAGCCAGGTGCTGCTTTACGCCATATTCCACGCGTTGAGAAGCATCACGGTAATGATCTTGGCGTGAATCCTAAACGGCCATTCGTTCGTTACCAGATTCCAGCCGGAACTCCGGCACACGTGAAAATCAATGAGCCGAACCATTACCCCGTTGCATGATTTACCCACTGAACTCTTTATCAACCTAAAGAAATGCTGTATGTATGCACAAATATTCTTCAATTTCGCGAGTTTCTGCAAATGTTCAAAGAAACTCACGGTATGAAACACCTTCTAGATTTATCAAAAGTATCGTCCTCAAAATTGGCTGATGAATCTATCTCTGCTGTTGGACATCATACAAACTGTGCCGTTTTTCTAGGATACCTTGAACCCGGTTGGATGCTTGACCCAACCCATCAAGTGATTATTCGTCGTCTCATTCGTAGTTTTCCAGTAGCTATGGTAACAAAATACGTAGACAGTATCCCTTTCTCCTGGAAAAACGAAACCCATTCTATTTACACCAGACTTCCTTTAAATAGCCATGGACGTCCCGAAACTGTCTACGATGGTTGTGCTGTACACCACGAACCTAAAGTTTGATACGAACAAGATTATGTCCGATCTTCCACTTGAAGATTCTATTATCAAGATTGAGAAACGTGGTGTTGCTCGTCGTGGCGAAAGCAATCGGGATAAAATCAAGCGCCGCGTAAAGAAAGATGCTGCTCCAATAAGTACTACCGGATTCTGCCACAACTCTATCACGATTGTTGTTCTGAATGATGGGGACGGAACTCTCCCTGCTAAGGAAATCACAATCAAGATATTCCAAAATGGTGTGTTTCATCTCACAGGTATTCTGGACGATAGGTATGATATATGCTCTATGCGTATTCTCCTAGAGTCTTTGTGGACAAAGTGCCGCACTGCTATTCTTGATGCGCCCGAAAAGTACGAAGTTCTTCGTCGACGCGTTGTTCTGATGAATTATACGACGAAACTAGTATCGAATCAAACAGTTGCCCGCGAGCTTCTGTATAACACTATTCGAAATCTTGGAAGGACGGATATTACATGTGCATACGATCCCGATGTCTATCCTGGCGTCAAGATCCGCATCGGTCCAAATAATTGGACAGCAAAAGTATTTCGAACTGGAAAAATTATTCTTACTGGAATTACTCGTCCAGATGAAGTTCTGTTGTTCATCACACAACTTTCGTCTCTATTTGATGAGGTCCTTCCGCCAGCGCCGAAACTACAAACCCCGAAAGAATCATCTGCCCTACCGCTAGCCCAGTAAGTGCGATAAGCCAAATATACAAAGTATAAGGAGAACTCATAGACACCCAAAGACCACTAAACACGGCGACTGCTCCTGCGACGTAGATTATGAGACCTGCTACGCTTCCGCCGATGAGTCCTTTTGTGACGCCGTCCATTCTTTTTCTTTGTCTTACGCTTCTGTTTTGTATCAACGTGTGTGCCGCTACCAGGATACAAATCCTCTGCTCCATAAATCCTCAATCCTCCAACTTTATACGGCGTAGACCCAATGAGGTTATCGTACACTCCACCAGCCTTTACTTGTGCTGCAACCTCCGCCAGTTTTTGTCCCACATCTGTCGGATTTGCTCCAGACACACTGTGAGCCGTAGGAATAATGGATGGTGCAACATTCTGCGAAGCTCCGCCCGTAAACCTGCGCCTGCGTTTTCCTGCTCCTTTCTGTCCTGCGCCCAGAGCTTTGAATGTGGCTGCTGACTGAGCCTGTGATGCTTGCGTTGTCGCAGCAGCGGCCGATGCGATACTTCCATTCAGTTTCGAAGGTTCCGGGGCAATAACACCGGGAGTATCTCCACGTCCCATAACAAGTTGTCCCGTTGGCGTTACGGTAGGCATATTAATGTATACCGCAGAAATAACACAAACAGAATGGAGGTTGCCGGTTCAGGATTAAATTCTATTCAGGTACAAGCACTTGTCCGCGATATGGATTACAGTATGCGCCGCCACAAGGGTTTGAAAATAACAAATCCTGCAGAATACCGTGCTAAGGTAGCAGCTGAAAATGAACGATTGTACCATCAGTTCCCAACGGTGTTTGAAATGCACATTGAAGGTAAGTTGGATAATACGTTTTTCGATATGTTGAAGCTCAAGCGACGTGTTGAGATGGGCGAACTCACCGAAGATGCTGCGTCTAGACTTATTGGACAACAGTTATTTGACCGGTATGTCGCTCCAGTTGTTGGAGCCGATGTTCCTCCTCCGGCGCCAGTAACTTCTTATGCAGACTACTATAAAGAAACACAAAATGTCGGGGTGCGGGGTTCGACCGGTTCCACTGATTTATAAAAATGCAAAAGGACCATCGAAATCATATCAGGCTGGAATTGGTGAGGTGCGAACAGGATGTTGCCTGAAAACTCCGCTCATGGCGTGTACATATGTTGATGGACGAACGGTGATTCCACCACCAGATGTTCCAGTATATCATGGCGGCCAAGGTCCGTGGGATCCGGCTCCTGGAAATGTAGTTGATGGCGGAAGTCCAATACTACACTGTCAAAGTTAAATTAACTTAAGTTGAAACAATGAATCTTCAGTACTGTCCGCAACGAGACGTTCCAAGCATAAATAAAACAAAAAAGGAATCTGCTACTCTTCAAAAATACGATCCTGTATCTCGTCGTATGATTCAACTTAATAATCCACCTTGTACAGTATCCGTTACTCAAAAAACTACTCCACGATGTGTACCTATTCCCGGCAAGTGTCTCGATATACTCGCAAACGGTGAATCGTCCATAACATTGACGTTCACAAAATCTGGAACATATGACCTCCCGTTTCCCGGATATCTAACTGTGACCTGTTCGGGTGGTGGCGGTGGTGGAGCTGGTGGTAATTCTTTTAATGGGTTTTATGCTGGCGGAGGAGGTGGTGGAAGTGGATATTTATCCACATATTCATTCGGATTTTTAAGGTCTGGTTCAATGATATATTATACAATCGGATATGGAGGATTGGGTGGTTCGGTTAGTGCAGCAGGTGGAACAGGGGGTACAACAACGTTGTCTATAGTTGGACAACCTACTGTAACTGCACTGGGTGGAACTGGCGGAAATCCAGGAACTACTGATGCACATGTTGGATTGGGTGGAGTTGGATTTGTAAATGGAGGAAATGGTTCTTACGGAGCAACTTTACCTCAAGCAGGTGGACTTGGTGGACTTGGTGGAGGAAGTTCGGGTGGAAATGGTGGAGCTGCTGCGTCTACCCCTGGATTGGCCGGGCTGGCCGGATACGTAACAATAACACTTGCTGCTCCAGCATAATACCACCTTGCAATTTACGCCTTATTTTCCCATATATAACAAATGCGGTTATTCACGTTATTGATAACCTTATTTGCTATAGCTACTCCGGTCCAGCCACAAATTTCTCCAAGCCCCGTTGCCAGTCTTAGTCCAACCAACACCCATACCCGCCAAGCGCCGGCGAGTTCTAGTTGGACTTCTACTACTACAGGCACTCGATCTCGGTCTGCAGTGGTTACACCTACCCGCACACGAGGATTATCTGTTTCTTCAACTCGATCTGGATCAGGCTCTGGGACGCGAACGAGCGTAGCGAGTCCTAGTCTCAGTTCAACAGATACTGCATCCCGAAGTGCAACTCGTTCTGGATCAGGCTCTGGGACTAGAACGCATGTAGCGAGCCCTAGTCTCAGTTCGAGCTACACTGCATCCCGAAGTTCTCTTTCGACTTTTTCGGGTACAGCCACGCGTACACATTCGCCAGGGTCATCTGGGTCCGAAACAGGAACTTCAACGCAAACTCCATCATGGACTGTGACTTCGACGCAAACTCCAAGTTTCACGTCCAGTATTTCGATTACGGGAACACGCAGTTACACCGGTACGGCCACAATTTCTCCTACCATGACTATCTTGAATGTGGCTGCTGCCCCCCAAGTTTCCAACAATAATTCTCCGAATATTGCTATTGTCGGAATTGCGGCGGGAGCGTCAGTTGTTGGAGTATTGGGTCTTGCGTTTGCAGTAGCGTATAGCCGTCGCTCACCGAAACAAAAACTTGTGAATCCCGTGTATCATGATGAAACGGTAGAAGTCCGACACAATCCCGCACGTATTCCTCTAGAGCGTCAGCGTAGTATGACGTTCCCTACTGAACCCGACGTAAACACAATGACTAGAATGAATGTAACACCGGTAAAAAATCCGTTTGCTCCCAAATTAATAAATACTAAATTTGTCCCAACGGTTGTGAATACCGACCCAAATTACTTTGCTCCACCTCCTCCACCCGAACTTTAGGTTGACTCTTCAGCAAATCGTGACCTCAAATCCTCTAGAATCTTCCCCAGCTTATTCATTCCACGCCACTTAGACGCCTTCTTTGCTTTGTCGGTATCTACCGATGTCCCAATACCCCAGAACACATCACGAGCATCAGCAAACCCAATTGGTCTCTTTCCAGTTTCCAGCAGCTTCTTACGAAGTTCTGGATGCTGTGTGAATTTCGCCCGAATAGCTTTTTGCATAACTGTTTCGCGCTTCGCTTCCCAAACATCATTCTTCTCAAGTTTCTTGACTACCGCTTTCACTGCTTTCGCAGTTAGAGTCGACATAATCTTGTCCTTCATCGCATCATTCTTAGATTCCAATGCTTCCATTGCCGAAACATAGTGTGTTACTGAAGGATACGTTTCTCCATCGATTTCAACACTCTTTTTAGCATCGTTGCTGAACGACATAAACTCACCACCAGTTTCGTCACCAACATTAAATAGAACAGGCTCTAACTCTTCCACCTCCTTTTCCTTCTTAATTTTCTTCGTTGATTTCTTCGGTTCTACCGTCACCGCTTCGTCAATCTTGATTTCAGGCTCGGCAGCAATAGGCTTGACTTCTTCTTCCACCACAACTTCCCGCTTCGCCTGCTTTCGGAATGTGAATGCTCGGTGTAGAAACGAGAACGTTTGCTGTTCCGATGTGAGACGAATATTTGTTTGCGATTGGTACAATTCCGAGAACATTTCGCTGCTCTCAAGCACAAACCCAAACTCCGCAAAGATATCCACAACTTTGCCGAACGGGACAAGGTACTCAACAGCTGGACGATCGAAACTTTCTAGAAACACTTTGATTCCCAATCCAAACTCTTCCGTCCAGTTCTCACGGTCCTCATACTGTTTCGTAAACTCACCGGCCAACTGCTTATCGTTTCCGAACAAGTGTGTCTTCTTTCCCATTAGCAGAGCGTATACTGCCTGACCATCCAAACATGTTCCGAAGAACGTTTTCTTTCCGTACTTGTCCACATTCTTCACAAACGCTCGGAACTTTTCTTCCGTCTCGCACGCATAATGAATCGCAAACTGACAGCTCACAATATCAAACTCTTGTAGTCCATGAAACTTTTCAAGGTACTCGGTTCCTGCAGTTTCTGTTCCCATGAGAATAGGCATATACTTATCAGTTTGTTCAAGCAATGGGAAGTGGGTCATATCCCCTTCGAGAAACAGAGCAGGTGGAAGGTATACGTGAGGATTATCGCGCTTCTCCAGAATATAACGAACAGCTGCACCCTTGATTGGCGACGTAATATTCGCCAACGAGAAATCAACACCAACAACTTTTGATGGCTGGGTCATCTTCCACTTCTGCAAATCTCCGGCCTGACCCATAGCCAACTCCAACAGTGTCTGACCTTTCTCAATACACTTGCGATACAAATCCTTTTTGACCCGATTATGAAACGTATACACATCCGCAAATACCCGCGTCTCACGCTTCAAGTCGTCACGATAGTAATCATCTTCCAGAACATCTTTTACAATATCTGTTGCGAATGATGATAGCATAGATTCGGAAATTGGGACGTGCATCGATGTCCAAATAGATTCAGCGGTAGCAATATCGTTGCCGTACTGCGGCTTGTGTAGAACACGGTACTCGTGCGTCTTATCGTACCGGGTACGCAGAATAGTCCATCGCTTCGTATCGACATCATACGCACATTCCACAATCGTATTGTTTTCCACCTTGTTTCCAGTCTTGTCTACCGGAACATTCTTATCGTTCATCGGCACTACAATCTTGTACGCTTCTGGGTCACGCGGCATAGACGGTTGAAACACACTTGGAATACGAGTGTTCGTTTCCGCGATTTTCTGCAGGCTTTCGGGAAGTGTGGGTTCAACATACTCGCCCGTCATGATTTCGCGAGGGTATATCATGTTGTTATCGCGAGGAGTCCGGCTCACAAACAGCTGACCTACGCGCGCAGGAACATTCAGAACGGGGTCAAATCCCTCCTTATCGTCCATAGTCAACAGGAAATCAATACTGTTCTGGTCCGCTGGCTTCCACTTGTACACTCGAGTCCACGTATCTCCCCGCCTATCTTCGCTCGGTGCAACGCCAGTATCTCGTGGCGTGAAAATCAGACCGTCGGTTTCGTACTCGAATTCGGTGGATAAGAGTGTACGAATAGCTTCTTCCATAGACGTTCCGTCTCCTGCGAGAAACAGCTTGGTTTCTACCCGCAAAGGGATTAGGGACGGCGCAGCTGTGAACTGGCTTTTCAGGTCTTCAATGAATGCCCGCGCAACACCCAACCGGGAGTTCGTGCTTGTATCTTCGTCAGTCTTCATCAAAGGAAGCGAACGCACATCACGATTGCGATAACGGTAAACATCAAAGATACAGAACAGATTGTGCTGGATAATGTACTCGCCATCCACAAAATCACCAATGTGCGCATCATTTAGTGCTGTTACACCTGTCCACGTAACACTTCGCTTCGTAATCTTAAGAAGCTTGCGGTCTCGAGACACGTACAATCCAGCACGTTCACCGTCTGCCTTGTTTGTGACGGTATACCCTTTCGAAATATTGTGAGGAATATCCAGACTCAAGTGTCGGCGCATCATAGTCACAGGGTTAAAGAAGATGTTGTGAGACATCTCAAATTCCCGAGTGTACCGCTGAATGTCTGAAACCGTGAGTAGAAACGGAGTTTGGTAATATGATTGCAGAATGAGCGTCACAACTTTCACAATTTCTTCGGCAACTACATCAGACTCAAGTTTCGTATCTTTCGCAATAAACTCAATTTCCAACTCGTACTTTGGTTGCTGTTTTAGCAACGTTTTCAAACTGTGTTTCACGTTCGCACCACGTGATTTCACCATAGAGAAATCGATACGAAACAGTTCCGAAGCAGTTGTGAATGAGCGGCGATGAATAAGACGAACGTGCGACTTGGGATCATTCGGACTACCTTCCCAATCCTTGCGGATTTTTACTTCAGACCGCAGTGTGAACTTCGCAGTCGCTTCCGGAACATCAACAACATCCTTTTGCGTCCCCTTGTAATACGGTTCTTTGCGTTCAACATCCAGTGGAAGACCACGAAATGAGTTCGTGGATACGAGCTTGAAGATATTGCCCGTTTCACAAACGTTCACTCGGATCTTGTCGGGGTACGAGAACGTCATGTAATGCGTCTCTACCACCGTTCCAACCGATAGACCTTGAATAGTCTTCATCAATCGGTCAGCAACATCCTTTGTTTGAATCTTATCAGAAAGCAGCTTACATTCTAACTCTGCTTTATGATCTTTCTTTGCTGTGCCGATAAACTCGGCAATGGATTCAATTACCCCCTTGGTAATTAACTCCATACTATATTATATTTTAGCGGTGGTTAAAAACAGTCCATTTTTACTCTGCGATCATTCGTTCATACGTCTTTCTAGTCTTCGCATCCTCATCCATTCGCTTCTTCTGATCTAGGCAAAAAGTGACGTACTTTTGAATAGCGGTTAGACACTCGTCATTCAAAACGTTAGTGGATACCAGCACACCCTTTTCGGTCTTCGTAAATTCAGATGTGTGTTCCTTCACGATATCAAAAATTTGGCGATGTTCATTCGCCTCCAACTTGTCTAGTTGGTCTTTAAGTAGTTCCTTCGCAGTGCGCGCAAACGTGTTCATTTGTATTTCTCTGTGTTTCGGCGTTTAAACTCGTCGTATTTACTCACGCGGGCGGAGGAGGAAGTGTTGCGAACGTTACGCCTTCGTCACCACCCTTCTTTAGTCGGCGCTTCTTCTTTTCCGGTTCTGCAGCTTGAACTACGACCTTCTTCTCGCCTTCTACTTCTGCCCCCATCATGGGAATAACGATATCGGGAGTAGCTTCCGTAATCAGTTGTGGCTCCGGAACTCCATTTTCAGGTGCCGTTCCAAGAAGTTTACCCACTACAATGATTTCCGTGTCCTTCTGCTTGAATTGAGCACCTACCACCTCGAAATCAATATCCTGCCCTTCCTCGATTTTTGTGAAATCCTCGTTTCCGAAATACAAGTCGCGAGGAATGAGAATTTTGATAGGAGGAGTTTCTGCGTGAATACCTACCTTAGACCTCACAGTAACTTGCGCCCGCAACTTCTGGCCAGGGTGAGGCATACACACATCCGCCTGGAACTTCACATCGTAATCCATTCCGCCTTTCGTGTAATTCGCACGACCTAGAGAATAAGTTAAGAGACTGATACTATTGCGTTCAATAAATCCTTCGGCTGAACAAATACCCTCGTAATTCATCTTGAGTTGAGCAAGGATTGAAGCTTGCATATTACGCTGAAGGAATTTTGAATCAATGTGAACCTTCTTCTCAAGCTCACGACGCTCAAATAAGGGATCCATTTTGTTGTTCTCTGTCTCGGTAATTATTTATCTGTTTTTCACCTCAGTCGGTCGCGCAGCTGCTTATTACCCTTTTCATTCAAGAACTCGAACTCTTCCGGCGTTATCCAATTCAGACCCTCCTTCTTTGCTATAACCGCTTCACGTACTAAAAAGTTCAAATACATACACCAATCCTTTTTACTGGTTGCTTCCGCAGGAAAGTCTTTTCCGCTCAACCACTTGGAAAAATTGCGCAGGGTTTCTTCTTTGAACGATGTACACGCCTGTCCTCCAATTGTTTTACTCACTTTGGAAATTTGAATGTCGGTAGATTTAGGATCTAAATTGAAAATGATTTTATCTTCTTTCATCGTCGCAAATAGTTCCGCCTTCTTCTCAATAAACTTATTTTCAAGGTTGCGACGCCATGTTTTGTATTCATCTTGCTGTGGTCCAATAGGAGTTATGTGCGTTTTCGTGTCCTTATCATACACTCGCCCAATCCCAAGAATCAGAATACTTTCGTAGTCCAAAGGTTTGGAATAGGGTTCATCCCAATCTGTAGTTAGAAGATACGCAGTCTTTTCAGACCGAGTAAGTAGTACATCGAGAATATACCAGTCCTGGATTTCGGTGGAAAATCTGGCTCGAATATATTCGGGCAACGTTGCACGCTTTGATGCGAGCACAGGAATCACGACCTCGTCATCCACATCCACCATTTCATTCTCAATTAAGTTCTCGATTTCTTTTGTTTGAACTCGTTTCAGTACTCGTTCCAACATTGTTTGGTTTGTTCCAGTGGAATACGCCAAGAAGTCACCCTTAGATTCCAAATGCCCTTCTCCAATTTTTAAGCCAGTATCAATAGCATTCTGGATAAGGTACAGTACTACATCGGGAGAATACCCCTGTAGTTCGGGTTGTTTAAGTAAATCTGATTTTGACCATATGGGTTTGCGCTTAAAGAATTTTATGAGACGGTCAAATACTTCGTCTCGCACATCAAGTACCGACGACAATGGTCGCACATGCGTAGTATCTTCTTCGTGCTCTTCTAGTTTACATACTAAATCCACAATCTTGCTTTCAAACGTCGGAGCAAACATGTCTGCTAATGATAATTTAAGTTCTTTCTTGTCCTGGTCCCGAATTTGCGGAACGGTCTGGTCTCGCCAATCTTTTGGTAAACTATTCAACGAATTTTGCAAATCACAATCCATCGCAGATTCCATAATGAAACGTTTGACTTTTGATATTTTCACCGCCTTGGCTTCCACGAAGTTCCGGTAAACGTATTCGTCAAATGTTTCTTGCTTGCTTTTCGGATATCGGCATACGTGCAAATACACTGTACAGTTCTGCTGAGCAAACGGAAGAGCAGAGTGGGAACAAGTACGCATACCACGTCCAAGCACCTGTTCGATTCGGCTCATATTGTACCATGGATCAAGAACATGGATTTGACGAATGTATCGGAAATCTACACCTTCCGAAACTTTAGGAGACGCAATAACCACTTTGATATCCGACCCATCGATATTGTCTGCTGTCCGGACACGCACCAGCGATTTCCGGATATCTGATTCCGAGATATCCGATGTGAACAGCACATACTTGCCTTTTGACCCTCTTGGTACCTCATCTGATGTTTTCTTTAATAAACGTCTACCCAGTGCAGATTCATACCCGTGCTCTTCCAAACACATCGCAAACAGTTGTGCTCCAGCCATAACTAAGTTGGAGTACACGAACACTACACCTTTGGATTCTCCGATAATGCGCGTAGCAAGTGCGAACTTTGAGCTGTATTTAGCAACTTGCGACGGAGCTAAGAATGTCGGAATGTTTTCGCGATAACTTAGTTGGTCTCCAAGTTTATCGAAGGTTCCATGAAATCCTCCCTTTTCGGGAAATACGCAAATAGTAGGTGATTCGTCCGACAACAATGTTTCGCTCGATGTGAGTTTTCGAATAGCTGCTTCCTGAATTGGGTGAACGTACGATTTCGTCAATTTCAAGTACTTGCGTGGCTCTTTGATTTTTTTCCCATCAACATCAGTTTCTCGGTCGATTTCTGCTAGAATATCATCAGGTGGCGGCAAGCGAAATGGAAAAGTGAATGGGTTCTCACCTTTCATGAACGAAACGTAATCCTGACACCATCGTCGAAACTCTTGTTCCCGTCCTTCCTTAAAGTTTCCAGACTCGGTAAAAATATCCGAAGGACGAATATTCTTTTTCGTATCTAGTTTCCTATCGTTCCACAAGAACAAGTTGAAATAGTACACAATCTCTTCAAATTTATCGAACATAGGCGTTGCAGTCAACAGAACCAACGTTATACCTGTGGCCGTCTTAATAACCCGTTCTAACGCTATGCCCGCCAACTTTGTGGCTGTAGTTTCCGTAGTTTCTTTTAGGTTGTGCGCTTCATCTACAATAATGAGACGGTTATCAAACGTATCGTGAATCCATTTATCTCCTTTAGATTTCGAGGCTTCCACAATATTCGCAAACCCATCATATCCTTGAAATTCGTAAAATTCGGAAATAATACGGGAAGCTTGGGCAGCAATACGATTACGACTTGCTTTGTCGGTATTGCGCATAGTATGGTCACTTGACCGTTCCAGCATTTCCAAATATTTACGACCTGTACATTGCTGCGACAGAACAGTGTTATCGGCATCGATGCGCGAAACATCAAATATCTGGCTCTTGAAGTTTTCCTGAATAGATGGACCGGCTAGAACTAAGACTCGTTTGTCTTGGAACTCGGGGCGTACAATGTACTCTTCGGCAATTTGAATCGCGGAGCATGTTTTTCCCGCACCCGTTCCATGAACCATAAGAAGGTTTCTGACGGGAGAATCAGGGCTTAGGACTCGTCGTAGAAATCGCTGGACAGGTTGTAACTGGAAGTCTGTGGATGCACGAGAACACTGTTGTTCCCGCATCGATTTAAGAGCTTCTAGACTCGCAGTAGGCAGAGACTGTGCTCGTGTCTCTGCTAACTCGGGAAACTTCGTGTTTACCGACATTACTATATGACCTGAAAAACGAATATTCTTAGTATACGCCTTTGAAATTCATCAAATGTCGGAAATCGAGTACTTCTCGTTTGAAGACCTAGACTTTCTACTTAAGCGTGATTGGTTTCTAACTCTGCAAGATATTCATGATTTACTAGGATACGCCGACGACGACACGTTCTGGAAGATTTACAGTGTTCGCCGCGAATATCCACAGCGTGTCCGTGAAATCGTGGCGCCGCTTGACTATGTTCACGACAAGCCATTGTTTAAGTTCACTGTTCGCGATCTAACTGACGGACACATCGAAGAGATGCAGAAAAAGGATAGGGCTGAATTGCGTGCGATGATGCAGCGTGAATGGGAACAGTATATGAAAAATATGCCTCCTCGTCCACCCGATTCTATTGATGAACGAATCAATGCTCAGCGCGAAGCAATTGAGGGTGTAGTGGAAGAGCTGCGTGAATACAAGGACGTTCGTAAATGCGGAGACCGAAAGAAACTTGCTGAGTTCGATAAGCGTATCGAGCAATTGTGGGCGCAGGAAGCTGCTCTGCAAACAATCAAGCAGAAAACGGAATCTGAATGGCTGGATAGACAAAGACTAAAGTTTGAAGCACGACTCTAAACAAATGAACCGTTGTTCGAATTGCAAGTGCAAAACACATATTCTATTGGAACACAACTGTGGACTGAAAGTATGTTTGAAATGCAAAGATCCCGACACTCATAAGTGTACCTTTGATTTCAAGTTAGTACAGAAATTTAGATTAGCTATGAACAATCCAGAAGTTAAAGCGAAAAAGCTTGAACATATATAATGATAAACCTTCTTGAATTAGGAGCTGCTGTTGTTGTTGTTGACTTTGTGACTGTACTGCTGTCCAAATTTTTCAATCTTGGTAAATCTCTTGATGCATGGTATGCTAAGTTCGGACTGCTCGCAATCCTTTCTGATTGCCTCATTATAGTTCTCGGTATCCAATTAGCACTACTAATTGACCCCAAAGCCGGAGTATTCCATCTTCTACTTATGGCCGTGTGTATTCAAATTTTTCACGATATGTGGTTTTACTTTTTTGTTGTTCAACCGTTACCTCGCGGCCAAAATGAAATTATTGATTTGTTCAAAGATTACTCTGCCGAAAACTCGTACAAGATTGTGATAGCCGATACTCTCATGGTTTCATCCACTGTATTGTTAGCACACTACTTCCAGAAACTCAACGAGCAAGTTGTCGCATTCGTTGGGCTACTGGGAACTTACGCTTTAACGTACATCATATACACACATTAAGAATGCCCGATCGGATTGCTATGTTTTTGTCCACGAAACCCCCGGTAGAATGTGAACGTTTACTAGCGAACGCTTCACACTATATCCATAATGCCGAACTTCTTCAACTACTTCAAGGATTCAGCTGTTTCAATCACAAAAAGAATATGAAATTTAAGAATCAGCTCATTATGTTTTCCGACATTCCGGGACTGAGCGAAGAAGTAGATGAATGGATGAGTTCCTGAACACGTAGAGTAAAGTAGACGTACAAATATAAGAATGGGACTTGGATTGTTTGGAACACCAATTTATCTCAATATCAAATGCCTAGTGTTCTCAGCATTTGTTATTGCCGTATGGTTTCTACCCCATCCTAAATTCTGGCAGCATTCTATCGTAGTAGGATTCCTGCTTGCTTCGCTAGCTTATGTTCTCTTAGCATGGTACGATTTCATCTTTGATTGCAATGACCAGTTGCGTCCAACCTTTTTAGGATGGTTAACAGGATGGGCCAAGCCGGCACGATACTCGAAAGAATTCAATGAACTCCCTCTGAAATTCAAAAAGGTTGTTCGGGCAGTAGATATTGTTGTTCTAGTTGTGCTGCTTGGACTAGCGTTTAGCCCATATGTTTTAAAATGATAAATATAAATGTCCGGCCCAGCACCCATTCCCACGACACAACCCACTGATTCGGCGACCGCACCTCCCCCTACCGGTTCCGCACCTACACCGGGCGCAGGGTTCAGTATGCCGTCTATATCGTCCTTAGGTTCGACTGCGAATGTGGGAATGTTGATTCTTTGGGGTATTATCGCCCTACTTCCGTGGTTTCTCGTTTCGTACGGTGCCGCGAAACTATCTTTCGCAAAGTATGGGTCATACGGATGGTCAATCTTGGACTTCTTCTTTGCTGGATTCTATTACCCCTTTTACGCCTGGTTCTTGAATGAACCTTCGCAACCTGCTGGATTTATGGGAGGTCGTCGTTCGCGATACTAACTCCAGTCTACTTCAATCACAAACGCTCCACCACCTGAACAATTCGCAAACTCTCCTTTATGCGTGATACGAATATCGGGATAAGTAAGACGTACCTGACTTACCACCGATTCAATCATATCCAACTTGAATCCCGAACCACCAGCAGCATTCCATCGATATGTGCTTTCACCAGCTTTGGCGCGCTGGATGATTGAGACAGTTATCAGACGAACAGCTTGGTCAACTAACAATACATCGCGTTCCGCAATCGCTTCATCTCGCATACGTTGAAGCTGAACTTTCGTTGTCTGCATTTTACTTGTGTAAAAAGGGGGTTATTTCAAATCCCTTTTTAACGTTGGTACTTCAAGGAAAAATTGGGTTTTCACCCGTTATTTTGTTTTTGTTTTGGTTTAGATGTTGAGCCAAACGCCCAGCTTGCGCGCCTCCAGTTGAAGGCGCAGTCTCTCGTGGTTTAGCCACAGTTGTTCAGCATCTACTGTCTCAGGGAACTCGCGCTCCTTGTAGTCGTAGTAGTACTCCTCACCCATACCCTTGTTGCAGCTACGGCATGTAGGCAACAGGTTCTTCACCTCATGCCGTCCACCACGCTTCACCGAAATGATGTGCGCGGCATTCCAGCCGTTCTTCTTGACGCGGCTAATAAGCGTTGTCTCGCAGCAGCTGCACGTTGCAACATCAGCGTTACCGTTGATGCGCTTCCACGATGCATCGCGCATCCGTGGCGGAAGATTAATCCGCTTGCCGTTCTTGTCCTTGCTAGGCATGGACTTCACACGGAACCGCTTCGCTCGCGGCTTCTTGGTGCTAGTCTTGGTGCGAACATTGTTCTTCTTGCTGACGTACTTGGTCATCTTACACACGATAAGTAAACTTCAATCGTGCATACTGTCTAGTTTCTTAACAAAACCAATTTCGTTTTTCAAGGAAAAATTGGGTTTTCACCCGTTATTTTGTTTTTGTTTTAGTCCGTATGGACTTCAGTAGGCTCATCATCTATTCCTCGGAGACTCTGCTCCATCTTAACGCGGGCAGCAGTTGCTTTCTCGAGATCTAGAGTGTGGTGCTGTGCGTACCCCCACAGGGAATACGCAACCTCGCTAATCTCCTCGTCGGTCAAACGACCAGCTGGGAGAACAGCTTTGAGTGCACCAGCAACCCATGTCCGATCTTCGCCAAAGAAAGTTTCCACGAACTTCGGTAAATTCCAATTCCACTCATACTCCTTGAAGAACTTATCAAGGTTCGAGTAGTGATTCTTCCACCATGCTGACATTTTGTTGTTAATGTCGTCGATGAGTTAAAAATTGGACTTTTTAATTCCGTTTTTAGGATGTATAATTTTTCCTCATACACTTCTTACCGTATCTTTATAATCCAATGAATTTCCAGGGATTGTATCCGTACGTGCTCTCAACCCCAACATGAGAAATAGCGTGGACACCTACCGCGATTGATAGAATGAGAACTAGGACTACAAGTTGTAGAGGAGGAAGACGACGAAGCAAATTGAAGTTCATGGCGATAAGAACTGCTCCAACAAGTAAAAGACCTCCGTTCAACGTATGCGCCATAATTGACGGGATAGTGAATAGCTTGTCCATCTACAGTTATAATTCTAAGCGTCTACTTTGTTTCAATTATGTGCGGCAAGTGTCGTTTCGTGTACTTTAACAAATCCTTCTTTGCTACCGAGTAGTATTTGCGGTACGATTCAATTACGTCTGAGGATTTGTATTCGTCGGGCATAGCAGGTGTAGGGTCACTGAGCCACCGAGTTTCTTTCAAATCGGGAGGTAGATTCTGTTCTAACCATTCCAAATGTTCCAAACAAGCGTGTGGTTTCTTTGGCGAGAATCGAAACGAGTGTTCCAAGACAAGGTCCTTGGCTAACGCAATCAACCAAGAATAATGAGCTAAACTAGCACGAGTCCACAAAGCAGACGGATGGTTCTTATGCGTTGAGCGGTATCCTCGGTTACCAGTAGAAGCACACACAGGCGCAGAAATCTGAATCGTGTGTGTGCCGCCGTTCTCGTGATGAGCAGTGTAAAGTAATTGCGTAGATTCCAGTATCATTTTCACAACATGCTTGTCGCAGTGCCATCGCGCACACTGCCTTGTTCGGCGACTCAAGAAGAAGATATTCATTTCTAGTATGTGAAAAGGTAATACCACAGCTAATTGTTTTCGTTTTTAAGTTGGTTAAGACCAGTCAATAGTGATAGAGTGAACAGGATAGTTCGGAATAGCATCTTTTCCTACATTAACGGTATGGTACACCTTACTGTCTGGAAACAGTTCCGCTAACTTTGCAACTATATCTTTGGCTAAGCATACTGCATGTATCGCATCTTCGCCCGAATCAAGAGAATATGTAAGCTTTGTCTTATCAACAATATGTCTAGGTGCACGACCACTTAAAACACTATATTTATAATGCGTTGAATCCGTATAATTATCAGCATAGTTTGGGTCACGTAAGATACGGCGGACTTCACGATGTATTAGACAAGTGAATCGCCAAATATACTTCTTTTTTTCAATAGAAGCTTGATCTTGCGACACTGCTTTCTGTATTGTATTTTTGTATATAGGCACTACCATATTCTTTCGCGGACGTTCTACCGCATATAGTGTGATAGGATTCATCTTTGATTGAAAAACGGGATATTCTCCCCGATTGTTTTCGTTTTTATATACGTTTTAACTCATCGTTTTAGAAATATTTTCAAACTCTGCCATAAGTTTTTCCTTTGTGGTGAATGCAGAGTAGTGAGTCACCTTATAAATCTTATACTTATCCTTCAGATTCCTCCGAAGTATCTTGTAACAATCAGAACCAAATGCGACGATGACCGGATCTGTTGATCCAATATCACCAAGTTCCTCTTCGAATTTTACAACGTTGTCTTTCTCGAAGTCTTTGTTCGCCGACAGGTACTTCATGAGTTTTCCAGAATTCTTCTGCTCAAAATCTTTTATTATATCGGTCATATATGCTCCCTCGAACACCGAGTTCTTAATAGCATGTCTGATCTTGTAATCCTGAGCAGATGAAGTTGTAGGGTGAAAGTTTCCAAACACCCTATCAATTCGCTTTGATATGTTCAAACCAACAAGCACAAAATTCGGATTAAGTTTATGTAGTATTGAAGGGTCTTCAAAGAATGATATGTCATCCATTCCTGATTTCTCTCTGTCCGTCTTATCGGCATATATTGCCCACGATGACATGTTACCGTATTTTATCTTGATTCGGTCGTATAACTCAGATGCTATAGGCATGTTATTTGGTAATACGTTCATTAGAATGATTACCATTCCACTATAAATTCGTTTTTAGTAAGTAATGAAGACGAGGAAGAACTTCAAGATGCCGCGGAAGTTCGGGAAGGCACACTGCTTGAAAAAGACGTGCAAGAAAATGGGATTTACGGAAAAGGCATCGTGTCGTCCGTACAAGAATTGCTATAAGAAGAAGTGAGTGAGTTTACTCATAATATTTCTGAATATGTTTATTGACTTCCCAATGGTATCCCCATCGTCCCAGCACAATTTTCTGGGACGGCGGACGGTAGAAGAATCTAAATATCCTGATTAACATCCTATAATTGAAAAATGGGCTATTCGCCCTAAGTGTTTTCGTTTTCAAGTTTAGACCTACTAGACGGATATAATTTAATGGTGTTCAAGTACATTGACGAGTGGGTAGATGAATACAAAACCAAACATACAACGCAAGTTGAAATTTCTCATGATGGAATATACCTAACTGTTGAAAAAGATAACTTCATTGAAAAAACATACGTTCCAAGTTTTCATATGTCTGATATTAGAGTCATGCAAACTTTCAGAGGTGATATATACACGTCATATAATAGTCGTCGTCTAAGTTCAGAAGCATATGACCATATTATGGAATATTTTTTTCCTATTCCTGATATTTTTCAGGGCGCACAGATCTTGACGTTGTCTGACAAGATTATAACCGTGTGGGGAGAAGGAATGGAAGTTCGGAACACATCACCTGTTCAAAATGATAACTATCATGTAGGCATTCCTATCCGATATTTCCTGAGTAAGCAGATCATGAACTCTATTACGTGTCGGAAAGATTACGTGAAAAAAGGGTGTTGGAGTATTCATCTAGTGAATACTAACTTTCCAACCCTACTTTTTACAAACGAGGACGAATATGATAAGACATACAAATGTATAATTAAGAATTTCTTGACACCAAAGGAAACTAGTATTCTAGATCCACCCGAAGCTATCATCTAACGCCAGTGCGAAATTGTACCGCAGTGCGCGAGTTTCCATTGAATTCAGCTCTTCACGAAGTTTTAGTCCTTCAGTCTTTTCCTCGTTTTTAGTCACACACTCTTCTGCGAATTCAACTGGTCCCTTCTTCCATTCATAGACATGTTTGGAAATAAGAGCTTCTCGCAACTTGTCAGCGGACATAAATGGACGCATAGTCTTGCCTGACCTGATCAAAGGAAACTTAGGATCGGTATTGAACTGTTTCATCAAAGCTGAAATGTAGTTGTTAGCTACTAGAACTGGATCCTGCCTCCAAGGAATAGATTTGGTGGTGTTAATGAGCTTGAAGTAATCAATGATTTCATCTTCGTTCCCAAACTGTTTTGCCGCAACAATGATACTGAAGTCCACAGCAGTTGAATGTTGAAAGTATTCTTTAAGAAGGTAGTGTCTGTGCTGACCGTCAATAATGTACTTGGCAACGACTTCATCATCTTCTTTTACGAATGCAATTCGGAAAGGGTTGGAATTCAGAAGTGCGATATTTCCCTTAATACCTTCACGAATACGATCCACATGTGTCATATCAATGACGCGATTACCTTTCCATACGGGAACGTTAGATAACCATTTTGCATTTACGACACGATACAGCGATCCGTCTGTAGATCTGAATAAGTCTGTCATCCTAATTGAAAAACGGGCTATTCGCCCTAAGTAGATTCGTTTTTAGTTTTACTTCTTTACAAACTTGTTCTTGAACTCAACAAGCTCAGTGAGCTTACTGTTGATTTCGCCAAGAATCTTCATGAGATCTCCGACATCCGCCTTCTTCTTGCGCATATCCTTCTCATTCGTATTCTCCTCATGGAGAAAGATCGCGTTCTCAATCTCACCTGTACTCAGCCCGGTCTTCTTTACAATTTCTTCCATTGGCAACTTGTGTTTGAAATGAAATTCTGCGGCAATCGTACACAGACGTGACCGAATGCCACCGATAGTGCGTTCATGGTGAGATGCAAGATCTTTAATAGTTTGACCGTCGGCAATTGCCTTCAGAAGGTCAATCATTTCTTCATTAGTCCAAGCCTGACCCATACGGGCAGGGTACTTTTCTGGGTTCACTATTGCCATTGCCTTGAACTTATCGCTCATCTTCGTTAATTGAAAAGGGATAGGTTATCTCTAACCAAATCCGTTTTTTTGGGTTCATTCACTCCTTGCGTTTCTTTGCACGTTCCTCCTCTTCCAATATCTTTTGATAAGCTTCTTGTTTTAGTCCCTTGCGGTAAGTATACACAAGATTACGAAAATAAGATACATGAGAATGAAACTTTGAAATCGCTTCACTATTACAATCCCACCCAGGAACAGTACACGCATTAAACTTGGAGTTCATAATACTCGTGACAAGCGGATCCTTCATATATTTGTTGTAAATTTCAGCCGAGATCTTATCTGCAGTTATGGAATCATATATCTTCATCTGCGAGTAGTTGTTTAGTTCGGAAAGAATTTCATCTGCTCTGTGGTTAATTTCAGTATCAATAGGAATCGTCTCCAGAAATTTGGAATGTTCATACATAGATTGATAGCTGATATTACGAGTATTCTGTTGTGCTTGAACAACTGGGTCTGGTAAAAGACTCATCTTCGTTAATTGAAAAAGGATAAGTTATCTCTAACCAAATCCGTTTTCATATTCATTTCACTCCTTGCGTTTCTTATATATAACGATTGTGTCGGCATCATATGCTACAAATGACTCGGGTAGAATCATCACGGCTGCAACAAGGTCATGTTCATTTTGAAACTCGCGACTCTTGAACTCATCAAGCAAACAATTGCCTTGAATCAGAGGTTTCGCAGTATCCACGAGAACGTTGTACGGTTCATGCAGAAGTTTCTTGATATCGTTCACAGCGTAATCGCCCATGAAATAATAAGAAACCAACTTAGCATCCGAATCGTAAAATCCAAAAGCAGTTTGGCCACCCATCTTGTTAAGTTAAAAATGGGTTATTCACCCTTTTTAAATTCGTTTTTTGGTTTATGGTACTGTGCTGTAAAATTTACGCTCAATTTTCTTCGAGCGCTCCTTTATTGTTGTAAAGTAGTCAAGTGGTTGCGACTTCAAGTCATCAATCATCTTCAGCCAAGGAAGTCGTCGCGACATTCCTTTGAACATCGGATCAGTCTCACAGTACTTCTCCTCGACCTTATCGAGCAAGTAGCACAAACGTTTGAAATTCGCATCGCGGAATTTCTTCCACTCGTCCTTAAGACGTTGCTTTTCATCGGAAAATGTCTTGATGTTCATGTCGAACATTTCATTATACTCTTTCAAGGCCATCTTGGGGTAGTTAACCCTTTTTGCAAGACGGTAAAGCTCTATAATTCGACACCTCTCGTTATTTTGATAATTGTTCATCACCGTGTCGTGTGCTACTAAAAGCGCATCCACTTCAGCTTGAAACGAATTAATGAGATGGACGTAATCTACCGATGGAACGTCAAAGGTGACCTTTCGTTCGGACGACATATTATCCATTACAATTGAAAAATGGGTTATTAACCCTTTTAATTTCGTTTTTATTTTTTGGTTTAGTTTGACCGTTCAGCGCCCGTTGTAAACAACCAGCTGCCTGTCCTCGTTGAAGTAAAGTCCTTGGCTGCGAAATTCAGAGCAGAACTCCATGTCCATATTGCGAACTTTGCCCATAGCAATCCATTCGCACAGCCATTCCAAATGTTCCATCTCGTCTTCGTACATCTCATCGAGACACTTCTGATTCCACTC
>Ga0208622_1000012_pt1 | contig 82062 bp, 111 predicted proteins | sample CryBogCBH12Jul09_FD_184621 | JGI IMG/M metagenome (GOLD analysis project Ga0208622, IMG submission 184621) | Freshwater microbial communities from Crystal Bog, Wisconsin, USA - CBH12Jul09 (SPAdes) | ecosystem: Environmental > Aquatic > Freshwater > Lake | place: Crystal Bog, Wisconsin, USA... | reverse complement strand
ATAGTGTATAGTGAATATAAAAATAAAAATTATTATTTTCTGGTTTTAAATTACTATATTTTATTAAATTATTTTTTAATTCACTCCAATCGCTACCATAACGTAAGTAATCATTTTTTTCTTCAATGCTATCGATACTTACTCCTATAGTAATACGTTTAAATTTTGTAAAATAATAATTTATATTTTTCAATACAGTTGTACCATTTGTTATAAAGGACAAAGAAATATTATCTACATTTGTTAATGTGGTCAGCCAATCAACAAAATCTATAACAGCTGGGTTAATAGTAGGTTCGCCTCCGTAAAAGGTTATAAGAACAGGGTTGTTAGCTGTTTTTATTATATTTTTACAGATTTCTAATTTGATAGGACCCTGTTCAGTCAATTTGTTATAAACTTTTCTCTCGTCTGGATTTATAAAATTTAATTTTACAGCATCGCCTATCCACTGAGAGCTTGCTTCGACATTACAAGTTGTGCATTTTAAATTACATAAATTATCAACACATAATGATATATCAATTACATTTTCAACAAAATTCATACGATGGGATATTGCAGATCCTGAATTTTCTAAATCGATACAATATTTACACCCCGATTCGACATCGAATTTTTCTAATTCTTTTTTATATAAATTCCAATTTTGTAAAATATTTAACGGCAATTTATGTTTAAAATAGCAACAAGGCGTAACATTATTGTGTGTATCGATGTATACAGAATTTTTATAAGCGTTGCATTCTTTGAATCTAGTTAAATCCATAAGAATCCTTTTCTAATAAATTATTCCATTCCGGAAAAACATTTTTAAACGATGTACGATTATTCTGATCTAACCAGTTATTATATTCTAATCCTTTTTGAAATAACTCAGGATCTCCTTTAAATTGACTAGACAAACTATTTAATTGCCAAGAATTTAAATCTGTTGATCTATCTAATATAATATCTTTAAATTTATCAGGCAATACACTTACGGAGAGAAACGTGGGATCGTATACATAATTCATATGAACATGCAATCCTCTGTCTTGCATAAATTTATTAAATTCGTTTACATAATAAACATTCATCCAACTAATTGTTTGACATACACTAGTTTCAATCCATGAGTATGATTGCAACTTATCTAAGTTAGATATAATGGTACCCCAATTAGATCCTGCACGAATGTAATCATTTCGATCACCTAAGTCATCTATACTAGCAGTTATTTGGACCTTTTTAAAATTACTCCATAAGTCAATCAATTTGTCGGGCAAATTGGTCATGTTTATATTGTACCATAGGGTAATTTGTTTATTAAAACCGCGCTTGATAAGTTCTTCTAAATACCGCCAATGTTTTTCTACCAGTGTGGGTTCACCACCGTTAACATAAATTAATTCAACATTCTTACTATGTTCAAATAAGTCATCCCAAAATTCATCGCTTTCGGTCCATTCACTATTAATCTTTCTATCATAGTGTGTTACAAATTTTAACTCTTGTTGTAATTTCTGATAAGGCTGTATCCAATTTGTACTACTAGCAGGATTACAAGTTCGACATTTAAGATTACATAAATTACCAAGACGTAATTCTATAAATTTAAAATTAACAGGTATAGTGCCATCTTCTTGAGTAATAGCACGAGCCATGTCTTCTGTAAACCCTAGTTTAGTATTTTCTTCTATGCGTTTACTTCTAACACCATTGGCTTCTTCTTGAAAACAACGTTTACATGCCTTAGGTACAACATTGTTTAACATTTCTAATCTTGTTTCTTTATAATAGTCACTATTCATGATAGTATCTATTTTATTATTATTAAGGTCTAGATATGTCAATGGATGATAGTTTTTTGCTCGGCTAGCAGCATTACGGTGATCGCTCACACAACAAAGTGTAGCACCACCATCAGGATGTGTTGCTAAATGTATCCACGGCAGTGAACAATATGTACTCATAGACTATTCCACCATTTAATTAGGTTTTTATTTTGAGAATATATATCTTCTATGGTGTATTTGTCGTTGCGTATAGTTTCAAGTCTTTCAAGCCAGTTCTTACCGTTCTTAGCAGCTTTTCTATATTCATTAGGATATGCTTCCTCATGAGTTTGTCTTGTTTTCATTGACTCTAGTGTATTGATTAAAGTCTGTTGTTTGTGTCCTGCTAAAGGTTTCATGTATACTAACAAGTCGTCTATCATATCATTTAGTATTGGGCGCGGCCATGCCATTGCTGTAAACATGATGTCAGCATGAAACGCAAACATTATTTTAGTTTCTATACGGACATCTAGTTCTTGACTTAGATCGAACAGCTCTTTGAGACTAAACATACCAGGACCAGTTATAGTTAAATCTATGATCATCTTGTCTTTGCCGCCAGGCAGAGCGAGACCTTGTTTAAAGTTATCTAACCACTCATTCCATTTAAGACCTGTTCGGATATACTCTCCGATTTGCTCAGTTCCGTCTATACTAGCACACATCATCCAATCTTTAAACTTAGGCAAATATTCATACAAGTTCTTCTTACCAAACTGTACACGACTTAGATTACTGTTATAACGCATATAACATGTCTTAGCAGATCCGTTATTAACCATCTCCTCTAATGCCCACCAATGTATATCGTACATCAGAGGTTCCCCTCCAACCCAATACATTTCTTCTACAATACCTCGTTGTATAGCATCTTTAAATTCAGGTTCTACTACAGTACCTTGAAAGTCTTCCATGGCTGTTTTAATTTCAGGAATCATAAATGATTGATTTTTAGGACTCCACAGTCCATTTACTTTCTTTTCTGTTTCCCAACTGCTGCTCAATTGTTCGCCACACATACGACATTTAAAATTACACAAGTTGCTAAATCTATAGTCAAAACTAATTGGCTCCATAGTAGTATAACCTGTATCGTCTGTGTTATCAAATGCTTGTTGTATCTTATCTTTGAACAAGTTTCCAGTAAACCATTGACGATATGTACTAATGCTTAGTAAGTCTTTGTTACATACATCGCATTGTAGAATTTCTTCTCCACGCATTAGCTTAACGCGAATGTCTCGCATATAAGGACTATTCCAATGCTCTTTAAGACTAACTGGATTATAGTCATCTAAGGCTGTTTTACTTTCAGTAACTTTGCCGTACTTGCTATCGTTACTACTATCAATGTATTGCTTTTGAAAACTATGTTCTTCACGGCTGGCGCAACATAGCCTGCGTTCACTTTGTGGGCTAATATAAGTATGAGTCCACGGAGCCATGCAAAATGTTTTGTTAGGACTATTTGGATTTATACGTCCATGGTCCCATATAGGTATAATTTTAGACATTTTGCCCTAGCGAATCATTTTTGATATCCCACCCATGTGCAACTTCATCGCTAACATAGCCAGCTTCTGTAGTAGCAGGATCCCCTCCTAATACTAGTTCTCCTCCGATAAGTTCAATACTATCGATAAAGTCAACGAAATCTTGTGGAAATGTAGTTCTAAAGTTTTTACCTCTACGCTGATCGTATTGCTCATAGAAACTTCTAAAGTCATTGTATAACTTGGGTTGTTCTGCTGTATTACGGTGAGGAGTTTTAATAATATCTAGATAATCTATTAGACGATTAATTTGATCTACTTCTCCCATGGTTAATATAGATTCGGACCATAGACCTCTATCAACCTTTTCACCTTCTGCTAGACGAGCATCTAACCAAGTTTGTAGTTTATTTTTATAAAATTGTTTCATATGATCTGGCAGTATAGCCGCACTTTGAAAACTAGGAAATCTCAGTATATTCAAACTCATAGTAGGACTAGTGGTTTGATGTTTACGTTTGAACGCTAGAACATCATCCATGAATTCGGTGATACTAGCAAGACAAAGGCTATTAATAGTCATCATCATGTGTGTAGATTTTACTCGACCCTCTGTATGCAGTCTGTCTAGATTATTCCACCATGTTGTATATTCCATACCATCTCGAATATATTCGCTTTGTACCCCGACACTTTCGTTACTGGTATAAATTTCTAAATGTGGAATACTATGACTTAGTTCGATTAGTTTATCTAATATTTCTTGTTTAGGCACTAGATTACTATTAATGGCAAATCGCATTTTCTTTCCACGAGCGGGGTTGTTCTTAAACCAGTCAAACAATTTCCATACACTTGGTGCCATTAAAGGTTCGCCACCTGTGATACGAATTTCTTCTAAACTGTCTGCTAAGTCACTTTCCCACCATTTCCAAAATGCTTGTATATAAGGGTTGTCGTCTTCGTTCTTAGGACTTTCTGCCCATGGAGCAGTGTCCATAAAATGCCCGCGACCGTCACTAACAATATTAATGTATGGACCATTCTTTTTAATATCACGAACCCAGCTAGTACTAAATGCCGGATTACAATATGTACAGGCAAAATTACAAGTACGTTCAAAACTAATTTCTAATGTTTTAAGTGTAACATCGCTATCCCAAGGCATCTCGCTAGATGTTTTAATATCCTCATCGGAGTAGATATGTGTTTTAAATACACGATCGCTAACAGCATCTCGACCCATGTCTTCTACTTTCCAGCAGTACTCGCACTCGTTAGGTCGTTCGCCTTCTAACATTAGCTTACGCATTAGCTTTTTGTGTTGAGTATTGTGAATGGCACTTGGATTAGTTTCAATTTCTTTTATATCGATTTTATGTGCTGGCGGATGGTGGCAACTAGTAGTTTGACCGTGCCCTAGCCAAATAGTAGCATTGTACCATTTGGCTCCGCAATATGTATCACTAATTGGATCAATAACTCTTAGTTTAAATTGTCTATACGTTTCTTTTTTGCTGTAATTTCTAGCCATTTAATTTCTCACATTCTAACCAATAAGGTTTCATTTCTGGGAAGGTTGTCAAAAAGTCTGTGTTTCTTCTTTGGTCGTATTGTTTGATAAACTGATAAAACTGTTTTCTATTAGTAATTAGTTGTTCATCACTAGTGCCTTCTTTCATCATGGCTAAGTTACGTTTAAGTTTTAAAATTTCGTGAGGTTTAAACCCTTCTAAAGTTTTTCCATAATCTGAAGCCTGCTCGTTCGCCTCCATAAATTCTACACATTCTTCTACCATTGCAATTAATTCTGGACTAGCATTTTTTACATCAAACCAATTAGGATAATTTAACAATGGAATATCAAAGAAAATTCTTTGAAATCGTTTTTGTTTGTACTTTTTATGTATAATACCATGTGCTTGTTCTTCGGCAGTAGATACTGGTGCAATTTCAAATTCTTGTTGATTACGCCCTCCGAATTCTTGTCTAAGTTCAAGTATAAGTTGTAGATAACTATGCAAGCTAGGTATACTTAACAAATTAAATGTATTAATAAAACTAACAGTTGTATATCGTGTGGTGTTTAAAAATCTGCGTATATTATCTAACATCAGTTTATAATTTAATCCTGTACGCATATATTCTGCTTGTGCGCCTGTACCGTCAAAACTAACGTATAACCAAAAATGTTTAAAACCTTTATCTACATACCAATGATTACCACTGTGTTCATTAAAGTTATCTTTATCTTCGTAAGTACGTATAACTTCAATAGCTTGGACTTTACTAATAAACCGATCAAACAGTTTGGGATCTGGAGGACACATGTTGCTGGTGATGCTTAGTTCTAACTGTCCATGCGGATTTTCATTAACATAATCTAGTACTTTAAATGTATTTTTATCCATTAGTGGTTCACCACCAGTCATACGAAATACACGCAAGTTTCGATATATGGTAGGCCACCATTTCCAAAAAGCTATTACATACGGATTGTCTTTATTAGCAGCCTCTATAGGCATATATCCTTTTTGTTTAAGACTAGTAATATCATTATGACCACCGTGATCGAATTTATAAGGACCAAATTTTTCTATTTCTTCTTCCCATGTTGTGCTGATATGGGGACTACAATACATGCATTTAAAATTGCAAGCACGATTAAAATTAACCTCTACATAGCGGGGAGTGATATTAAAATCAAAAGATTTACTCATTACTTCGTTATAATGAGGTTCAGCCCACCATTCACTAGACTTATAATGTCTGTCGCTTAGATTTTCTCCTTCTGCATCTTCTACACGCCAACAATAGCTGCAACCATCAGGCCTTTTTCCTTCGAGCATTTGTTTGCGTTCTTGTTTTTTAAAATTTGTATTGTGCAATGCGCTTGCATCAATTACAAGTTCTTCCAAAGGAATAGGATGGGCTGGAGGATGATAACAACTTTGTGTAGTACCGTTTGTCAAATTAATACTAACCTGCAACCATTTAGCAAGACACATACTAGGGCTAACAGTATTCAATTTATCCCGCATGTCTTCCGCACGTTGGAAATACTCTGTGAATCCGTAATTCTTTCTTATTAATGTCATTTATTAATTATAATCCTGTAATATAGAATTGAACAGCCAATGTAATTCTAAATTTATGATTTACGGGAGCAAATGCCTTATGTTTTATATTACTTGGAAATAGCACAATTCGATTTTGTTTAAATTCACATCTTTTAATTTCTTCATTTCGATTAGGTTCGTAAAATACCAAATCTCCATCGCTATCATTTACGAAATAAACACATGTTAAACAATCATTATTATGATGATCAATATGCATATTAGCATCGTTTCCTTTTATAAGACAATTCCATCGCACTCCTTGTAATACCAACGGGTGTATTGCTGGAATTTCTTTTGTAATTAAATCGGTAAATGCAAGATTAAAAGTTTTAGTAGTATGTAAATGATCTTCTAAAAAATGATTGTGTACATAGCTTCCGTATGTAAATGTAAATTCTTCTATATCATTTTCTGGAATGTATTTAAGTCCCCATGGGATAATTTTTGATTGCGATATGATATATTCTTCGACCCATCCAGGAAACGGATTGTCGATGATTATAATTTGATCGGCATCTGTTTTTATATTTTGTAAATTTGTTACCATTATGTCCATAAACTTTGTCTAATTTTGATAAGTCGAATCATCATAGCTTCGTCTTCATCTTCGTAAGCCTTTTCAATCTTTTGAAGTAGCTTGTGAGCTTTATCGCTGGCTTTTTTAAGCACAGGATCTTTTTCGGCACCAAAACTTAGTCGACCGCCGTTGGCAATACGACTTGCTTCACATGCCGCAGTCCAGCCACTTGCTTCATAAGGGTCTGGACGATTACGATAGACAGTAGTCCACCAAGTGTACAGCTCAATAATCTCTTTTGCGGCATTGGCTTGATAAGTTGGTTCAGCTTCAGATTTTTTATCATCATCCAAAAACTCTTCGTTAGTAAGAGTACTTGCCCATTTTAGATATTCTAATCCAGCTTCGGGACAGCGCCATGTGCGTAGGCGCAACCAGCCACTACGATACCAAGGAACATTGAACTTCTTACGCTCTTCATCGTTCCACATACAGTAATGCCACGCTTGCTCTACTTCAACGAAATCCACAAGCTCTTTAAAAAGACAAGGGAGAAACCGATTACCAACGTCACACCAACTGCCAGGGCGGATATCACGAGGATCGGCAGTAAGAGCATGACTCTTACTAATCCAACGATTGTTGATGTAATATCTGACATCATTTAAACGGTCCATAGGATAGTTTACAAAATTTTGTACTGCATCTAACGCTTCTTCGGCTAGCCAGTATCGAAAGTTGTGTTTCATTTGGGCAGTGGTACGCCACTCATCCCATTCTTCACTAGTAGCCGCACTAAGTTTTTTAGTACCACGCAACCAATCTGCAAATTTTGAACATGACCAGTAATTGCTTCTCATATTATAATCCTGTTTAACTTAAAAGTTTTTTTGTTGAAGCGAAAAAAGATTTTACGTTTTTCACGTAATTTTTCATAACTAAATATCCCCACGCATTTGCCATATATCTATCGTGCTCGTTTGCTGGCTCGACAATTAAATCTACTAGAAGATTTCTAGGGATTGGAATAAGTTGGCATATAGGGGTACCTGCTTCAATAAGGATATCGTCATTAAGTTTATGCCAGAATAGTTGAATATTTAATTCGTAGTATTTTGAACAATCGATAATACCATGTGCAGCTGTAAAAATATTATGGTCAGCATACGGCAACGGCATTTGTAAAAATACAATATCATCTGAACTAGTTATTCTCCATTGTGTATTAACCTTAACTAAACTCTTAAGTGAGTCTTCCCTAATAGGACAAAATTTTGCCAATTGATCGTAGGAATGTTGTCCTATATAATTTGCATTAGCTTCCGCACCTTGTGGCATATTCCAAGCAAAACCAACTGGATTATCGGCTCGAGTTTTAATAACAAAATCCATAGGAGCAGTAATAATAAACCCAGTTTTAAATAAATCACTGATACCTGGACATCGGTTAGTTCCGGCCATTGGATCAGTTATTTTTTTATTCGCCATTCTTTCTTTAAAATCTAAAGATGCGGCTTTGAACCAATCAAATCGATAATCTTGTGCTCTAATAATGGGATGTGCGAATTCAACTCCAGGAATGAAGTTTACAAACCTAACCCAGGGCTTTTTTTTACGAAAAAACATTTATAATTTTTCACCTTTTGTAAAACCACGGAAACCTTTGAATCGAGGAAACCTGAGGCTATATGTGCCGTCTTGATTTTGTGTTACAGCATCTGCACGAACTTCAACAATATTTCCGCCAAGACTACTACGGCTATTCCAAAAACTATCACGATCACTATCGGTAAAGCCACTGCCAACGTTGACTCTGATTCTTTTTCCATCATCTTCTCCTTCGCATACTAGCGCACCAAGTTTACCTACATTTCTGCCTGTACCTTCTTCTACGGCTACCACTTCAAGACTAACTTCAATAAAGGGCTTTAATTTCAACCAAGCCGCACTACGCTTACATTCATAAGGAGCATCTGGGTCCTTAATCATAATACCTTCGTAACCACCATTAATTGCCTTTTGATTAATTTCTCGGAAACGTTTTTGACCTTCTTCTGTGTCTAAATCAACTAGCTCATTAGCAACATAGGTTACATTAGGAATCAATTCTTGATAGGTGTTTACCCAATGCTCAACCATCTTGCTGCGCAAACTCTGTGGCTTATTATAAATTCCTTGTTCAAAATCTGCTAATGGCATAACATCAAACAAGTTTAATACAGCATCACCTGCTTGTACATTATCTTTACGATGCACTTGTTTCATCAAGTCTTGGAAACTACTTGACATAATTTCGCCATCGAGCACGACATTTACATTTTTGTCTGTGCCTTTAGACTTAACTACATTTGAAATCTGTTCTGCTATGTGAGGGAAGTTAACAAGTTCCTTACCGTTACGACTAAACATATCGACGCGGCCATCTGCACGAACAATAGTGATAACACGAACCCCATCAAGTTTAACCTCAATAAGTTTTTTGCCCGAGACTTTATTTTCATGATTAGCACTATCGTGGGCAAGCTGGCAACCAAACACAGGAATACTGTAATCAGCATATTTTTTCTCTACTACTTTGTTAATTGTTTTTTCGCTTACACCACAGCGTAAGTCTTTGATTAGTATTCTACGATACCAACTGTTCCACTCTTTCTTAGTGGCACTCTTCATCATTGTTTGAATCATGTCGCGAGCTGTATTGCCTGTGACATTGCGAGTTGTAAAGCCAGTAAGAGCGAGAGTAAAACTATCCCAAGGTAACCCAGTCCCGTCTTCATCTTTTTTCTCCGGTATTTGTTTAAGTCCAAAAGTAATCATTGGATCAAGGGCTAGGCGGCAACCTTCAAAAAATTCGTCATTACCTAACTCTGCTTGAGCAAGAATGATTTGTTCTTTATTCAAACGACTAGGATGATCTTCCAAAGAAGAGATTATTGAGTAGCAAGGATCGCTCATTTTGACTCCAATGATTAGCTGTACAAGTGTATATTATACAGAGTAATTATCAGTATGTCAAGTAGTTTGTTGTCTTAAATGGTTTGCCTTCGTAGGCATTTTCCAAATTACGCATAATTAAATTTTTCATTCTGCGGATAATTGGATGATTGTGATTCCAATCAAATGTTTTCAAATAATCAGACCATGTTGAATTTTTATGTCTACGACATTGATTTGAGTCTAAATATTTTCCGATAGTATTTGGATCATATCCAAAACGATCCAAAAGTTCGCATGCTGTATTGAAGGCGTGAGCCCCCATTTCGTCTCTATCGCCATAATATTCTTGTTTTTTTCTGTCTTTGGTTAATAGTGCTGTGCTTTGATATCCAGGAATGTTTTTAAAATTACGAGCACGAAATTGGCGCATATGAATGATTTCATGGCATACCACATCTGCAAATCTAATAGCCATACGTTTAAAACGATATTCTGTAAGTTTTAACTTACTATCTGTGGGATTAAAGTTAAAATTAACTTCTATAGCTGGCATACCTTTGCGATCCAAATTGCTATAGTAAACGCCTCCCATAAACACAAACCCTTTAGTTGTGGGTGTATAAACACATTTTTTGAGTTTTATAGGTATATGGGCTTTAACATGTCGACTAATGCGTTTTTGTATTTGGCTAGGAGATAGCTCTTTTCCTACTATTTCACTGTTGAGCGAATAGAACATAGAGTACAGATTACTGCGGGTAAGTTCAGACCAATCAAACGGTAGTTGGGCCATAGTACACTCCTAGCTAATACTATTTATAGTATACTACGGCTACCAATTATCTACGCATTTTATGATTGTTTTAAATGCCTCTTACCCATGTTATATGGTCGTCCCACCCAATTTCTTTATAAACTTTTCTACAATCTGTTAAAAATTTAATATTATTCAATAAATCTTGAGCTTTTTGCACCCATTGTTCATCCACCGTTTTCTGTAATTTTGGGAGTACAAACGCTTTTAAATAATCTAAATGTGCCGCAGGAGTTGGGTGTTCATCGTAGAATTTATTATGTGTAACTTCGTCTATTAAATAGGGTTTATTATAACCTAGGGTTGAAGTAAATTCACCCATGGGTGGCAGCATATCTTGAAATATAGGCATATACATCGATAGCTCACTATCTAATCTAGCGGCTTCAGATAAATCATTAAATGAAGTCATAAGCCAAGTAGATGGCAACGATTCTAATAAAGTTCTGCCTAATTTAATAAAATTGTAAGAATGATAAATGTAACTAAATTCCTTCCAATTTTCATCTATCCATTGTCTAGTATATCCAGGATGCTGAAAAATATTTCCATGAGAGTTCCATCCATCTCCAGTATGTGGTCTATGTAATCTCATAGGCATTCTATGATGAACGTCATGCCTATGAATTTCACTCCATTGAACAATGATAGTGTCATCTTTAGTAATGTTATTGCTCATTACCAATTCTGTTAAGCGTTCAAGAATTGCTCTGTTGCCAAACCCAGGTTGCGCCCAATTTTCAAAATGATCATATTCTCGGCCCAATATATCGGCCCAAGTGGGCCAATAATATTGTGTAAAGCTACATCCTACAACAAACAACCGTTTCATCGTTTTGTTATGATCTCGTCAATCAGGCCAAAATCTAATGCTTCTTGAGCACTCATAAAGTTGTCACGTTCCATGGCATTGTAGAACTCATCAAATGTCTTACCCTTACTATTATGATTAACATAAATTTGGGTAAGATTTTGCTTCATCTTTAAAATTTCTTTTACTTGGATTTCCATATCTGTAGCTTGTCCACCCGCACCGCCGCTTGGCTGATGAATCATGTGGCGAGCGTTAGGTAGCATTTTGCGTTTGCCAGGAGAGCCAGCAGTGGCGAGTAAACTACCCATTGAGCAAGCCTGTCCCATAACGATGGTGGAGACGTCTGGCTTGATGAACTGCATAGTATCGTAAATTGCCATGCCAGCGGTAACAACACCGCCAGGGCTATTAATGAAAAAATGAATATCTTCATTTCCTTGACTTTCTAAAAATAACAGTTGAGCTACTAATAAACTTGCTGAATGTTCATTTACATCTGTGTCTAACATGACAATACGGTCCTTTAACAAGCGACTGTAAATGTCATAACTACGTTCACCTCGAGCTTCTTGCTCGATTACCATTGGCACTAAATTAGGCATCTTTTTCCTTTGTAATAAATGGTTTCAATTCGGGAGGCGTCCATCCAATTGGTTTTAGTACTTTGCCATCTTCACGTTTACGAACTTTGCCTGTTTCTTTATCAATTTTAGCAAAGTTGGTTTTCATAACTTCTTTCCAAGCGCCTTCGATATCACATCCCATGCTATGAGCGGCGCCGATAGTAACAACCAAAATATCTGTCAAAGCATCCACAATCTCTTCTGGATCGCAATCTTTAATGGCAACTTTTAGTTCGCCAAATTCTTCTTCAATCAAATTAACATATAAATTAAACTGATCTACATTCCAGTTGTCTGTTGTTTGATCACAAGCCTTCATAAACTTTTCTTGATCTCTAAATGGATTCATTCTGCTACCTCGTATGTTGCTTCAAAAATATCTGGCTTACAGGCATAGAACTCTCCCTGCACACCTTTAATTATCCAGTCGCCTTCTGTGGCAATATGTTTTACAGTTAAATGTACACCATCTTCTAGTGTACCAATTTCTGCTTCTGCTAGAGCCGTAGGATGACGTTCCTTACGAACATTGCCCAATGCTGTACCGCAAAATGCCTTGAGCGCAATCATGCCTTGCTCATTGTAAATAAAACGAACTGCTTCAATTACTACTGGTTTCTTTCTAAATTTCATTATACCAAGTCCAACTCAAATTCCGGGTCGTGTTGTTTAAGATAAAAACAAGACAGTTTAAACATAGTGCGAGCATGTTCGATATCTACTGGAACAATGATACGTTCGCCATCACGTAACTGACGAAGTTCTTCAGCATCTTGTAGTGCTACCTTTTCCATGGCTTCGTAGTCGCGAGCCATTTCCATAAGTTCAATTTCGTTATACATTGTCATCATTGATGCCTTCGTAATCAGCAAGTTGTTTCTTGTATACTTCAAGTTGCTCAATCAAGTTAGTAACCCCGCCGTAGTTCATGCTAATAGCACTATAGCCCATTTTGAATTCTAGACGATTCTCGCTATTCATTCCTAGCGAGTAATAAGTTACGGGCGCCTTCTTTGGTTCTGGAGGCGGCTCTACCAATTTTGGTGGCGAAGCAGGAAACGGCACTACATTTTTTGGCATCTTATTTTTCTTAAACAAATCAAACATATGATTCTCTCTCATGTTAAGCCAGCGAGCCAGCGGATTACAAACTAATGGTAATGATATTAAAACTATCCATACAATTTGTGTATACCAAGTATACTGACCATACGGACTTAACGCAACCAGTATGACTAAACTAATGTAAAAGACACCGCTCCAGAAGAGCCAATGTCCCCCGGAGCGAGCAAACAGTTTCATATTACTGTAAAGCGATTGGGCTTACAATAACACGGGGCTCAACATAAATTGGTTTAGCCTTACCATCCTTGTGATCCACACATAGAATCCAAGTACCTTCAGCTGATGCTGGTGAGTACAATCCGTTTGGATCTGCTTGTGGTAAGGTAACATAACCATGAGTACCATCACCGCCAACACGCATTGGATTGGTATACTGTGTAGCATAAGGCAAACCATAGCCAACTGAGTCACACAATTTGGTCAATTGGTTATTCATACCAACCAAATAAGTTGTAGTAGGTACGCTACGGTCACGCAATTCAAGGATATCTTTGAACATACGTTTTTCAGCAAAGTTAGTGATTGCTGGCATACCAACTGACTGTACAGCCTGTAGGCTCAGTTCTTCTTGCTTACGGCGCTCGATCTGAGTTGAGCTTTCTGTTTGTGGACCACATGCTGTAAGGGCGGCCACAAAGGGCAATACCAAAAGAAACTTGTTCATTTTATTTTCCTGCTTTCAAATCGTTATAAAAGTTACGAAGGTTAGGAGGCATTTTATCCTCAGGGTACACACTAAAGCGGTGTAACACTATAGCACGGACGGCATCTTTATGATCCTTGTCCGCATTGATATAATCCATTTGGAGATTTTCCAAATCACGAATCATACCATCATTGTACTGTTCACTTTGTTTGAACACTTCATTGTCAACAGCACGATATTTGGGAGCAAAATAGCTGTAGGCAAAATAGCTACCAAACATACATACTACAACGAACGCAATCCAACCTACTACGATTGCTGAGATTTCTTTAAACATATTAATTGTCCAATTCTTTAAATGCTTGTTCTTGGCGGCCAGCCGCGAACTGACGTTGTTTTGCTTCTTCTTTAGCCTTACGCAAAATGTTAGCGTCGCCTGTAGGCAATGCTACCAAAACGTATACACGATAACGACTACCTTCGGCAATACGCTTGATCTCTTTAACTTCTACACCAGTTAAATCAACTTTGGCACAACTTGTACGCAACGCCATTTCACTAAATTCTGAACTAGATTTGTCTCCATCTGATCTGTAGATTTTAGTATTCTGACTAGCTGTGCCTCCAGCCGCCATACAAATCTTGCCATATGCGTCTGCTTTGGCTTTGATATCGGCCATACTAAAATCGCCACTGACGGCTGTTCCAGCTTCGTAGACAGCACTATTACTTAATGGAGGTTCAAACATCCATTTAGGTGCTTTATCAATACTACGCTCAACATAACGTTCTTGACGTTCACGTTCATTATCTGCACGTTTTTGATATACATCAGTCGTGCCACAAGCTGCCAAAATAGCAACAACAGGAACTAGCAATAAAAACTTTTTCATTTTGAACCACCCATCTTCTCTTTTGTCCATTCTGCGGACGATTGAATATCCTTACCTACACCTGCTACAGTTGAGCAAGCGGCAAGGGCTGAAATCAAAATAAGTAATGCAACCGCTCTCATTTTGCTAACTCCGTACTTTGTGTTTTAACTGTATCTACACCTTTGTCTAACATACGTGCAATGCCGGAAAAACCAACAGTAGCTAGTATTAGTCCAAAGATAGTGCCTGCTATAAATGCCTTCATAAATGCCTCTCTGTGTGTTAATGTATATGTATTATAACTGATCTGTATTCAAATGTCAACAATCAAGTTTGCCAATTATGACTCGTGACGTCTGCATTGAATATCAGCTTCACTTCGAAATGTGCCACCGATACTCAAAAGTAACTCTTTCCTAGCACGTTGTTGGGCATAGTAGCAGAGACTTTCTTGTTGCTCTAACCCAATTTCAAATTCGTGCAAGTGGTGTGTCTGCCCATCTACTTCTAAATCAAAATCTACTGTACACAAATTCCTTGTACCGTATTTGTCTTTTTCTTTGACTAAATTTTTGATTGAGCTGACTACATGTTCTGTAACCAAATGACTAGATGTGTTAATGTCACACCCATTTGGCTTGGCGGGAACTTCCACTTCTTTAACTTGGATAATTGTCTGTGGAGGTGGCTGATCACAGGCTGTAAGCAATAATGCCGATAACAGTAATACATACTTCATATTGAACTTTCTGTGTAGTTACGATATAAGTATTATACAGTCTTTATCGATACTTGTCATCCAATTCGACACTCGAAAGTCCTGCAATGGTTTGAAACTTATCCCATGCTTTTTTGGCTGTGGGATTCTTCTCCAATTCACTATTTGGCAAGACTGCTTCTAACCAAATTTCTGGACGGCGAGTAGGGTGTGCGCCAAACTTACGAGGCTGGTGTAGTTTACCAGTTTCCCAAAGTTCGATACTCACACTACGGAATTGGTCCTCGTCGTGGTACCCAGCCCACTCTGGATTACTTTGGCTAAAGAATCCACGGCTGTAGGCATTATCTGTACCACCGCCATATCCTAACCAAATGCTCGACCACTGGTTGTCATCATGCGGATCAAAGTCCGTACGAGTAATCAAGATAAGGACATCGTCGATGTTTACTTTGCCATCGACAATGTCTCGTACGCAACGACTATAACTAAGTCCAATTTTCATTTTATCTTCCAGTCTGTGTTTTACTTACTTGAGGGCCATCGCTGGTAAAATCCATACCAGCACTACGACCTTCGTAGCATTTGCCGTTCCAACTCATTAGAATTTTAACTGTTTTGTTTACTACTACAATGAGATTACGACCTTCGTTAAAAGCCATAATCTCTCCTTTTACCTCTCGGCCACTGGATGTTTGCCGAACCATGCAATCATCACTGTGTCTGGTTATCGTTGCCATTTTCTGCCTCTAACTCTTCTACACGTGTCCGAAGTTGTGCAACAGCAGCTTCTAGTTTTTCAATATGTTCTGCAACTTGTTGCATAAAACCTAAACTATTTTCTGCTGTTATACGAATCATTTCGCTAACTGAGGTCAGTTGTTGTACATTTTCTGTCATTTAAATCTCCAATAAAATATTTGGGTTCCAGCCACTGTCTTCGCTGTAGCCATCGCTTTCATAACCACGTGGGTTACATACAATTCTAGTCTCACCAATCTTGTAATCAAATGGATGATGTGTATGCCCATGTGTCCATAATACAATCTGTGGGTGATCCAAAATGAACTCCTCTAAATTACTGCTATAGCCACCATTCATTAATGTTTGGTCTTTGTAAATTTCATGAACACTTTGGAAGCTAGGACTGTGATGTCCGACTACAACACACTTTTTGTCTTTATGTTCCTGAACGATCAGTTTAATATAGGCAAGGGTCTTGTCGTGACGAACGGCAACATCCAAGGCACTCATAGGAGCATAGCTTCTAAAGTCATTGCGGATGATACGAAAGTCGTTCATCATACCTTCAATGGCATGCATGGTCAGTGGATCACGCTTGTTCATGTCGGTCCACAATGTTCCACCAACAAATACAACATCATCGATGATCTTAGTGTCCTGTTCCAACATATAGATGTTGGGAAACTTGGCAACTTCGTCACGCATATAATCGATGCCAGCATAGAACTTACCGTTGTAGAATTCGTGATTGCCCATGATGTAGATCACATGGGGAAACTGAAAACTACAACGCTTCAAAAAGTCACGGAACCTTTGAGCACGTTCTTGCCTACGACCCAAGCCGGTGCCTGAGGCAATAGCCCGTTGATCAGCTGTATTGCTCACTTCAGGATGGTCGTGGAGATCCTGGGCGATCATAATGTCGCCACCAAGGATCAAAACATCGTAATTCTGATCATTTTGAATGTTGATGTCACTGAACTCTAAGTGGAGATCACTGACTAGTTTGATTCTCATCTTCTTCTTTCTCAAAAGGAAACTTCGGTAAATTTTGTTCTTTCCATTTCTGGATATCTTCTTTATTATACTTGCCTTCGTTAACTTTGTCAACAAATTCACGTAATACTTTATTCATCCAATCATTGAACGTCATGTCTTCTTCATGTGCTTGTTTAAAGGCAAACAACAACAAATCATCGGGCAAGTTTAAAGGAACGCTTACATCTGTGCTGTATTCTTCTCCTGCCTTGATAGCTAGACATTTTTGAATGAAATCATCATCGACTTCTAAATCTACATACTCAACATCATCCCAAGCTTCATTTAAGTTAATTAAATGACGTTTAGCTTCTTTGGCATGCTTTTCACGCTTGTTCTCTGCGATTATGCGATAAGCACGATCATTGGTGTAATCACATACTGTTACTTCGTAAACCTTCTGTGTCTTGGTGCTGAATACAATATTAAAACTCCAGCCACCTTTGTCGTGGAGTCCGTTCCAGCTACTTAATTGATAGGAATTAGGACCATAACAAGCCCAACCGTAATCGCCACCTTCAGTGATTTTATAGTCGATTAATTCCATCCATTCTTTCATTGTAATCATTATTCAAATCCTTGTTTAAGTAATCTCTTTTCTTCACATGAGTTGCAAATGGATCTCATCCATCCGCCGTCATTTTGCACTTCACTAGGATTACCGCATGACTCGCAAGTAACACCGCTTAGGCTTTCTGCTAGGCTAACCATCCCACTGATATAGTCATCGCCACCTGTATAGTAAAAACGTAGTGTGCCAAACTTTTCTTTAACTTGATCCAAAGTTACTTGCTGAATAGGTTCAGGAATAACTATAGGGTACCGATCAATAAGCTCTTGTCTACGCTTTTCTTTAAACTCTCCATTAATTGTATTCTTGTACTCTTCATCAAACAGTGTAGAGTCTCCAGCCTTAAGCTGTTCGGACATCCGGTTAAATTTAATAGCAACTTCACGCTGACGTTCACGCCAATCAATGTGATTTTGAATATTGCCCATAAGCTGATTCAAAATATTAAACCAACCATCGCCACAATCAAAGCCCCAGCACATTGCGGTCTCAGTCATGGGCTTGTCACGGTTTACCATCATCTTTGGGTAAACCTTACATAGGTATTCATCTAGTTCTTGTCTCATATAATTTTACCTAGTCCGTTGTAAATCAGTTGATCTAATTCTGCTTGGTAATCTTGACCTTGCCTACGCTTGAGCCAAATAGCTGTGAGCAATTCTCGGCCATCGCCAGTAGCTCCAACTGCTAGCCCACGAAATTCCATTTCTTCCAAAATGTCATCATCATCGAAATCATCCAAATCAACATCGATTTCAACTTCTTTATAAACTGTAGTATATCTACTCATTTTAATAAGTTTCCTTTACAATTTCAAATTCTTCTTTTGGCCATTTGACTTTAAACTCGTCTGTGTTTACATAGTCATTATATTCTTTAGCACTAAAAAATACTTTGGTAAATTCTGTTTTGTAACTACCTCGTTTGGTAATTGTTAAGTAAACCGATTTAGCTGTTCCTGCCATTATTGTGCCGCTTTCACATAGTTAAGTCTAGTCTCATCATTTTGATGTTTCCAGTGTTTGCTGTTATCTTTTACCTTGGCTTTCACTACAACACAAGGACCTCTTTTAAGTTCCACTTGACTCATCCAGGAGGCCATCTTATTGTTTATTATAGCACAGATGTTCCAACCTTCAAAGTTTTTTGACTTGATAACTTCAAGTATTTCACAATCTAAATCTGCCAAACGATCTCCTGGCTTGCCCAAAAAACCTTCTTCAACTGTTCGTGCGGCCTTCTTAACTTGGTTATGAACAGCGTCCCTAGCCTGTACACTAGGCAAACATGCTACATAACCAAATTGGTTTTCTTTTACAGACTCGCTATTCAAAATTGTATTGATAGTGGTAAGGAATTCGTTCTCACCGTCAATAGCGGCAAACATCAAACGCTTGTAATAAGTTTTGATTTCTTCGGCACGGGCTACATCTTCGGGTTCAATCTTAAGTGCTTTGGTATCAGGTATGACCATCCGGTCATCTAATGTAAGTATCATTAGAATTTTATTTGGTTGCTTGGCGTACATAAAGACGCCGTCATCGGCATAGACTGATTCTTGCTCTTTGAGATAAGCACCATTAGTTCGCTGTGCCGCACATGCCAATTCCAGTACTTGCTGTGTAGGAAACTCTTTCATTTCACGCTCTGTGTGAGTTAATATACAAGTATTTTACATGAAAACATATCTTTTGTCAATCATTTCTAAATGCTGGTATATCTTTTTGGATAACTTTTTGGTAAGAGGATTTAGTCCAAAGTGGCTTATATATGCCCTAAGTTGTGGGCTAGAAAATTGACTACCTGTCCTCATCTTGCTCAAAACGCTGATCCTGCCCATACGTTTTTTAGCACGGTCGGCATCCATCGTGCGCAGTAGTTCAATAGCTATGCTAAACGCATAAGCATCCATTTCATCATCGTCGGCAAGATAACGCTCGTAAGGTGTGTCAAAATGTTCGCCGTATTGATTATGATCCCTGCGCATACTTTGATACTGATGTCTAAACTCATGTACAGTAGCATCGAAAATTTCTGTAAGGAAACTAGTCACTTGATGCGGACCAAACGGCTCGTCTCCTTTTAGATTGTGATAAACTATGACTTCTATAGCAGTATCCATATTATAGTCATTCTCACTGTCGTAGTAAGCCATGACATACCATTTGTCTACGTCTAAGTCTCGATCTTTTTTACTTTTGATAGCAATATCAAAATCGTATAATTTGAATGTATTGCGTGTTCGACCAATAAGGTTTTTGAAAGTTGTCTGCTCAGGACAGTCTTCTCGAACTTTTTTACATACATTATATACACGTTCGAGAATGATGTTCATAATTACAACCTATAAGTTACTCTACCTTTTGTTAGATCATATGGGCTGACTTCTAATCGAACACTGTCGCCTAAAATGATTCTAATCTTATTCTGCTTTAATTTGCCACCCATATAACATAGTAGTGTGTTTGGCATATTTTCTACTTTTACCCTGAACATGTTGCCGGGTAGTACTTCTTCAACAGAGCCTGTTAATTCTATAATATCGTCTTTAGCCATCAGTTTACTTTTTGAATAGTCCAACTACCATCGTTATTGTCGGTCCACTCTAATGTGTCTCCTTCTTTCCACCCTTGTGTTTCTAAAAAGTCATCTGGAAACGGCAATAGTAAATCACCAGTTTCTGGATCTTCTTCTACGGTTATAATCCAATTTGTTTTCATATTAGTATTTAACCTTAAACTTCGTCATCCTCATAAGGAACTGGTCTCCACCCCAAACGGTTCAAGTCCAATTCAATTTCTTCAGTGACTACACCTTCTGGTACATAGCCTTTAGTACCCTCTTCGTCCCCATTACCAAGGCCTCCGCCGATACCGCTACAATACCAATCGATGTAATCACCTTCTTCACGCATATCGGCAATTATACCGCCAGAGTGACGCCAAGAGCAAGACCAAGTTTCACCTTTCATTTCCTGCCAAAACTCTCTGCTTTGCCAAGTCATGTTACACATGGCCGCATATAAGTTTTGAGCATAGCTATCGCTGGCTTTGACTTTATCGCACATTTCTTTTGAGCTACGGAGATCGTATTCCATGTTGTTCTTTTGCCACCTAGGGTCCTTTAGATTTTTTTCGTCTTGTTCACGGAAAGTCTTGTACATATTAACATAATCAGGATTAGGCTCTTTACCTTTTTCCTCACAGCGTTTGATGTACCCTTCTTTTTGAAAGGTATGTCGTTTTGGACTACTTGCTACTTTTTTCACTTATGAAAATTACCTTGTAAACAATGTCGAACTTCGTGTCCGATTGTATGAAAATTTGCTGTATTAGCAGTGACAATAGTACACTCGCTCATATTGTAATTCCAAAAACTACAAGCTTCAATGCTGTAACCAAAAGCGGGCTTGCCTCTTTTAATTGCTTCTGAACTACATGTACCTTGTACATTATTAGTTTGAATAAAAGAAATTTTAACTTGATTTGTTTCGTTATGAGTCATATCAAATTGTTGATGCGGATCTTCGTAATATGCAAACACGTTAGAGGTTACTAACATTAATACAGTTGCTATTGCCTTTTTCATTTTGCCTCTTTCTTTGCCTAATTAAAAATGGTACAGACGGTAGGATTCGAACCTACAAAGCTGCCATATTGGCTAAGCCCATTCCCTCCGTTCGCCGAAGCTACTAGGAGGAGGTTTACCATGTTACACTCACGTCTGCAATGCTAGTTTAACATAGTTTGTAAATACTGTCAATGCAATTTTCAAACATACCTTTCGAAAAAATTACTCATTTTGGACAACAAACTATGTTGGATCGTCCATTATTTAACATAAGTTGGATATTAGGAAGATTTTGTAATTACAAATGTAGCTATTGTTGGCCTTATGCTAGGACTGACAAGCCTGATCACCAACCGCTTGAAGTATATAAATCTACTGTAGACGAGATTAAGCGTCAAGCACGAGCCAATGGGTTTGACCAGTTCCATTGGTCGTTCAGCGGTGGTGAACCAACTGCTTACAAGTACTTACTTGATTTGATTAAACATTTGGACGATGGTATCCAAACTCCTTATCAGACTGTACACATGACTACTAATTTGAGTCCTAGTTTAAATTGGTGGCGTAGTTGGCATCATACAACAGAACTTTTACAAAGGAGAAGCATCACAGCCAGCTATCATGCAGAGTTTGCCAAAGAACAAGAATTTGGAGATAAGTGTTTACAATTAATGTACGATCTAGTACATGTTACTATTAACCAAGTGATGGTTCCGGAAAAGTTCTATGAAACACTAGAACGATGCGAACGATTCAGAGAACGAGGAATCAATGTAACTCTCAAACCACAAAGCAATGACACGGCTACTGCTGTAGTAAATGGGTACACACAAGATATGATTGATATCATGCAAAATGATTTTGAACAGCAGGAAGGATATCAAATACGTTTAACAGACGGCACCCAAGATTATTACATAGATCAAGCAGAAAGATTTAATGCCCTAGGATTTAATCAGTTTGCCGGATGGACTTGCAATAGCGGCTATCAGAGTGTTATAATAAGAGGTAATGAAGTAAAACGAGCATATAGTTGTAAAGAAACAAGTTTAGGTACGATAGAAAAATTTACTTTGTTTTCTGCACCTAAACTTTGCACAACAGATAGATGTGTTAGTAGTGCCGATAGCAAAATACCAAAATGTATAAATTAGAAGATATACGGGATGTCCATTTAGAAGTAACAACTAAGTGCCAAGCAAGGTGCCCTATGTGCCCACGACGTATCAATGGAGGAGTTTTGAATCCATTAATGTCACTAGTTGAAATAGATTTAGAGACATTTAAACAATGGTTTAGTGAAGAGTTTATTCAACAACTTGATAGTTTGTTTATGTGCGGTAATTTAGGAGATCCTATTATTGCACAGGATTCTTTGGAAATTATACGTTACCTGAAAACAGTTAATCCTAACATACGATTAAGTATGCACACTAATGGCAGTGCTAGGAGCACTCAATGGTGGGAAGCATTAGCCGTTACGGGTACTAGAGTTGTATTTGGTATTGATGGATTAGCAGATACACATTCATTATACAGAATCAATACAGACTGGAATAAGATCATAGAAAATGCTGAGGCATTTATTAATGCCGGAGGATATGCAGAGTGGCACATGTTGGTGTTTAAACATAATGAACACCAAATTGAAGAATGTCGTAGCATGTCAGAACAATTAAAATTTAAAACATTTCAAATTAAACATACAACAAGATTTACCGACGTTAAATTTCCTGTGTTAGACGACACTGGTAAAACTATCTATAACTTGTACCCGTCTACTAAGACAGAAGAAATGTTACCGCAAATATTAACTTATGCTAGAGATTTGCCAATGTCACAGATTGATGCCAATTGTACAATTAACTGTAAAGCAGTTAAATGGAAGCAAATTTATGTTGCGGCTTCGGGTAATGTAGGGCCTTGCTGTTGGATGGACTTTAAAGAAAAATTACATAAACAAAATACACGTATTGACTATATGGATAAAATAGGAATGTTTCCTAATCTGTACGAACAATCTTTGGCAGACATTTTTAATTCTGGGTATTTTGATAAAATTTCAAATACTTGGGATAACGAACCTGTATTTGAATGTGCTAAACAATGTGGTAAGTTTGACAAGTCGGGATCGCAATATGAATGTTGATACAGAACACTTACACTATTGGATGCAGGCCATACGTCAAAGTCCAGATCCTATGCGGACTATGGACGCCTTTTGGTCTGGTCAACTTAAAAGCAAAGAGTGGCTAATCGATTGTTTAGACGAACATGTGCATTTTGCTTCTAGTATCGATATACATGGCGGATGGGTAGGTGTGTTAGCCAGTATGTTATTTCAAAGTAATATACCTATCACTACTATTCGTAGCATTGACATTGATCCGTCCTGCGAACCTATCTCCACTATGATGAATAAGGGAGAAGAAATAAAAGGACGCTTTAAAGCGGTCACTTCCGATATGTGTGTTATCCGTAGTGATGCAGATATTGTTATTAACACTAGCTGTGAGCATATTACACAAGACCAATACGACTTATGGTTGAGTGGTATGCCTTACGATACATTATTTGTTTTACAAAGTAATAACTATAATATTCCCGAGCATGTCCGTATCGCTAATAGCTTAGAAGAATTTAAAGAACAATGCGATGTTAATGTATTATGGGCAGGCGAATTAGAATTGCCATTATATACTCGTTATATGATTATAGGAAAACAAAATGTTTAAGTTTAATGAACTTAAGAGTGTTCATATAGAAATCAGCAACAGATGCCAAGCATCGTGTCCTATGTGTCCACGTAACATACACGGTGGAATCGAAAATCCATTATTACCTATTAATGAATGGTCCTTTGATGATTTTGTTAAAATATTTCCTAAAGATGTTTTATCGCAACTTAGGACAATTAATTTTTGTGGAAACTTTGGCGATCCATTAATGAATAATGATCTTATCTACATGTGCAAGTATGTTAAAGATAATGCACCTGATATTGAAATACTACTAAACACTAACGGTAGTTTGCGTTCTACTGCTTGGTGGAAAAAATTAGCTAGTGTATTACCTGAAAATCATAGAGTAGTATTTGCATTAGATGGACTAGAAGATACTCATAGCATTTATAGGGTAGGAACTAATTTTAATTTAATTTTAAAAAATGCTAGAACATTTATCAATGCAGGTGGCATTGCTGAATGGGTGTTTATTAGGTTCAAACATAACGAGCATCAAGTTAATGATGCAGAAGTATTATCTAATGAGTTAGGGTTTAAACGATTCAGTGTTAAGAATAGTAGAAGACACGCTCGCCCATTTCCAGTAGTTGATAATCAAGGTAAATTTTTATACAACCTTGAACAACCATCGGATAGTGAAGTTAAATTTGTAAGCAAATCTTCTATTCAAGGACATCGGAATTGGCCTAATGCTGATAAAATAAATTGTATGGCTATTAATGACAAAGAGTTGTATATCGATGCACACTACCAATTAAGCCCTTGTTGCATGATTGGCGCATTTCTTTACACAAACTATGATGTCGAACTGTTAAAATCCTACAATTTGTTCCAGGAAGATTCGGTTGTTGAAGAAGGCGAATTAGTACGACAGCAAATATTAGGATTTCCAAGATTAAATGTTTTAGAAATGGGGTTAAAAACAATTATAGAAACGGATGCTTGGCAAACAATGTGGCAACAAAAATGGAAGGACAAGTCTAGTTCAACTTGCATAATAATGTGTGGACCGCATAGTCCTTTTATAAAAATAGATGAACAAAAATTTAAGATAGCAGATAATGAATAAAGTATTTTGGTTACAACCGGAAGAAACACAATTAGGTAATTGGCAACAACAAATTACTGAAGTGTCGGGTAGTCCTAGTTTTTGTGTCTTACCATGGATACATTTAGCAACGCGACCAAATGGCGACATGCGTATATGTTGTGTTGCTAATGCATCAGGAGCTGATACCGGTGATTATACTGTTGGGTTAGTTAAAATGGAAGACGGCAAGCCTGCTAACTTTTCACATGACTTGCCCACCGAAGCATTCAACAATGACTATATGAAGTCAGTTCGTAAAACTATGTTAGCAGGTGAAGTGCCTGCTAGTTGTGTTAAATGTTATGAAGAAGAAGCAGAAGGCATTGCTAGCAAGCGTATTTGGGAAACTGGTACATGGTACTTAAATGAAAAAATTGACATTAAAGAGTTAATTGCTGAAACAGAATTAGATGGATCTGTTCCTTATAAATTACAGTACTTAGATCTGCGTTTAGGACACACTTGTAATTTAAAGTGTATTATGTGTAGTCCACACGATAGTAGTATGTGGGTACCAGAACATAAAAAAGTATTCCCTATTTTTACCAGTCCATTAATTAAAAAACAAATGAGTTGGGAATCGAGCGAATTTAATAATAACTGGCATGAAAATCCTGCATTCTGGGAAGAAGTATATGATCAAATTCCTAATATTAAACAATTGTACTTTGCTGGTGGAGAACCTTTATTAATTAAAGAACACAAGGTATTTTTATTAGAAATTATTAAACGTGGTTATGCTAAACAAATTAGTTTACGTTACAATACTAACGGCATCTTAGTTAACGATGAAATTATTGATATATGGAGTCAGTTCCGCAAAGTCAAGGTAGGTGTTAGTTTAGATGGAATCGGCCCGCAAGGCGAGTATATACGTTATCCGTTAGACTGGCGAACTGTGGAAGACAACTTAATTAAGTTAGATAACGCACCTGATAATATACAGACTAATATTGCCATGGCCGTACAAATTTTAAACATTATGCACGTTCCTGATTTTATAAAATGGAAAGTGGGTATGAACTTTAAGAAGATTAATTTTGATAAAAATGCCGCAGGTCATGTTATGGGTGGTGGGTTAGTCGGCGTACATCTACTTTGGATCCCTACATGGCTGAGTCTTCGTGTATTACCTAAAAAAGACAAACTAGAAGTTAGAAGATTGTTTGGCGATTTACAGGAATGGTTATGGAAACACTATACTCAGGACAAAGAGTTCTGGGAAACTAACCCGTATGGCTGGAAACGTTGGGAAGGTATACTAGATTGGATGGACAAAGAAGATCATACAAACTTGCTACCAGATTTTAAAGATTACATTATTACAATGGACAAACAGCGTAAGACTAATTTTTCTACTACTTTTCCTGAGCTGGCACATTTAATATGAAACAAATAGTTTCAATTGTATCTACGCAACCTAAAGACCATCTTAACATAGGCTGGGCAACTAGCAACATTTGTAATTTTAAATGTAGGTATTGTTTTCCAGGATCAAACGAAGGAGATGCACCTAATCCTAAAAATGTCGATTTAATAGTTAACAACATCACACACTTGATCAATCATTACAGAACAACACTAGATAAGAAATTTTTTCACTTAACTGTACTAGGTGGAGAGCCTACAGTATGGAAGGACTTTGGTAACTTTTTAGAAAAAATTAAATTAGTAGATGGCGTGTATGTATCAATACTATCTAATGGTAGCAGAACCTTGCGTTGGTGGAGAGAATATGGTGGGTTGATTGACAACTTAACTTTGAGCCTGCACGTTAGTCAAGCAGATCTTGACCACTCTATTCAAGTTGCAGATATTGTCTACGGTCTTGGTAAGAAAGTTACAGTACAAGTATTAATGGATACAGACTGTTGGGATCAGTGTGTAGAGGCTGTTGACTACTTGAAAAAAAATAGTCGGTATCCTTGGATGATTGAAACTAAACCGGTTGTACATTCAACTGTTGAATATACACCTATACAAACAGAGTACCTAAAATCTAGTTTAAAGAGGTATCCAACTTTTACATGGTTGCTTAAAAATATCCGTTATTTGTTTAATGGGCATATAAGACTTTATAGAAGTATTGCCAAGTTTAACGACGGTACAAAATTAAAAGCTAAACCCTCTACTTACATATTATCAGGCAATACAAAATTTAAAGGATGGAGTTGTGATATTGGTATAGAAAGTATTTTAATCGATCAATACGGTAATATAAATGGATCTTGCGGACAAACATTATTCAATACTAACATATTGGATAATAATTTTATATCAAAATTTAACCCTCATTTAGGTGCTACTATATGTAATATGGATGCTTGTATTTGTTTACCCGCAACACATGCATCAAAGTTTGATTTTGGTCAAGGGAATATCAGCCGCACAAGTGCAGAAGTTCCTATCACATTCGATAGGATTAGAAGGAACCAAAAAACTTCCGGTATAGATATTTCCTAAACTACCTCCTACCCGGCAAGTAGCACGATGCACATCGCCGTCCCAATTGATCATTAGGCTTTCTATACCAGAATTACAACTCCATCCTTTAAATTGATTTTGATGGTTCTTGATCATATCATTAGCATGGTACATCACGGTGTCTACTTTATCTAACCAAACTACTGTATTTGCTCCTACTGTAGATTCCATAGCTTTAATAAATTCTAAGTCTGTAGTATTATAACGCATGTCATCGAATAAATCATGATCGCCTTTAGTCCAGCGTATACGACGGACAGTATTAGGAATATTTCCTAATTGGCATTTAGCTCGTAGTTGCATAGCGGCAGGCATATAATCGTGATGGGCCATAATTTGTGCTATAACTTTAACCGTCTCTAGTTTATGGATGCTTTCGACGGTATTGAATACACGTTTCCAATCATACTCTAAATGTATACTAAACACATATTGGTCTACAGGAAGACCAATATAAAATTCATATGGGCGAGTCCCATTAGTTGTTACACTAATCCAACTTATACCAACATGCTTACAATATTTTACTAACTCGTCAAATTTAGGATGTACGCAAGGCTCACCTCCTGTAAAACTTAAACGCACAGGTTTGCCTAATAGCACTAATTGATCAACACAAGATTTTAAAATTTCTATATCTGTATGTGTGCTAGTATTGTCATGTATTTCACTAGGGCAATAACTACAGTCATAGTTACAACGCTTGCCAAGATTCCATTCAATCTTGATTGTATTCTGATGGGGGTATCGACTGGTTACTTTAATCATAATCTGTTCGGCGGTTGTCGATAAGGCTTTTCAAAGTCTCCAAATATTTTCAGTTGCCATTGTTTTGTTAATTCTCTAGCACTATCACTCAACGTGTTATTAGGCCATACCCAATCTAAAAATTTTAATGCTTCCTCGGGGGTAGGGTGTAAGTCGTTATCAGGTACCACTCTTGATTCAATACGACCATCATTAAACCATTTATAAGTAGCATCTACATTAGTAAATACATCTTGATATAATTCGATCACATCGCGATCATCGAAAAATTCAGCAATAGCACCGCCTTGATAAACTTCTTGGCTTGTTTTCTTCCACAGTTGTAGTAGAGATTCTTTATCTTCAGATTTCTTAAAAGGTTCTCTTAACTCTTCGCTATTAAAAAACTCATACCAAGTAAAGTTTGCCCAATCGCATTTTTTGTTTTTTAGTATAGTTTGAATGGCTTTCATGTACGCTAAATCTCTTATTAAGAAGCCTCTAGTATCTGTACCATATTTTTTTACCCAATCTTTACCGTATATGCGTTCTTGTCCAGAAGATGAAGCAATTAACCATTCGTTGTTAGAATATCTATCTTCTCGTTCCTTTGGACTCCAAAATATAATAACTAAATCATTTTTGTCAAAGTTATATCTAGTATCGGCTTCTATAACACTATTAAAAATATAATGGTTGCCTGCACCTGGCTGACCCCAGTTCTCGTAATACTCGATGTCATGGCCGATGATATCTGCCCATGTCAGCCATTTGTAATTAGTAAAACTACATCCAAAGGCAAAGAAGCGTTTATATTTTGCAGGATCAAGATTTTTTAGTTTCATACATAATTCCTAAACTCTGGAGTTACATCTGTAAAACTTTGTTTGCGGGTGACATCCAACCTACGATTAAATTCTACACAATCTTGCCACTTATCGCTTTGATCTCTAGCTTCTAAGTAATTGATATTGTCTTGTATCTGCCCAAGTGTATATTCTAATAGTTGAGGGTATTGCTTAACCATAGCAAAGTCTTTAACTCGTAAGCTAACTGATTGTAATCTCTTAATTGCCAAGGCACGCAGTTCAAATGGTAACACTTGTGCAGATAATACTTTAGGGTATTCAACACGATGAGTATGGAATACAATTCCAAGGTCATTTAAAAAGTATTCAATTATCTTGTCTAAAATTAAGACATTACTAACCTGTACAGTAACGGCACCTACAATACGACTAATGTTTGAGATAGTCTGTATCTGTTTGACATTGTTAATCAACTCTGCCCAGCTAGCATTACCACGGATATATTCGTAACTAGCACCCATACCATCTATACTTACATTAACAGCAACACTTTTAAATTTAGGCCAATACTCCCAAACTGTTCTATTGCTCTTGCCCAGCATACTTAGATTAGTAGCATACTTGATTTCAATCTGATGCCCATATGGTGCAAGCATATCTAAAATGCGATAGTGCTGAGGATCCATTAATGGTTCACCGCCTGCAAATTCTACACGTCGGAAATAAGGTAAGTTTTTTTCTAAACTAGCCCACCATTCTGGATTATCCTGGAATTTGTCAAGGAATGGTTTATTTTCTAAATTATGATCTTCTACAATAGCATACATGATGTTATTTTCTTTCTTGTAGAAATCTTTAATTTCTCCCCAATCATTCCAACTGGTACTATCCATAGGATGGCACATGCGACATTTAAGGTTACATAAATTATTAAGTTTGAGTTCCATGGTAGGAATTTCAAAAGGCATTGTAAAATCGCTATTCATAGATTCTACAGCACGTGGATACAGTTTAATTCTAGCCTCGGGTATTTTCCCAGCAACATGACGTTGTCTAAGGCTTTCTACTCCTTGATCTTCTAGACTAAAACAAGGTTCACACTCAGGTGGCTTGTAGCCATTTAGTACTTGGTAACGAATACGTTTCATATTGTCACTGTTCCAGATTTCTTCAAGTGTGTTATTTTCTATGTTTCCAATAGGATGACTTCGACAGCATACACAAATAGCACCGTCTTCTCTTGTAGCCAATCCTGTAAAAGGATGCATACAGAATGTAGGAGGATTAACGTTCAGAGACATATCTTATTAATGGACTTAGTCCTACAGGTTGGTTGTTTTGTAATGCAAGATATATACTTTTAGTTGGAGTTAGGTCAAAGTCTTTGCATATTTTATAATAGGTATCACTATAAGTATTCCACAAATAGTCCGGAGGTAAATTTCGTATAAAATATAGTCCTATCATAGCCGGTGCTCGTAAGTTCATATTAAAATCATTCATAATAGTAATAGCATCGGCGTTTGTATTCTTAGTCCATCGTAGTCCTATACGGTTCCACCCTAGCCCTAGACCTTTACTTAAACTTATAGCGACAGACTCAATTGATGGATGAGATACATCAAAGTCAATTCCGCAACAGCAAGTAAGCCAAGCGCCGTCCACATGTACACTAATACCTTTGTCTCTCGCTTCATCTAATATCTCCTTCATACTTACATGCACATCCCCCGTGCTAGGAAATGGCATGGCAATAATTAATGGTAAATCTTTACGTAGGTATCCAGGTACACTAAAAACAATGTTCGGGTTTAATCTATTATGGTATCTATAGTCACCCTTTAGTGTTTGCACAGGTCCTTTCATGTAGATAGTATCTATATACTGTGTACAACCATTAGTTATATCTACGCGACTAAAATTATCAAATCCAGTTAATTTATTAAGTTTGCTTTGAAATAACCAATTGGTCATTTCTTTCTTGAAATTAGTATAAACACTATCCGTAATATCCTTATCTATTTTGCCACTCATTACATCTTGTATCATAGATTCAATTTGATTATCTACTAATGGCTGAGGACGCTCTACTTCTAGATATTTTGGATCATAGTTCGGTGCTATTTTAATCTTCATCTTTTATTTACGCAATAATAGTAGCACATAAATATTTCATGCTAACTCCTACCAATTATACAATAGATCCAAAATTATTACAAGAGGCTTGTCAATCATTGCCCAAAGGTGGCATGAAAACGACTATTAATCAGCCAACTGGCGATTTCTTTTACGACTCTTGGTTTTTGAAAGATGAATACAAAGGAACTGTTTGGGAAACTTTATATAACAGTTTGCCTGTTACTAAAGGCGAAGCAAGGATAATCATTTTGGATCCAGGACAAGCATATCAATGTCACGCTGATATTGACGACAGATACCATTTGAATCTTCTCAGTGATGAAAGTTTCTTAATTGATCTAATGCGCGAACAAATGTACAAGCTAAATCAAGATGGTATATGGTATGACATGGATGCAGGTTTCTTACATACTGCCGCAAATTTTGGTAAACGTGCTAGAGTACAGTTAGTTGTTAGAAAATTACTAAAGAAGAACAAGTTAACTAATCCAATTAGTATAGCGTTAACTACAACTATGACAAATGTAGATCACGCTAGATATTTGTTTGACAACACAGTTAGTATCTGGCTTAACGAAGCAAATAAGTTAGGCTACATTGATAATTTTGCCTATTCCTCTCCTTTTGTGAAACTTGATATAGAACAGGATAAGTTAGATTCGTTGAAACATATTTTGCCGGACGAGTTTAAGATCCTATGAATCACGCATTGTTTTTTAGCCTAACAGGTAAACGATGGGAACGAATACTATGGGTACATCGTGTGGCTACATTTTTACGTATGAATGATTGGGATGCCGAAGTGGTAGACTTTACAGCCTTTTGGCAATTAGAAGAACTACAAGAGTTTGTACGTTCACGCACAACCAACAAGACAGTTTTGTTTTGTTTTGGTACAGCATTTTTAAATCCCTGGAGTCCGTACTTAAACGAATTTATTGATTGGCTAAAAGAAGAATATCCAAACATACCAGTTGTAGTCGGAGGTAACAACGCATTAACTACACCTGCTAATAGTGTGGACTATTGGGTTGATAGCTATGGTGAAAACGCTGTGTTAGCATTGTGCCAACATCTTATTGGAACACTAGGCGCACCACTTATGACTGACCCTGCTTTCTTTGGCAGTAAGAAAGTTATTAGAGGCCTGCATCATTATCCGAGTGCTCCATTAGACAATTACCTAGTAGACTACGAAGCACGTGACTTTATGATGCCTTGGGAATGTCCGCAAATTGAAACAGCACGTGGTTGTATGTTTAGTTGCAGTTATTGTAACTTTCCAATCATTGGACAAGCTAAGGATGTTAGCGTAAGCAAAGAAGAATTTAAGAAGCAACTACATTTAGGTTATGAAAAGTGGGGCATTAAGAATTGGCGTGTGATGGACGAAACATTTAATGACCGTCCTGAGAAATTACAAAAATATGCTGACGCAGTTGACGAGCTAGGATACAACCCTTGGATATGCGGATTTGCTCGCGGTGACTTAGTTGTTAAACATCGAGAACATTGGGACACTTATATTAGGCTAGGTTTCCTTGGTCATAGCATGGGCATTGAAACATTTAATAAAGAAGCAGGCCGACTAGTACGAAAAGGTATGGATCCAGATAAGCTACAGCAAGGATTGTTAGACTTTCAAGCATATACCGATATTCATGCTCCTAAGCGTTATAGAGCTAACATACAAATGATATGTGGCATACCGGGCGAAACTGTAAAATCCTGGCACCAGTCATTAGAATGGTTAAACACCTATTGGACTAGACAAAGTGCCAGCGCACACATTTTAGAAGTACCAGACTATGATGAATCACTTACAAATCAAAGTCGCTTTACTAAAGAACTAGTGAGCAATGGACTAATTAAATTGGAAGCAAGGCAAAATCCAGGATATGAAGTATCCAAAGATAGTAATGGTAATGTTGTGTTTAAATCTACTACACCTCGAGGCGGCGGCGTAGGTAGTACTAGAAATGATATTGTTATTTGGAAACATACCGATATGGATTGGCATCAGGCTGAAACATTGGTTAAGGAGTTTTATTCAGATAACGGGTTCAAAGGGCTAAGAGGATGTAACCCATTTTTAACTGATAGATTATTTGCATACTATAACACAAATTCATATGAAGAAGTATACGATTATAAATTAACTGACATAGATACATATGATCAAAAATTTAAAGATAATGTACAAACATATATTGATAAAAAATTAGATTGGAATAAAAAATGATAGACATAAGCAATTGGGGTTATTACCATAAGATGAATCCTACAGGAACTCTGTGGCCTTCAAATTTATTATACACTCCTCGGATTAATCCAGAGCAAACAGTAATGTGTGCGCATTATTGTATTGATCTAGAATATAGACCAAACGAAACTAATAAAGTGTCTGAAGAATTAGTAGACTGGTTTTTTCATAGAGATGCTAAATTTTTAAATCAACTATCTCATCTTAAAACAACACCAACACTTTATGATATAGATACAGTTAATAGAAAAATTTTTATAGAATGGAATAAAGAAACATTTTCACAAATTTTATTTACACCAGGCCGCAACTTAGATGAAGAAGTGCCTGATTGGAAAGAACAGATGAAAGCATTTTTTATTTCAACAAAGGAAAACAATTTTTGGAAACTATCTTTATATCCAAATTGTTTTTTTGTTACCAAAGATGGCCAGCTTAAAACTATAGACAACTATGCGGTAGTACCTTATGAAGAACGCTTTATAAAAAGAGATTTAATCGAGGGTGTTATAGGAAAAGATGGTGCATACCGTTTTAATTATTCAACCGACGAAAATGGAATTATTGATTTTAAGAAGTTTTTTGAAATCACGGTGACTAAACATCTGCAGGAAAAATCATGGGGCAATACCGTGTTTGCTGATATTTTTAAAGAAATTTATAATGATTGATTGGAACATAGTCATTGCCAATCTTAAAGATGGTAAAGTAATTACTGTTGACCCAACGCGATGGAATATGAATAATCCAGAATACGCAGAAATATTAAAACTATGGAATGACAGCAACTTTAATACCAACAGCGTTAAATGGACAAACTATTACGATACCAAAGAAATTGAATCAGAACTAGCTAATCAGTTTTATGTAAAACCGTTACGTAGTTGGATTAGTTGTGTAGAACCCGGATACATGACAGGGCATCATTATGACATAGATGACCATGAACAAGAGTATTTGCAGTTAGGTAAAATAAAAAGATTCTCTGTGTTTATGAGCAAGCCCAGTATAGGTCAATTATTTATAATGGGCGATAATTATTATTATAACATGGAGCAAGGCAGTGTATTAGTTTGGAATAATTATAGAGCGTGGCACAATGGTATTAACGGCAGTCTTATTAACAAGTATATGTTCCATTTGCTAGGTTACTAATTATATTATTAGCAAACTGTTGATGAGATAATTCTCCAGGGTGGCCGTCTCTTGCTTTATCTAAAATATTAAATTTGATTATATCTAAATCAAATGCTATTTTAACTATTTCAATCATATCAGGATCCCAACTAGACAATATTAGCTTAATATTGTTAGCTTTAGCAATGTCTAGAATCCATCGTATAGCGTCGATAGTTTGCGACAATAAAAATTGATCGCTAAAATGCTGTACAATATCTTTACGCACAAATTCTAATTCTTTGACTTGTATTGGATGTGCTGGTAAAATTGAGTGTAGATGATTAGTACTATCGCAGTAATGAAATCGCGTAAAGGACGGAAGGTTTATTAAGGTTGTTTCTATATCCCACACATTTACGGCAGCAGCAAAAGTTAAAGCTATCCTGTGACAGTTTGATCCTGGAATTCCTAAGTTTAAATATTTTTTATTGCAATGTTGGGCAATTAAATTAGTGTATATTTTATCTTCAGATAACCCTTGGCCAAATGCAATGCTGCAACCGAATGATGCTAATAATTTTTTATCTTCTATACTAGGATAACTGCCTCTGAATCCTATATCATTTATATAATAACCAAAATGGTCTGACGGTGTTGTTGTAGAATTATTCTCTTCTTCTGCTGAAAAATATTTTACCCAACCAAACTTACTATATTTGTCAGAATATTCTTTATAGAATTGTAAACATCCAAATTCTAGCATATCAGCTGGCATCTTAGTTAGTGCCGAGCTTTTGTTTTTGATAAAATTAAATAGTTGCTGATCTAGCATTTTAGTTGTATAACGTTATTTGAAGAGTATATCTTGGATTATATCCTATATTAGCAGGACCATGCACAGTCATAGGATCACTCCACTCGTACATATCTCCTGCTTTGTAATTAGCAATATATTTGTCATCCCAAACAAATATGTGTCCAGGTTCCCAATCCTGTAAGAACATAGTATAGCGTACAAAATCTGTAACTTCTGTTAACTGCGGATCTATATGCATGGCTTGAAACTCGCCAGGGTACAGCATCACAAACCACCAATTAACTTTGGATCTTTTTTCAGGAACGTCTGGTAATGCAAATTTAAAATCTTGCATTTCGATAGATTTAGGGTTCACCTGATGAAAGAAATATTTGTTATTGCTATATCCTGATCGGGCCATTTCGGTAAATTTTTCTAATATAGGATTACCTTTCCATCTATCAGGTTGCCATACAGGTGTACAGTCTCCTTGACATTGAGTAAGGTGTTCCATAATACCCTGTTCTTTGATCCAAGATGCATAGTTGCCTATATATTTCATCAGTAAGTATCCAAATGATTAATGCCAAGTTTAATACGGAAATCTTCTGTGAACTTGCCGTCTATGCGCAGTCCGTAACTTTGTTCCATAATACGTTCTCCACCATGCCAATCTACATCATTCCACCATGCAGCGCGAGTGTTAAGATATGTTTTGTCCTTAGTCTCTGGATCCCACAAGTAAAACGCTTTCTTTGTGTTAGGACGAATGTGTATGAACTCATTGCGGTGTGGCTTGACTATATTAACACCATTCTTAGCATCTAGGTCTCTGTGTTCAAAAGGAATACCATCTGCCTCGCAATGAAAAAATATAACACGGCCAATGTCTGCAAACACAGTACCTACTAGGCTTTCGACCCACTTAACCACATTAGGAAAGTATTCTGCTTCGGGTGTAAGTTTACGTGGAGCGGTGCGATCATCCCATGACCCTTCTTCCCATAGATAATAATAAATGTAAGGATCATATGCACCCATAGCCATTTTCAGGAAGCGTGTAAAGATATTGCGTTGTTGGAAGTTTTTAAAATCTTTAGGCATTAGTTTCATACCTGCTTGCTTAATGGGATCGGTGTCAGGTAAAGCCATAAATTCTTGCATAGCTTCGTATATAGGTTTCCAACTTACCCTATAACTCATATCATCAAATGTAAAGCCTGGAGCCATCCATGTGCCTTCTTTGGCATGCTCGCGTGCCAAGGCAAATCCTGATAATATTTCAGGTTGTAGACTGTCAAATTTCTCCATATCTAAAAATGGAGTCATATCAAAATAAGATTGCTTGTTTATTCCGTTAAGCATATTTTTAATCGTTCATAGTTATTTGAAGAGTATATCTTGGATTATATCCTATATTAGCAGGACCGTGCATCGACATAGGGTCACTCCACTCGTACATATCTCCTGCTTTATAATTAGCAATATATTTGTCATCCCACACAAATATATGTCCAGGTTCCCAATCTTGTAAAAATATAGTATACCTTACAAGATTATCAACATCTAAAGTATGCGGATCTATATGCATGGCTTGAAACTCTCCGGGATTTAATTTTATAAACCACCAATTCAGTTGTCTACGTGTTTCGGGCAAGATTGGTAAATCAAATTTAAATTTTTTCATTTCAGTAGAATGTGGCCCTAACATATGAAAAGCTGATTGGCTATCACCGTACCACGGCTCTGATATTTTTCTGATTTGATCTAGTACTGGATGACCAACTTGTATATCTTTTGCAGATGCTAATAGACTTTTATCCCACCGGCAAGCAGACAAATGCTCCATTATTTTTTGTTCTGCAATCCAAGACGAATAATTTCCTATAAATTTCATTTTAGGTATCTCTTGCATCGTATTTTCTTTGATACTTTTCAGGCACTGTATCATATAATGGCAAGTTTTTATTTACAGCACCATCCCTTAATATAACTTGATGCACTAATGGACTTACAGGTTTACCTGGCAACATATCGGCCCACGACTCGGTTTGATCTTCTTCTAAGTCAATAGTTCTTACATCGGGCCATTGAATTATTTTAACTAGTATGCCATTAATACGCAAAGGATAATGGACTCTGATACCATAAGATGGTTCATATTTATATACCCATCTTTTACGTTCACATATAGCTATTACCATATCTACAAGTTCGGATAGATATATTTTCTCTTCTCCCGGATGACGACCTATGTCTGTGCCTACTCGTACTCTATAGTTGTGAGGACTAAGAGTTTTTCCAAACTCTTGTATTTCATCTAGACAGTATTCCAATTGATCTATTGTTTCAAGTGTATAGCTGACATTTTTAATAGTCATGCCTAACTTCATACAGTTATCAATACCCTCCATCTGTTTTTTTCTAACAGTATGTCCTTGGTAGTCTGGGTGATTCAACCCAATGGTCCAAAACAAATTAGTTATATTTGTAAATTGATTAGCATAATCATAATCAGATAGATAAACACCGTTTGTTAAAATCATTATAGCACGTGGTTTACCTGGTAATGCTTGTATAGCACGACATAATTCAGGCAAGTCTTTTCTAGTTGTCGGCTCTGCTCCCATTAAAGCAACAGCATAACCATCGTCTTCCCATGCTCGAATAGTATCTAATATAGTATCTATACTAGGATCCTTGCTCATATTATCGGGTATTTGATAACAATGCGGGCAATTTAAGTTACAACGATTGGTAATATCTAGACAATATGTTTTATTTGTTGGTCTTGGATATTTGTAGTTGATATAAAAATCAGCATTGGGTTCTACTAAATGTTCAGACTCACCGTGCCATTTACATTTTTTACTCAACCATATAGAGCCATTTTTTTCAAAAAGAACAGCTGGTACATGCCTGTAACAATGTTCGCATACGGATGTAGTATCATGTATTTTATTCATGTCTGTATTTTTCAGGTACTGTATCAAACAACATCTGTCCTTTATTTACTGCTTGGTCTCGTAATATGACTTGATGTAATAATGGACTCATAGGCTTACCAGGTACTATACTTGCCCAAGATTCACTTTGAACTTCTTCCAAGTCTATTGTACGAACATCGCACCATTTAATAAACTTGTGTTCAATGCCGTTTATTCTAACAGAGTAGTGTGTACGATTACCATTTATATAATCGGGTTCCCACGACCATTGGTTATCTTGACAAAATTGTTCTGCTACTGAAACGAGCTCAGACAAATACAATTCTTTAAAGTCGCCTTCCGGAACGCGACCAATTTCAACACCTAATTGTATTCTAGCATTAATCCCAAACTTTTGTACTTCGTGCATTACATCGGTTAACTGTTCTAAATTAGCTAGTGTGTAAGTTAATGTTTTAACGTCTAACCCTAGTTTAATACAGTTCTCTAAACCTTCCATTTGTTTAATACGTATTTGTCCACCATTGTAATCAGGATGGTTAAGACCGAAAGTCCATTTAAGATTGGGTATATCTTTGAAACGACTAACATAGTCCCATTTGGCTAGATACACACCGTTAGTAACTATTATAACATTTCTACGTTTAATGGGCAATGCATGTATTGCCAAAACTAAATCAGCAAGGTCTTTTCTCACGGTAGGTTCTGCCCCAACTAGGCTAACAGGGAGCCCATTGTCCGGCCAACTCATAACTTCTGTTAGTAAATAATCTATGCTAGGATCTGTACTTTTATTATCGGGCATTTGATAACAATGTGGGCAATCTAAGTTACAACGATTAGTAATATCTAACCAATAACTACTAGGCCTACGTCTTTGATATTGTTGACTTTTGTAAAATTCTGTGTTAATATCTAATATTGCTTCTTGATATCCGTGTTTAGGACAAGTTTTACCTAGCATCATTTTGCCGTCTCGTTCGAAACGTTCAGCTGGTACGTGACGATAGCAATGTTCGCATAGGGAGATAGTTTCTAAAGTATTCATGTGGCAAATATTTATTGATAATTATTATACTATGAAATATTATTACAACAATGTACCAGGCGAAGGGCCTTGCCGAAATAATTTGATTTATACTAGTCTTATATCCGAAGATAAGAAAGTATTTTGCCAGTGGTATCATAATGATACTGAGTATCATGCTGGGAAAAATCAAGTAGTTGATCCTAAATTGATGAAAGAAAAATTCCAAAGAGAACTACATTATCTTAGCAATATGGCTTGGCATAATCCCGATATGGTTCCGACAATTGTAGAAGTTAATGTTCCTGAACGCAAAATTTATCTTAAAATAGATGGACCTGATTTTTGGGAACAAGCAGGATGTAATCAAGCAAACTATGATAGTGTGTTGCCTGATTGGCAAGATCAAATGATTGCAATAATTCAAGAGCATAAAAAACTCAAATGGCACAAATACAGTATGCATCCTAGCAGTTATTTTGTAGTAGATGGTAAACTAAAAAGCATTAATTATTTTTTTACCTATCACGCAGATGAACCAAATATTAGTATTCAAAATGTAGAAAGCCACATTTATACTAGCCGACAAGATGAAATGCGTAAACATCTTGATACACTTGGAATAAAATGGGATGAACCACAACCGTGGACAGTAATGGATCAACTATGCTGGAATAGTTTTAGTACAAATTATCCGGCTGAATTTATCGAACGAGTAAAATGTATACTATAATACCTTGGACAGAAGATTTAGATCTTACAGATTTTTATGCAGAAGCCGGAAAACGTGGTTTTGTAAATAATGCTAGTAAGTCTGCAATGATCGATTGTTTCAAAAATGAAACAAACTGGCGGGTTTGGATACTATACTATAATGATCGTGCGGTAGGTAGCGTTGCAGCACATAGTATAGAAGAAGGTTATAGAATTTGTGCCAGGACTTGTATTCTAACACACTTGTTGCCTACAAATACACTACGTACACGTAATCAAATTATCAATCATCAGCATCTTACAGCACAATATTTGATGCCCGCATGTATTGAATGGGCACCTCCCTGGGAAGATTTATACATAACAAGCCATCCTAGTGAAATAGGAACACAGCGTCTAGTACACACTGTATGGGGACCTAGTTTAGAAAAAACAGGAGTTCTTACTAGAGCCTTTGAAAAAGAGTATAGAGGGCATGTTCAGACTTTTTGGAGACTGAACACTAATGAATTTCTTAAACAATTACGAAACGTACCCGAATACCATTCTATGTAACAAACGTTCCTGGATTTTTTCAAAAGGCCAACGTTTGTGTATGCCAAACCACTGATCGGCAATAACTACATCGCCGTCCTTCCAATCGTGATGGTAACAATATTTGTCCTGTATTATATGTTCGTGTAACGATTTTAATATAGGTAAACTTTCTTCTCTAGTCATTCCTTCGTATCGTTCTAATTGATAAAATGAATGATACATACCAAATTCACCCGTTGAGTGCTGTATAACTACTGGTTGACTAGGAGCATTTTCATCTATGGCAATGCCACCTGCAATTGGTCCTCTAAAATCTGCACTTCTATAATAAATGCCTTTAAGGTCTTTAATTTGATCTTTAGTAGCCTGATCAAGATCTTTATAAGCTAACACACTATTAGTGTAACTTGTTCTAGAACCCTCTGTTCCTGTTACTCCATACAGCCATACTAATGGACCACGTTGTTTACCGTGATTGCTATTTAAAAGATGCGGTTGATTATTATGCCATTCCATAGCATCTACATATCCAGCTGTTCCTGGTTTTCCATGTTCGTTAAGAGCTCCAGTTACACGAGTAATATGCCCGTTAGGGTCATTTGTTAAATCTGCTGTTTCGTGTTCAAACTCAGCTTGGCCAGGAGCATATTCAGTAGTAACATTACCAAACATGTATCCTACTTTTAATTCATCTTGTATAGTTAATGATTGATTTCTAAATACTATCAGGGTGCTAGTTTTCATCAAGTCAGATGCTTGTTTGATATCTGCAGGTGTTGCTGTTCGAAGATCAAAATCATCGACTATAACAGCCCATCCGTTGTTGTCTAAGTGATATTTCATTAGGTTATCCTTTTTTATTAATAGATTCTATTCCGTTTGTAGCCACTAGTCTTACCATTGCTGGGCTAAATTTCCATCCGTCGATTGTAAATTTTTCTCTTGGTCCTACAACTTGTGTACGTATACTATAGTAAGGAGGATCGATATGTGGAATCATTTTTTTGTTCAATTCAGCAAGATCGAGTTCTTGGTTTGTACGGATATACCAACATTCAAAATCGCTATCAAACACAACATCGAAATCTTTTTCACGTATTAAATCAGTAACTTCTTCAATAACTGAATTTAAAAAATAAGAGTAAACAGTTTTACCATTGCAACGATATAAATCTTGACGACCTAGAAATGTAAAAACATTGTCTTTAACCTCAAATCTGTCGCCTGTATGAATTACATTATTGTTGTAGTCAATCACTTGTAATAAATTATCTTCGACTACTGTAACTTCGTTAAAGAAAGGTGTCGGGCTTCCATAGGTTCTAACATTCCAATCTTTATAATTAGATTGATCTATTTCGCAATAGAGAATAGGACCACCTGTTTCTTGACTTCCAAATTGCGGTAATAGCACGTATTTGAATTCTCCTACTAGTCTGTTAATATATTCTTCTTTAACACTTCCTACATAATGTATTCTCATTTGATCATGCTGTTTTTTATTGATATCTAATGCTTGGTAGAACCAATCCATTTGATTAAAGAAAATTGCAATACGATTAATTTTTTCAGATTGTATTTTGTCAATAACATATTCGCGAAATGCTAATTCTCTATCGCCACCGCCCCACCCTACCGGAGCATGAAAATGAGACTTGCATCTATTAACCATAGGTAAAAAGTATACACCAAGAATCACTCCATGCTGTAAATTTTTATCATGCCATACTTTTTCGTCTTCTTTTAAATTATACAAATTAGCATTAACATTCATATTTTTAAAAAAGAATTCGTGTGTATGTTCTATAATTTTAGGTGTTCCAGTTGTACCAGAACTTGTTGTTACTATTATATTGTCAGTGGGTTCACACCAAACAGGGGATACAATTTTATCAGGAGCATAGGTTTCTAAAAAATTAACATTTATTTTTTTATTTTCAAATTGAGGTTGATCGAATCCTATAGGATAAATCATGTCCCATAAAATAATATCAGATGTGTAATAAATGGGCATTTGCTCCATTGCTAATATTGTTTTTGGAAAATCAGAAATAATAAAGTTTAGCCCAAGCTCTGCACATGCAAAAAGCCATATTGGATAGTTAGGCCAGTATGTCATTGACATTACTACTCGTTGACCTTTCTTCACATTAAATTCTGTTATTAGATATGTTTTGGCAAGATCAATTTTTTCACTAAGCTGTTCTCTATTCATGTAGATAGGAAAAATATTATCACTGGAGTCCATATTAATTCCAGTTAGTTCAAATTTGGGATGTAGTATGTCCCTAGTGATTATATCCATTAAATTACCTTTGATTTATTTTTTGACTCTTTTTAATAACGATATATACATGAAGTCAAGAATATTTATATAAGGTATAAAGATGGTAGTGAAATTCCGAACTGAAAAACAACAGTCGATAGTTATCTGTATACTAGATATAATTGATAATTGTAAAAGCGGATATGCTAGAGAAATATGCGTTAATTTAACTGATTTTTTAATTCACCGTTTTGACATGCACGGGTATGATATCTTTATCAGTAAAGACGAGGATAGTCTATTACAAGCCTCTGTAGAAAATGGATACAGTCATGCTGTTGTAATTTCAGCTGGCACTAGTTTAAAACTTTCGGATAATTTATTTGGAGCTATCAAGAGTGCTTGTCAGGAAGATTTTTTTATAGCAGGTCATATTCTTGATAGAAAAGATCATTCTTATTATAAAAATGCCTGCTTTGAATTGCATCAGCAATTTTATATAGTTAATTTAGAACAATATAAAGAATTAGGATCACCTACTATAGGACAAGAAGAATGGGTAGAGTATCAACAACTTGCTCCTATACGCAGTAAAGAATGTTTGTACGATGATCCAGAAATTCCAGTATGGATGAAAAAAGGCACTGAGATTCACACTTATTCTGTTAAACTTCACGGATGGAACATATTAAATGTTGCCTTGGAAAATGATAAAGTGTTATTAACATTGAATCAAAAAATACGAGATAGTAAAAAATATCTGTATTATGAATATGATCATGTATTTTTAAAAACATTAGCCGACATAAAATATTATCAATTTTTTGCTACTAATTTTTTTGCTGGGTGGAACAGCGATCAATTAAGAGAAGAATTACCATTTGAAGGACCAATTGAACAATACGCTACTGTCGGGATTGGATTTAATTGGATTAAGAATTTAGAACTTGTCGGTTTCACTGACAAGACTAAAATTATCTTTACAGACATTAATTATAACTGTTTAATGTTTATGAAGAAAATGGTCGAAGACTGGGATGGAAATAACTATGCAGATTTTTATTGGGAACATAAACCAATGTTACCTAACAATCCTCCTCATATTTCTGACGAGTATCGACAGCAGATAGCTAATCAATGGGAAAAGTTTTTAACAACAATCGATAACTGGCCAGCACTATGGCATCAAGTTAAACAGTTAGAGTATGATTATATTCTTATAGATTATACAGCATCGTTTAACTTTGACTGGTTAGCAACAGGTTGTAAAACAATATTAAATCTTAGCAATTTATATAATCATTCCCCGTTTGTTGCTATGAATAGTTTAAAATATCGCGTTAGATGCGAAAACAACTTAATCCGTCAATTAAAAGATAAAGATCCCAATATTACACTATTGATAACATCCAGGGCAGCAGATGGGTTTTGGAAAATTAAAAATAATCAATATTTAGATAAGATTAGTAATTTTACATACACTGACATAAGTAAATTAAAAATTCCTAAATGGCATGAAACAGATTGGACTTACGATGGATTTAACTTATATTAACATAAACGGAATACCTATAGGTATATACAAAGATGGACCGATTGGTGTAGGAATAAGCGGAGGAGCAGATAGTGCTATTTTACTTTATATTTTAATGTGTAATACCAATCAACCTGTACACATTTATAATATGTGGTCGAGCAGTAGAAAATATTCATTTGCTAAAAGTGTAAAATCTGTTATTGAAACATGTTCTAAGCTAACAGGCAACACTAATTATGTAGAACATTTGTTTCAAGTCGAGCCTAGGGAAACTATCGAATTGTATTGCAACCAACTTAACTCTGCTCTTAATAAGAAAGAAATTGATATGTTTTACATGGGGTTGACCGCGTTTCCTCCTAAAGAAGTCTATATGAAGTTTGATGAACAACAGCAAGATTGGCATAATAAGTTTCGAGATCCGGACGTAGAACATCCTTTGTTTGGATTGACTATAGAAGAAAGTACAGATATGATTTCTAATATAGATAAAGTATACAGTCCATTTCGTAATTACAATAAAAAAGATATTGCTAAACTTTACAAAGCACTCGACCTTGAAACAACATTATTTCCAATTACACGAAGTTGCGAAAATGATAATCATATTGAATCTCATTGCGGTAAATGCTGGTGGTGCCAAGAAAGATTGTGGGCTTTTGGTAAACTTGGAGACTAAATGAAAGAATATTTTCAGTCGGACGTTCGTTGTTTAAAATTAGATATAGAATTACCGTATGATGACATGTGTAAAGAAGCATTTGCTTTACTCGATAGATTTACACCACATAGAGGTGATGATCATGCTGGATGGGAAAGTTTAACTATACATGGATTAGGTTGGAATAAACACGAAAGCTATAGCACTTACGGTTATGCTAAAGGTAAAGATGCTAGTAAAGATATGCACTGGACAGAAATAGCAGACTTATGTCCTATAACATCTAAATGGCTTAAAGAAATATTTCCTTGCAATAGGTACGGCAGAGTTAGATTTATGTTGTTAAGATCTGGCGGGCATATTTCTAAACATAATGATTCAAGCATGAAACTAGTTGAAAATATAAATGTAGCTCTTAATAACCCTGTAGGCTGTAAATGGATATGGGGAGATGGCGAAGAATTAATTATGGAACCTGGCGGTGTTTATGCCATGAATCTTTATTATGATCATATGTTAGTTAATGATAGCAACGAGGATCGCATGCACATGATTATTGCTAGGCACGATGCACTCGATAGTTGGAAAACATTGATAGAGGATGCTGCTAATAAACAAGGTGTTACGGGCGACTATATTATAATAGACGAATTACCTTGAAAAGACAATACTAAATGCCAAACTAATTCTATCAGTTTCTTCGGTATTTGTTTTTACACCGTGTGCTAGCCATCCAGGAAACAATAATAATTTACCTACTACAGGAGTATGCTCGTGTCTTTTTACATATTTCTGATAACAGAGAGACGAGATTGCTGCACCAACAGGTGAATCAAAGAATATTTCTCCGTCAGTTTGAGTAGTTTGAAAATAATATACACCAGCAATATCATGAGTATGATGTGTGTGAACATGAGTATGCCCGCCTTGAGAATTTTTTACAATCCAGGATGTTCTTTTATATGGTCTTGGTTCAAACCCAATTTCTTTACAATATTCTTTTAAATGATAATCAATAGATTGATCAAGAGCTATCATTTGTTTTTCTACAATTATATCTTTGCTAACATTTGTAGTTTCAAAAGTTTTCCCCCATTTATAATAGTTAACTGAATCATCATATTGAATAGTTACTAACGCATTAGATATTTCTGTTTGAATATCTTTTTGATTTTCTAAAAAACAACTGTATATGGGTGTTGAAAATAAGTTTTCAATCATACCGGTATTCCAATTTTTTCTTTAAACTCGTCTGAAAATCTTCCGTTAATTCTTAACGTATAAGTAGGACGTTGAATAGGCAAACCGCCATGCCAGTCTCGTTCGTTCCAGTATGCAACTCTAGTATTCATGAAGGTACGTTCTTGTGTTTCAGGATTTAAAATATAAAATGGTCTGTCAGTGTCTGTTTTAATATGAATAAACTCTGGAACAAAGGGCCTGCCTTTTTCATCGGGAGTTTCCCCGTCCTCTTTAGGATCAAGATGCTCCCATGGGATTCCACCAGCATCTATAGATATTAGATTTGAACCGTATAAACTTTTTAATGTTCCGTTAGTTACAAAACTTTGAATCCATTTTAGTAAACCTGGAAAGTGTTCAGACACTTCTCCAATGACATTATTTGCTCCGATTACCGGGTACAGCCGATAAAAACAATATGCACCAAACGCATTTTTTAAATAATCAGTAAGTTGATTATAAGTTAATCCCTTGCCAGCTATTTTCATCGGATCATCTTCTGGTAATGCGTTCCACATACTAACTACTTCGTATAATGGATTAACTTTTATACCTTGTGCATTTGGATGAATAGTGCCTTCAGGAATTCTTTGTATACCGTTAACACTTAAATGAAAGGCAGTAGCTATTCCTCTACAAATCTCAGGACGTAAGGCATCAAACTCTGTTAAGTCTACATGTTTTGCTAAATCTATATAAATGCGATCGTATATCATATTTCTTCCACAATTTTGTTAGTTGTAATGTTGTGCCAATTGTTGTATCGAAATTGTATAACTTTTTCTTGATACTGTAAGATTTTGTCGTTCAAAAATTCTGTATAAGCATCATGAGATTTAAAAATTAATGTTTTAGTTTGTGTCGAGTAATCTTTACTAATACTAGTAGACATGCTAATTAATTTATTAGTATCTTGAAAATGCTGTTTAATATATTCTTCAATACCATGATCACTATGATGAAATTGATCAATTGGGGTTCGGTCCAGTCTTCTTACACTAATTAATTCTAATTTTATCATGTGTAGTCCTTGATAAAATCAACTTCAAGTTTTGGGCAAGATACAAACAAGCTAGCTCTTGTCCAATCCCAGTTATGTGGACTATCGGGTATTAACTTACGACCTATACAGATAAATGTTCTTACTGGAAAATCATCATCTGTTTTAGATGCTACAAACTCTTCATAGTCTAAATGTAAATATTCTTGAAGTTCGGCAACTCGAGGATCATGATAGTCTAAGCTGTTTTGAAATGCTAACGCATAACCTCTTTTCAAAACTTCCATTCCTATTTTAGAATAAAGCCTTCCTAAATCAATTAAAGATTTTCCGTTGTCTCGATCAATAGGAGGAAGAACAATTAACAAAGGTGCCCACAATGAAGGAAGTTTAAATTCACTATTAAACTCTCCACTTCTATTCCAATGTCCTATATAATATAATTTTTTGATAATTTCTTTGTCTTGTATAACACTTTTTTTAGCTATTGGATTTTCATTTAAAAAATCATCTATCATACTGCTTAGATACTGCACAGTTTCGTTATCAACGGGAGTGTCGATATCAAATGATCGATTAGCATGAGATAATGTATGATTTAAAGTAATGTTATACATTAATTAGTACCTCAAAGTTTTTAGGTGAATTTGAATCATCTATACTATAAGGTATATTATTGTTTTGTAAAAAACATTCTAATGAACCTATAGCCAATCCAGTATGGTGATGACTTTCGTAAAAAGTAAAGGAATCTGCCATTTTAGCTTCGTCATCGATTCTTTCATCAATTTCGAAATACCCAGTAGTAGGTATAAAATTTATCTTAAGGGTATTATTTTGTTTTGTTATAATGCATTCAAAATAAACTCTCCCGCATCTTGCAGGAGAATTTTTTATTACATTTTTAATTGATTCTAACAGATGCGGATATTTCATGGAAATATTTACCTAAACGTAACACTCCACGAAACAAATATGAAATTTTTAATTATCTAATTGTTTCCAAGCTGTGCCATTGTATCCATAAAAATGGCTGTTGCTACTATCAAAAATCATCATTCCGGCATAAGCAGGAGAAGGGTAATTAGACGAACCATTATACCCACCATTGCCAGTGCCAGAGTAACCAGGACCTGCAAGCATTACAGCAGGTGCAAGAAATACACCCGAACTATTAAGTCCTGCATAGTTAGCATTACTGCCACCACCACCGCTACTAAGAACAATAGTAGATTTTGGTTGAGCATCTGAAAGGTTAGCGCCTGAATCGAAATATGAAATTATAACGCCCGCTTGTGCATAACTTGTACCGTTATATCCCTTTAAAGCAAAAGTCATTCCATTCCCAGGTCCTGTTCCGATAGATGTTGGGCTTAAACTAGACCCTGCATAAAAATTAGCTGAAACACCGGCTCCGATAATAGAATCAATGTGTAAACCGAGGCCGCCATCTGGTACATTAATAAAAGCTGTATTAAGGGCTGTTAATGTTGCTTGTGAAGCTGAGATATTTCCATTATTATTGATATTTCCAGTAATTGCAATATTTCCTGTGCCTGTGATACTATATCCATTTAGTGGTAAATTTGCGCCAAGCCCTGTAGTTGCAGAAATAGTTGCACCCGTTATTGCCCCAAACGCTGAAATACCACCGCCAGTAGAAGAAATAGCACCACTGGCTGTAATTGTACCAGTGTTGTTAATATTGCCTGTTCCTGTAATGTTGTGATTATTTAACGATAGACTGCCACCTAATTGAGGAGCTGTATCTCCAACAACCGCTGATAACCCTCCACTATTTGTTGCTTGCAAAGTTTGCGAAATTGAGTTCCATATTAGCCCAGTTCCAGCTAATGATGCTCCAACAGCATTTCCGCCTGTAGTTGTGCCGTCTCCGACATATAATTTTTGGGTATCGGTTGTATATACTAATTCCCCTTGATCAAACAATACTGTTTGTCTTTGGGCGTCTGTTCCGCGTCTAATACGTAGCGACATGGGCTATCTCCGTTATTCTATAGTGTATTTATTAAATACCAGGAGAAGTTTTAGCCAAAAAAATAGGGCCCTAAGGCCCTATTAAAGTAAAGTACTACTATATTACATAGTAGGACCATTTCCGTTCTTAAATCCTACGCTTCCGCCCTCCGCTTCGATGTTCTTGATGACATCTTCAAACAAGATAGGCGCAAAGTCTGGAGTTTGTTCTACACAAACACAATGATAACGAACATCGTTTTCATCACTGTATAAAACTTCACCAGTTCTAGCATCAACACCACGGGCTTTTTTAACACGATTTGCGTGTAAGTGTCCGTGAATGTTAACACCAAAACGTCCAAGACTTTCTGCGTGAACAGGAATATGGCTAAGGATCATACCGTTCATAACGTGATAAGCTCTAAGTTCTCTAAAGTAAGCACGATAGTCCTCATCCTTAAAGATATCGTGATTACCACGAATTAAAACCTTGTCGCCGTTAAGTCTGTGCATAATTGCTAACGCTTTACGATTGATGACAACATCGCCCAAGTGATAGACCTTGTCAGTGGGCTTTACCCGTTCGTTCCACGCCTTAACCATTGCTTCGTCCATTTCATCTGGATCAGTCCATGGACGGAGTTTTGTAACACCATCGTTACGAGTAAAGCGACATACACCGGCATGGCCGAAGTGTGTATCGCTAACTAAAAATACGCTTGGCATAATTGCCTCCTTTTTAATGAACGGAGGCTTTTTCATTAACCTCACATTCAATCACCCAATTATCAAACTGGGTAAATTTGTTTACTTCTACACCTAACCCAACCGCTTCATTTACAAAGTGTTGTAACAGCGCATTGTACAATTCATCGGGCATTGTGTCTCGATCAAACTTAATTTTCATGCTACTACCCAATCCATTTCTTCTTTGATTTCAATACTTTCGCTTCCATCGTATTCATGAATACGAAAAGCTGTTCCTACAGGAATCCATTTAACAACTAAATCAGCCACTCCACCTGCATAGGCTTCTGGAAAACGCATGGCAATATAACTTTCTGCTTCTGCTATTTTGCCTTCGTCTACATAGTCAGCCAACACAGGATCAAACATCAACTCGTGTCCGTATTCTGAATAATTCCAAGTATACCAACCTGCGCCAAACCCTGGGCTATAAATTACTGCTACTTTTCCATCACGCACTAATTTTTCCATTATAGTCTCCGTTTCTTCCAACTGTAATCAACACCATCTGGACACTTACCGTCTTTAACGCTATCTGCTCCAAACTTACCTACAAGTTCCATACCATTAATTCGAATAGTAACAAACTCACCCAATACCTTAGCCCACGCCATTGCTTGAGTCAAGTCTTCAAATTCTTTCGACATGTTGTCGTAAACTACTTCTATCACATCAAACCTACTATTCTAAAATATTCATCATGCGGCACATAGAAATCTGTCTTTGGATCCCAGTACTTGCCTTCTTTTGGATCGTAATATAATATACGTCCGTTAACTAAAAATGGCCCTTCAAGTTTAGGCAAAGGACCATAGCCTTGATACAAGTCCGCTGTTTTACCTAAAATCTTAAATGCCATTTTCTGCTCCTGTTTTGTTAGTATTTGTATATTATAGCATCAAAAAGAAACCCAGTCAACTGGGTTTCAAAGTGTTGTTTAAATACAACATGGAGCTACGGGAGGGATTTGAACCCCCGGTTTTACGGATTTGCAATCCGCTGCATTGGGCCACTCTGCCACCGTAGCATATCTATTTCAATAAGCCCACGATACAAAAGAATATCGTGTACCTTTGGTAACTTCTTCGACTCTATGACGATATAAGAAAGTTGAAGGAAATACTAACACATCACCTTGATTTAAATTTATAACTCGATCGTTCATTATAAATTCTCCGCCTTCGTAGTCATCATTCAATGATCCTACAATACTTAGCACCGGAATACCATCATCTTGATGTCGCCTAATTAAATCAGTATGTTCGCTCATCACTGTTCCTGTTTTATATCTATTAAATCGAGGTTGACTAAATTGAGTAATTAACCCATCTAAACCAGTTTCCGCATAGTAATTTGTAATGCAATCTATTAAAATAGGTTGTAACGCAATTGATTCATTATTATAAAGTACATCGAGTTCGCGTGTCGGACGACTCTTTGCACTGTCGTCAAACGGAGTATACCATTTATGCATTTCCCAATTAGTATTACTTTCACACACAGTGATTAACTTATTGCATACATCCTGCGGAATTAAATTTTTAACTTTTATATAAGAATCGACGGACATTTTATTCGTCTGCTTCTACTAAAATTGTATTAAATGCAATACTGATTCGATCTTCTTTACTCAAATTAGGTTGTGTATAGTGCATCAACCAAGAAGGAAACATTATCAATAATCCAGGCGATGGCGGTAATGTACACAGTTGTGAATTAAATGATCCGGGCTTACCAATTGCATCTGTTGGAATTGTATGATAAAAAGAAGTTACAGGATTCAACATTTCTATGCATCCTGAACGTTCTTCTGCTTTTACATAATATACACCCGAAAGGCACGAATGTGGATGCATATGAGCTTTATTATAATTCAATGGTTTGTTTATGTTAATCCACACATTGGAAATAATTTGTTTAAATTTATCGTTAAGCCCGATTTCTTTATGAAGCGTATTTGCCTGCTCTTCGATAGTAGTTACGAACAATTTCATTTCATCTGCTAAACTAACATCATTGCTTTGCCAACCACCCTCATTGCTAATAAAAACTCCAGGATCTGTACCCATTACTGTGTAGGCGTACTTTGTTAGTTCGTCGTTATTAAAATTTAAGTTATCTGTTGAAACAAAGTTTGAAAAAATTGGTATAATATTCATATTTTTATATTTTGGTAGGACGTGACAGGTTCGAACTGCCGACCTCTTCCGTGTAAAGGAAGCCTTCTACCGCTGAATTAACGTCCCAAATATTTTCCACTACGATCAATAGCACGATCGCGAGGAGTGTTAAATTTAATCTTCTTCATGTATTCTGGACCAATCTCTCCATTTTGAAATTCAAGTAAGGCTGTTACATTAGTATGAACATCTTCAAACTTTTGGCTACTAGCATTTTGACGTCGTAGTTCACGACTACGTGCTGCTGCCATAATAACAAGATTAAACCTATTGCCGCCGGCTTGTTTTACACAAGCATCGTTATTGAGTTGAGTTCCGCGACTGATATATTGTGGCATATGATATCCTTTGTAAAAACTTATTATATAATCTTTATTGACTAATGTCAACACTATTCTCGATATTTCACGTCTGCAGCCAAAATAAATCTATAATTGTTACTTTGCACAATACCTGGACGATGCCATATTTTACTTGGGTAAATTAACCAAGTATATTCGCTTGGGCGTACAAATAATTTGCCGTCACCAGTAGGCCCGTTTGGAGCCATTTCTGTACCGCAAGTATCTCTATCAGTAACATCTTCAGGAATATGCAAATACATAATTCCACTCATTTTTTTTACAATGCTACCTTCTTTTACATCCTGTGCATGATGATGCCACAGATTGTCTCGATCTTGCTGCCCTGCCAAATTAGTCATGAAACTCCATGCCATCATATCACTAACTTGAACTTCTCGACCAAGATACATAAACACACTCATTAAAAAACTCATGCGGTATTTTAACCAAACTGGATCTTGTATTTTAAATAAATTTTCCTCTGTTTGAAACAGCGGACTATTTTTAAAATACTTACCACTATTGATGATTTGTTGTATAGTGTTTATAGCATACTTTGTATCATCAGATGTGATTACACTGCTGAAATCGAATTTTTTAAATATGCTATCTTGGTCGATTACGGGTATCATGCTGTACGTTTAATAATGTGATAACCAAACTGTGTTTGTACAGGCTCACTGACACTGCCTACGGCTGTTGCAACTGTAGCATCTTCAAATGGTTTAACCATTGCACCTGGTCCGAATTCTCCTAGATCTCCGCCGTTGCGACCGCTCGGACACTTGCTGTGTTGTGCGGCTAGTTGCGCAAAATCGGCACCTTCACTTATTTGATTTTTTAGGTTTACTGCTTCGATCAGTGTTGGTACTAGTATGTGGCTTGCTCTCATTTTCTTTTTCCTTTTTAAAAATTTTATCCCAGTTGTTACTAAACGTATTTTGATCCACACTATACGGACGTGGACGACTTCCTTTTCCTGCTTCACCTGCCATTATGTTCTCCAATTTCATCTAAGTAGCAATTAAATGCAATGCTAATCCTATCAGCACCGCTACGATTGGGCTGAACGCTGTGCATCATCCAAGGTGAAAATATCAAACATGATCCCACTTCAGGATGTTCCCAATGCGTTCCGCTATTGTAATTATTATGTTGTACTACTGTTGAATTTGATATAGTATAGTTATGCTCTCTTACTGGATGCAAGAATTCAATTGCACCAGATGCTGGTTCAGCTTTAACATAATATACACCTGTAAAAAAAGAATTAGGATGAGTATGAGTTTTATTATAATCGCCTGGGCGATTTAAATTTATCCATGCTTGTCCTACTACAGGTTTAAACTTGTTAGAGAATCCCAAACTACTATATAATTCAACAAGTTTAGTATCAACTTGATCTATCAATGGTTGCAATTCAATCCTATCTTGTATTAATTTACTTTGCCAACCACCTTCATTGCTTGAAAACACACCAGAGTCCGATTGACTCAAATCATAAGTGAGTTTTTCTAAAATGCTATTGTCGACATCTAAATTAGATTTAGAAAGCAAACTGATAAAAAGAATCTTTGTTTCCATTAAACACTCTACAATTGGTCGGAGTACAAGGATTCGAACCTTGGACCTCCTGGTCCCAAACCAGGCGCACTACCAGGCTGTGCTACACTCCGATATTCTTAGACAAAGTTTGGTCCGCATATCCATCCTACTAAACTACGTCTAACACCTTTAGTAACAGGTGCTACACTGTGAGGAATGAATGATGGGAATAAAACCATGTCGCCTTTATTTAATTCTACTACAGCAGGATCTTTTAAATAATGAAATTTTAATTCGCCGCCTTCGTACTCACTTGGATCATTTAATAAAATACTAAATGAAATTTTTCTATTAAATCCTGTAGGATCTCTTAATGTACTATCACAATGTACATCATAATTTCCTAAATCTTCGCTTCGATATACGCTATATTGTAATGGTTCTAAGTAACTAACACTATATTTAAAATTTTGAAAATTAACAGTTAATGCTACATCAATAATCCTATCATATAATTCTTTAAATAATTGCATGTCGTCTAACCACATTATGTCAGTTATTCGAGATGTAATGTCAAGGTTGCGTTTTTCACCTTGTTCTCTGTTATTTTGAACAGCAGCTGATTGTAATTTTTCAGGATTCAAATTGGCATAATTTTCTACACTAGAAATTAAATTATTGTCAATTGCCTTTACTACAGTATAAGTCCATGCTTGTGGACGATTAGGCGCTTCAAACCAAAGCATATAAACCTTTTATTATTGGAGCGGAGTGAGAGAATCGAACTCTCGACCGAAGATTGGAAATCTGCTGTTTTACCATTAAACTAACCCCGCATATCTTACCATTCAGATGTGTCATAAACAAACCATCCTGTAATTATGTATTTTACTTCATTGTCACATGGCATGCCTTGATGCATGTGAGTCCAGTCGGCTGGCCAAATCAAAGTTAAACCTTTTTCAGGTTTTACTTGTAAATTTTGATACAAAAATTCAGTGCCGCCACCTTCTTCTATATCATTCAAATAAGTCATGTAAACTAAATGACGATTGATAATATGTTTAAAACCATTTTGTTCGCAATGCCATCCTTTATAGTATTTTCCAGCGTCATATCTTTGAACTTTAACATCTGGAAACAACATCCATTTTGCTAAATGCATATCTAATGTAGGAGCAAATTCTGTTTTATATTTGTTCAAAGCTGTTGCCAATTCACTAATATATCTAGATTTTATATCAGACGAAAACTCTGCTAGTTCTGAATTCTTATATGTTTTTATGCCTGACTTGAATCTCTCTAAATTATTTTCAGATTCCGTATATATATCATCACATAGTTTAGTATCTATGTAATATCCTCTGATAAATGGATTTTGTGAATTTAATGTATGTTCGCGCATAATTTAAAAATTAGTGTCTAGCTACTCCCACCACAGGAGCCCTAGACCGAGCTGTTACTCTGTCCATATCATTTCTTCTTCTGGCTAGGTTGATAGTCCTAACCCACGATAGTTTTAAGTCATCCATATAGCGGATCTCTAAGGCCATTTCCGTGAGTGCCCGGAGGATATGGTAACCTCCTACCCACTTTATTCTCGGAAAAGTGTAACCGGGATTTTGGTGCCCCTTGTCCGACTCGAACAGACCACCTACTGATTACAAATCAGTTGCTCTACCAGATGAGCTAAAGGGGCAAATTTTATTCTACGTTTACTGCACTAGTTTCACTAACTTGATAGTTACTGGTTCCACGAGGTGCTCGATCTTTCTTCTCAGGCTTAATAACGACTTCGCTACATAATTGAGCATCGATCATCATACGTTTAAATTGATTACGCTGTTCTGCTGTAGATCCTTTCATTAATGCAAGCATACGTTTGTATGATTTTGCAAACTTAAATGTCTTACTTGGTTTTAACATAACTTTCCTTTTATATAACTTGGCGGAGCGACTGGGAGTCGAACCCAGTCAACGCTATTACACGTTGTACGGATTAGCAATCCGCTGCCTTACCGTTCGGCCACCGCTCCGTGCGGTATTTTACTTATACTAACTAACTGGTGCGAATGGCCGGAATCGAACCGGCATGGACTTGCGCCCGACAGATTTTAAGTCTGTTGTGTCTACCTATTTCACCACACTCGCAATTTAATCTTGGCATCCCCCCAGGGATTTGAACCCCGACCAACAGTTTTGGAGACTGGTATGCTGCCATTACACTAGGGAGACATTGATTGGTACTTGCTGTGGCGCTTGAATCCACGATAGCCCTTCTCTTCCTGGCCGGTCCTTGTACATGGTCGACATTGACAAGTATTTCGGTGTTCCAGTGTAGCTACTCAGCAAGTATAACTTGGCGGAAACGGTGAGATTTGAACTCACGGACGGTTGCCCGTCGACAGTTTTCAAGACTGTTGCAATAAACCGGACTCTGCCACATTTCCATATAGAAACACACTAAGGGCAATGCCATCTTACGATCCCAGTATGTCGGGTGTTGCTTAATGTGTTTTTATATGGTGCCCCAAGCGAGACTCGAACTCGCACACCGAAGTACTGGCTTCTAAGACCAGCGTGTCTACCAATTCCACCATCGGGGCATTTGCTTTTGATTTTTTAAAGAACGTTACTAATTACTTAGTATGTGACTATTATACTGTCTTTATACATTAGAGTCAACAACTTTTAAAATATTTTATTGCCTAAAGGATTATTTTCAAACCCAACTAAACCTTTCCAAAATGTATTAAACGATATACTTCGTCTTGGTTTAGCATCATCCGGTAATTCACCTACAGAGTGACCTACGTTCGATAAAAACAGTACTAGATGATATACCAAGTTTCCATGATCTGTACCAATCATATCTTCTAAACTTATTTTAGGTGTTAGACTTGGCAAATAGTAAGGTACATCTTGACAATATGATTGTAATGTAAATTTTAAATTAGCAGGATTATCGTCTAAAAATAGTACTCCACTCACTACACTGAACGGGTGTACATGCTCGTGATGTGATTCCGATGCTGTAGTTATATTAGACCATGAATTAGTAATTTCTAAACCTTCAAAATTCTTACCTACAAAAATTTTATGTGTATTTTGCAAGTAGTTTATGCATTCAGAAATTAAAAATTGTTTTGTATTTGTAAATTCTTCAGTATCAAGCAAATTTAAATTTTCACTAATACTATTATTAACATTGCGTATGTATGTTTGTTCGGATACATGCTTAGTAAGCGACTCAAAGTCGATAAAAGCTGAAATATCTTTAATTAATACAAAATTTTGAGCTGTATTTAAAATACTATTCATTAAGTTTCCTCTATTGACTAGTACTTATTAAAATATATTGGCCGGCCTTGCAGGAATCGAACCCACACCCTCTGTTTCGAAGACAGAGATGATATCCATTTCACCAAAGGCCGATATATGGTCCGGCTGCCAGGAATCGAACCTGGATCAATAGCTTAGAAGGCTACTGCACTATCCATTGTGCTACAGCCAGTTAATGCTATTATACACTAAAAACTTGGTACCCCCACTCTGATTCGAACAGAGAGAACTTCTCCTTTTGAGAGAGATGACTTTACCAATTTGTCCATGGGGGCGAAAAGAGTGGAGCGGGTGATCGGAATCGAACCGACGACAATCACGTTGGCAACGTGGCGCTCTACCAGCTGAGCTACACCCGCGTTAAAAATCTGGTTTTTGAAAGTTAATATTAAAACTAATACTTATTCTTTCATGATCGGTGTAATTAGTACTTACATCATGATCTAGCCAACCGGGAAATAAAATAATTTTTCCTTCGTGTGGCTTATGCACAATATCTACTTTTAGATGTTCTAAAAAGTAACTCATCCAAAATTGAGTGGTAGGATTTCTAAATCCGATTGAACCATCTACTCCGTTTGTTTTAAAATAATATACTCCAGAAATATCACATCGACCATGATTGTGTAAATGAGCATATTCATTTTTACCTGTTTTAGTCATCCAACATTGCATAACTCTGTATGCTTGAAATCGTTCTGCTGGGGCATCGATACTTTGTAAGTATGCTGTTACATGATTGGATAATTCTTTTTCAAAAGTTTTTAAATTGTAATCTAACAACAAATTTTTAGTAAATGTAGTATCTGATATCTGATGTGTGCCAGGATGCCAATATTCTTTGTAAGCGAACAATTTTTTTGAATTCAAATCTTCTTCTACTATAGTAAATTCTTTTTGAATTTTATCAAAAATATTACCCTCTATCATGTCATGATATATTGGAACAGAAAAAAATCCTTGTGTTGGCATGTTTATTTTAAAAAGTATTAGTAGAAAGCACTAAGAGTTTTGGTCCCGATTAAGGAAACTATGGCTACCCAGGATCTACAGTCCTGCTCTATTGGTCTAGCAAACATGGAGCAAATTTTAGTACATTAGGTATCTTATGCTGTAAACACTCAACCTCTCAGACTATCACATATAGTTTATAACTATGTTTTTCTCCGCAACTTTCCAGGTTGCAAATACTTGTTCTTACGAAATGTTTATATGCCTCGTGCTCTCTACTAATAACTTTACTTATAAAGTGCCAGATTGTTCACCGCACAATCTTGGCAAAAGCGGGGGTCTGTCTTGAAAAACTATATTTGATTTACATCAGATCCTGATGTCTAAACATTTCTTCCAAAGATCCATATTTTTGGTATCCAAATTTTATAGTAAACGCTAACCTATTTTTACTACCTTGATTAGAAACATTATGTATAGTGTCTGTCTTAATAAAAGTGATACGATCTATGTTGGTACTTGCAATATGTTTTAATTGTACATGCGGTCTTATATAAGATGCAAAAAAACTATAAGGATATATTTCTCTAGTGTAATTACGTATCTCCTCTTCGTCATCGCCTACATCATTATTGTTGTACCAATAGTTAACTGTGGTTTCATAATTTAGAATAGGAACCATCATGGCAAACTGTATTGCGCTTGGCAATCTATCTAGGTCTTTTTGATCAATACTAAGACTTGCAAAATCGGGATGATTAATTATAGTTTGTTTAACTCTATTCATGTACTCATCATTTTTGTCTTCTCTCAATCCGTCTATATGCTTGAGAGTTTCTGTTTTGGGCGGTACACATATTAGTCCTATTTCTTCAATGCAACTCGTTACCCTTGAATCCAAAAAAGATTTCAATATGGGAAAATTTTCAATAGACACAATGAAGTATCCGTCAGTAAGTATATCGTCTCTCAATAATTCGGGATATTTCAGCTTGACATAGTCAATAGCTTCATTTTGAATCTCTCTAAAATTTTCTACATTCAATTTTTGATACAACATTTTATTGTCCATAAATTTATTTATAAACAAAAAATGGTGCAACCTCCAGGAATCGAACCTGGTTCAATGGTTCTTCAGACCACCGCTATGACCACATCAGCTAAAGTTGCATGGTACCAGCGGAGGGGATCGAACCCTCTCAAGAACGCTAATCTGGCGCTAAAAGTCTTATAAGGACTCTCTGACTTCCAAGTCTCGCTGGCATTAAATTGGGGTGTCTTACCGGTATCGATCCGGTACTACCGCTTTCACAGAGCAGGGTGCAGGCCACTACACTAAAGACACCATAAATACTTTATGGACTACAATGACAAATATACTGAATTCTTAAATTTATACAAACTCAGCGAGCAACCATTTAGTCCCCGAAAATCTTATTCTGCTTGTAAAGAGTTTAAAAACTCATTCGAACGTATTGAAAAAGAATTTATTCCTACCGAACTTAAACAATGGCAGGCCCACTTGGGATCGAACCAAGAACGACGGAATCAAAATCCGTTGTGATACCATTTCACCATGAGCCAACAATTTGGTGGTAATAGCTGGACTCGAACCAGCGATAGACTGCGTATGAAGCAGTTGCATTAGCCACTATGCTATATTACCAAATTCTAGCCGGTTACGTGTTTTTATCATCCGGCATATTAGGAACAGCCCAACCCTAATATCGTCTACAGAATAAATCATGAGCCATAGCTGTCTATTCCAGCGTCAATGGTAATACCATATAGAAACACACTTGATATAGTAAATTACTTTATCACGGATGAACCCGAATTTAGTCAAATGTGTTTTTATATGGTAGGACGTATTGGATTCGAACCAATGACCAATAGATTAAAAGTCTACTGCTCTACCAACTGAGCTAACGTCCCATCATCTTGCCACTCTTGTCACTATTCATGACAGATCTCCTTTTTAAAAAATTGGTAGCCTTACTCTGACTCGAACAGAGGACCTATGCGTTATCAACACATTGCTCTAACCAACTGAGCTATAAGGCTAATGGTGGAGGTTACAGGGATCGAACCTGCGACATTTTGCTTGCAAAGCAAACGCTCTCCCAACTGAGCTAAACCCCCAAAAATGGTTGCGGGTGATGGAATCGCACCACCAACTGGAGCTTATGAGACTCCCGAGATACTATTTCTCTAACCCGCCAAACTTGGCTCCACAGGGTGGGCTCGAACCACCGACCAAATGATTAACAGTCATCTACTCTACCGACTGAGCTACTGCGGAATAACTTGGTACACGGTACGGGAATCGAACCCGTCTTACTGACGTGAAAGGCCAGTGTCCTAACCGATAGACGAACCGTGCATACTAACTTGGCGGCTCCAAGGAGAATCGAACTCCTATTAATGGCGTGACAAGCCACCGTACTAACCATTATACTATGAAGCCAAAATTTGGTGGAGGAAGTAAGATTCGAACCTACTCATCCATTGGAAACAGATTTACAGTCTGCCGCGCCTCTCCAACTGCGCCGTTCCTCCATGTCTTAATTATAACACTCTCCCGCTATGCTGTCAACCGTTATGCATACGGTAGAGGAGAGTGTGTATTAAAAGCCACTAACGACACATGCTATGCACAACAGTTTTCATGACTGCTTGTGGCAATGGCTTTTAATACGCTGTAATTTTTCACACTAGAAGAAGTGGTTCATCCTACAGGCCGCCCATTCGCCCATGTTTTAAGTGCGGGCTAGGATCTCGTTTCCTATACACACTTTTTCGAAAGTCTAAAAACAAAAAACCCCAGGGTTGTTAATCCTAGGGTCCTTGGAGTTTAAATGTAAACTTAGTTTACAAAATGTCCTCCCGGACCCTACTATTAATCTCTGGTGTGCGATCATATGATAAACTTCCGCCATTAATCGCTGACCAAGAACAGGCTATTACACCTGCCAGTTTGGGCATCGTATTAAATTGCTGATGTTTAAAACTCGATTGCATTTTTGTTCTCGTTTATCTCTTCTGAAAATTAGCTAGCATTATTGCTAACTAGTCTCTATTGTAGCACCTTGCTACAACTGCGTCAACCACTTTTGGCTAACTTGTTAAAGTTATTTATGCCTTAGTGGTTAACTAGTCTCTATTGTATTATATATAGTCTCTTATGTCAAGACCTATATGATAATGTGGCTTTTTTACAACGATTCGTATTCATCCTTGCCTACACCACACTCGGGGCAGGTAAAGTCTGCTGGCAAATCTTCCCATACACCTTCTGTTTCCTCATCGTGGACATGACCACATACTACGCATACGTGTTCCATTATAGTGCCTCCAAAACTTTCTTGTAAGCAAGAGCGTGACGCTCTTCAACTTTCTTCAAAGCCGCAAAACGTTTTTCTGCTTTTTTAAGCATTTGAACAAACTCACTAGCGTGTTCTCTGCTTTCGGCAATTTGAGTTTTGGCTTCTTTAGCTGCCGCATAGTCCCCTTCTTCCATTGCCTTGTCTAAAAATTCAGGATACATTACTGTGAACTCATATGTTTCACCTTCGATGGCTTTTTGTAGGCACTCCTGAGTTGTTGGCTTGCCAATTAGCAATTCTAAATGCCCCCATGCGTGTAGTAACTCTTGATCAGCAGTGTGTTCAAAATGTTTAGCTACATCCTCAAAGCCTTCTGCTCTTGCCAATTTGGCAAAATAGCGATACTTGATGTGAGCTTGTGACTCACCGGCAAACGCCGATTCTAAGTTTTTAATTGTGATAGACATTTTTTTTCTCCTTTGTGTGTGTTGTCTTACTAGTTTTATTGTAATAGTATTTAACAATAAGATCGAGCATTTTAATTGATTTTTTAATAATTATTTTAATAACGATAATAGAAAAAATCAATAACAATTAGTGGTAAAAAAAGGCTCCGAAGAGCCTTTTTATTCTAATCTTGGATTAGAATGCGTACTTAACACCGATCAATGCTTGATTGCCAGTTTGGCTGCTAATACGATCTTGTGCCTTAGCATAACGATAATCAGCTGTTGCTGAAATCTTTGCTGTAACTGGAATAGTTACACCAGCACCAATAAGACCTTCGTATCCGTTTGGTTGACCATTACGAGAATCAACATAACCGACACCAGCTTTTAGTCCAATGCTTGTAGCACCCAATTTAGCTACTTCGTATGAACCAATTAAGTTGAAGTTATTAGCTTCAACTGAGTTTTTCTTTTTGAAGTTGTGATCAATTTCAGCTGTTACACCAAATTTACCAAACGATTCACCAACAGTAATACCTGCTGGATTGCTTGTGTGGCTATTTGATTGGAAAGTTTCCCCGCCGATAATACCAACTTCTACTGCGCTTGCTGAAATAGCTGCTAGAGCTAAGATTGATGCAATTGCGATTTTTTTCATAGTTTACTTCCTTTTAATATTAAAAAACAATGACTATTGTCATTTGACTATTATATATGTCTGATAACGGATAGTCAAGAAATATTTAACTCAAATTTTTAATTACTTAAATTAGCTGTTTTCTTAAAAATATAAACACCCTCGCTTTTATACGCATTCTGGGTTTTACCGTTTCCTACTCCTGGCCGTACATTTAACATCATATCAATAGTTTCTATGTATTTAAAACCCATTTTTTGACTTAATTCTAACCAAGTATCTACAATTTTTGTTTGATCTTTACCGACTTTATAATCTGCTATATTCACAGCATAAATGCCATCTTCAGATAACCCTTTATGTATCATACGAAGTGTGGGTTCGACATATTGCTCAAACCATGTTTCTCTATTAGAATAACGGTTCATACATTGTGTAGGTTCATCGCTATAGATTTCTAAATTAAAATAAGGTGGGCTACTAAATGCGGCATCAAAAAATTCTGGTATAACATTAAAATCTTCACTGCCACAATGATGCATTTCGAATTCAGTGCCAACTACATCATTAATCAATTCGCCTAACGCTACTAGCCCGTTATATGTTTTTGTATTAGGATCTATACCAGTATAATGATAACGCATACCGCTAGTCATTGCACCCAACATTCGGCCACCGTACCCACTACTAAAATCAAGTACACGGCCGAACATTGTGGGACAAATATATTCCCAAACGGCTGTGGCATTTAAAGGTTTAAAATTTTGTATTGTGCCACCGCTGACTAATTCTAATGCTCGTCGAATATTAATAGGTAATACAGTTTTATCGCCTTCGTCCCTATGTTTATAACATAAGTTTATTGCACGACGCAATTTTTTATCGTTATGAAATCTGCTGTCAAGACTTACTGTTTTACTTCCTGCTGTAGTTGCTTCCTGCATATTTGGAAACCAAAATCTGCTAAGTCCTAAACCAGCTGTATTACCGGTAGGAATTTTTTTATCCTTGATAACTGGACTACGACCTCTAAGGTTGAGTATCTGTTCTCGGCAACCATCCAGACTATAATATGTAATTGGCAATATATCAATGCCGCGATACAAATCAAAAACATCTTGTTCTATTGCCAATTTACCTGCGTCAGTTTCCTTAACCCATCGATCCTTGGTGAGTTTCATAAGATCGGGATAAACAGATTCATAACCCGTAGATGAAGGATCAGAAGAAACATAGTTCCATTCTAATCCAACATAGTCGAAGTAATCAGTTATCGTCTTGTCCATTAGTACCTTTGCGCCAATCTTCGCTTATAATAGTCTTATCAGAATTACAATTCAAGCATAACGATCTGATGTTTTCTTCTGAGTCGTTACCGCCATCTGCTTGCCTAATTTGATGGTCTCCGATAATACGATTACGACAAAGCCTATTAAACAAAACAGGGTTATCTGATTCCATTGTAGGATACTTTTGCCTTACTTGTTCTGAAACATCTACACCACAGTCATCACATATCCATTTTCTATGCAATGTATGTAGTCGATCAATTTTTCCAGGACCGCCATATTCGACAAGTTTAAGACTGTGATCTCTACATAAGATATCACTACCCGGGCCCTCAAACATGGACAGAGGATTTTTACATCCGTCCATGCAACAGATTCGATTTAGTCGAATCTGTTCCTTGAGAACACTTTGACTTTTTAATTTGTCCTTGCTAGGATCTCGTAACTTAGTCATATTACCACAAGTCTGCTTTATTAACTACAGTAAAACCATTGTTAGGAACAAACTTAGGAACTTTAAGTTTGGTACTCTTTTTCAGTTGTGCAATCAAGAATGGAATTCCTGTACGCATTTCTGTTGTAAATCCTCTTACAATGATATCGCCGTTAGCATCAACATCAGTACTACCGTTATTAGCCGACCTGTACCAATTTTTATAGGCATTTTGTACCTTGTCCCAGAAAGGACTATTAGGACTAAAGTCAGCGGCAAAATTTTGTTTGGTAAAGGCAACAAACTCTAACAAGTATGCATCATCTACTTCGATACCTTGCTCGTAGCAAAGATTAAAATATTCATACAACTGTCTAGCTTCCTTAGGTTCTACAGGACGGTCTTCGTTTAAGAAACTCCAGTACTGTGCAAACATACGAGTAACTTCTGGATGCTTGCGTGTTTTCAAACTTTTACTCATTAGTGTATCAGCAAGCAAGGTAAATGCACCTGGCTGATCTTCATCACCAAATTTATTGTGTGTTGCAAATAATCCGGCTGCTGAAAGATAGTCATTTTTCAATGCTGTATCTTTCCACTCGTCATCGTCGGCACCGTCTACCTTGGCACCAAACACCATCTGAATGTACTTGTCGATAAAATCTAATTCTTCTTTAGCATCGCCGTTCAACAAAATAAAGTTACGACGGATTTCTAATTTATGTTTAACATTATAAACTACAACTGGCACAAGTGCGTTGGCTGTTTGTTCGCCAAATACTTTTGTAAGTATAATGTAAAGTGAGATTGCAGTGTGCTGCCCATCCCATGCTATATAGTAGCCAGGTTTACTTTCATCTTCATATACTTGAATAGCCATTGCCATCGTGCTTTTGAAGAATTGCAAAATTTTCAATACATGACGTAGATTCAAACTACGTTGCATTGTAGTGTCAATTAGGATCTTATCCATAGGGATCATAATTGCTTTACACAATTCAAGATCCGTGAATTTCTTCCAATCTGCGTGTCTACGTTTAAATTCATCTACTACCGCTGTTAGCATCGGAGTAAACACAGGTGCAAATTTTAGAGCATCATTTAATCGTTGTTGTAACGTGATAAAATGACTTTGGTTAGTCAAGTATCGTGAATTAATTTTTTGAGCGTGAGATAATTGAGTCATACTTCTTTTTTCCTTTGTTGCGGGCATACTTGCCCTAATTTGCGGTCATACTCGACCATATACACAGCAGAATTACTGTGTACAATGTAATTATAATATCTTTGAGTACTCGAGTCAATAAAAAAGGCACTCGAAAGTGCCTTTTTGGTTAAGTTTGGTGACAAGGATCAACCAATCCTCGCGAGGGCAGTTTCTTAGGCTGCGATTGCAAATTCTGCATCATTAGCAGAAGCTAATGTTACTGGAACTTGGAAAAACTCGAATGTATTTGCTTTTGCATTTACGTTATTTGCTTGATTTACAGTCATCGCCTACTGTGTTGCCGTCTCTACTATCTACCCCTGTCGAAACCATGGCAGGCCCATTATGAAGAATACTGTTTGCGGCATTTCAGCCCATGTCAACTCAATACTCTTTATGGTGGACCTGGCGGGAGTCGAACCCGCGTCCAAGAGTCCTTCGCTTTGAAGGGATTACAACAATTATATCAGGCTTTCGCCTAATTCTTTAACGTTTTTTCTTAGTAGCACGTCTTGCAGCACGTTCCATTGGTGTTCTTTTTTTCTGACCCATGATATTCTCCTTTGTTACAAACGTTAGTTTACTATAAGATATTTAGCACTGCAACAAATTTGAGTAAAATAAACTAAATACTAGTACATTAAACAAGCCGGGAGCGAATCGATGGCACTTATTGACTCAGTGTTGAATTTGATCAACAAAACACCAAAAGATCCGGACGCACCAAAACCACCAGTTGGTTCACGTAGCGAACGCGAAGCAAAAATCAAAGACAAAGCAGGTATGGTAATTAACGTGTTTGCGTTATTACTAGCTATTAATGCATGGTATGGCGGGAAATTGTCTAGCACAGTACTAAACAATACAATTAAAGCTAACGATACATATAGTTTTTATCAAGCCAAATCTTTAAAACAATCATTAGCAGAACAAAACTTGTACGAAGCACAACATAACGGCGACAAAGCTCGTGCTGAAGAAATGAAAGCTAAAATCGATCGTTATGAAAATGAACCTAAAGAAGGTAAGAAAGATCTAATGATCAAAGCCAAGGCTTTAGAAGCAGAACGCGATGATGCTAAGACACGTAGTCCTTGGATTGGATATGCTAGTACAGCATATCAATTAGCAATCGTTGTATTATCGGCAAGTATCCTTGCTGTTAGTATGATGTTGTTCTGGAGTAGTTTTGTTGTGGCAGGTGTTGGTTTACTTTTAAGTCTCCAAGGCGTATTCTTATTCTTCTAAGGATCCTGGGTAATGGATCCTATTACCCTATTTGCCATGGCCAATACTGCGGTCGCCGCGGTAAAAAAGGGCTGTCAACTTTATAAAGACATCAAAGGCGCTGCAGGCGATATCAAAGGTGTCCTAAAAGATCTCGACGAACAATTTCATAATAATCACAAAGACAAGCCTGCTACTGTAGCACAGAAAAATGCCTACATAGAGGAAAAAAATCGAGTAATCGAATTAAACAAACAACAAGGTGAAACAGCTGGTATATATCAAGAGCTGGCCAATTATCTTGGAGACTTTTTTGATAATATGAATAAGTGTATGGCTGTTATCGAAGAAGAAGAACGAAAAGCCCGTGAAGAAATCTACGAAGGCGATAGTAGTTTAGGACGTAGAGCATTACAGCTAGTCATTATGAAAAAACAACTTGAGCAAATGAAAGTTGAACTTCGTGAAATGATGGTCTATCAAGCTCCGCCTGAATTAGGTGCATTGTGGACCGATGTTAGCGAAATGATGAATATAATGGGCAAGCAACAAAAAGTGCTTATCGCTCGTAAAATGCAAGCTGAAGCTGTAATTGCTAAACGACGTGCTGCCCGCATGCGTCAACTCACACAAGATGCGTGGATAGGAGTAATAATATTATTCGCTATTTTTGTAGTCGGTGGAATGTTTATGTATGTAGCTTATGACAGACAGCGCAAATATCCGCAATATGGTAACGAAATTCTACCTAAGACCGAACGTCAGCGTAAGGAAGAAGCTGAACCACAAATATACATAGGTAGGTAAATACTTTACAGAACACACCTTAGGACCGGTACTCGTTACCGTGGTGTAGGCGGCTGCTGCCTGGAGACGAACGATTCGCTACCTAGTAATCTCCAAAGTGAGCACTCTTATTGTGCAAGTTCTTGAGTAATATTAGTGTAATCATAATATACATATATTAAGTATAAATACTGGTATAACCGTAGCGAAGAAAAAAAATGTCAAGAGTCCTATTCATACTTAAACGCAGAGAAGATTATCATGCAATTACGCATAGTCATATTGGACTAAGCACTGGGCTATATAACTCAGCTAACTTTATGAATGTCATGTTGAAAGAGCAGGGCATTGAAAGTAATTTAGAAATTGCAATCGATAACAATTGCATCGATAGACTGGTAAACAAACATAAACCCACACATGTTATCATTGAAGCATTGTGGGTTATTCCGCAAAAATTTGTAATACTACAAAAACTACATCCTAATGTAAAATGGATTATTCGTATACACAGCGAAATGCCTTTTATGGCTGGAGAAGGAATGGCCATGGATTGGATCGGAGATTATAGTAAATTTAAAAATATTATTTTAGGTATTAATGCTCCTAGGATGCATAGAGAGATTTCTTTGTATCTTAAAACTGTTAATGGCTGGAGCGATCAAGAAACTAATAATAAAGTAATCTATTTGCCTAACTTTTATCCTCAAGATTATAAGAGCAAAAAACTAGATAAGAATAAAGATACAATTGACATTGCGTGTTTTGGTGCAATTCGACCGTTAAAGAATCACTTATTGCAAGCATTTGCTGCTATAGATTTTGCTAATCAACTTGGTAAAAAATTACGATTCCATGTAAACGCTGGACGTATTGAAATGAATGGTAGCCCAGTAATTAATAATCTCAAAGGGTTGTTTCAGCAGCTTGATGGATCTGGACACGAACTGATTAATCATCAATGGCGGCCAAGAGAAGATTTTTTAAATTTATGTGCAACTATGGACATAGGTTTACAAGTTAGTTTTAGTGAAACATTTAATATTGTAGGCGCTGATCTAATTAGTCAAGGTGTTCCACTAATTGGAACTGAAGAAGATATCCCATGGGCTGTACATGGATTTTGTGCAGATCCTACAAACAGTGAAGATATTGTTAAAAAATTGCATCTATCTTACAAGTGGCCTGTTATTAATGTTAAAGCTAATCAAATGAGTTTGAAAAACTATACTAATAAAACAGCAAAAATATGGAGTAGCTATTTTAACTAATTTTACAGGGTATAAATATCTAATCTTAAAAACGCTAAATATTAGATAGGAGACAAGCATTATGAGCAAACATAAAGTAAAAACACATCGTTGGAATAACGGAATTTTAGAAACAATGGAACATTTCTTTGACAGTATAGAAGAAAGTATGCTATTTGCTGGAAATACAGATGCACATGCAGTTAAGATTTTTAATCCTGCCGGTGAGGTAGTAGATGCCAGACAATCTACAGTAGTTCCAGATCAATTACGTACAACTTCTACTGAAACTTACGCTTAATTAAACGCACAGGAGCGAACTGTGGATTTTTTTAAACTAGTAGCAGAACTAGGATTCCCTATAGCCGGTGCGTGTGCAGCTGGCTATTTTGTTTTCTTAACATTAAAGTTTATTCTTGCTGGAGTAACATCTAGCGTTAATGGTATGGGCGGAATTATTAAAGGCCTAGATAGTCGTGTAGATACCATGACAAACCAATTACAACGTATTGATGTTAAAGTCAGTCATGCATTAGGCTTACAACCAGATTACGATCGTATAGCTCGTGCCGAACAAGCTGATCAAAGAAAGGATTAATATGCTATACGTAGATTATGACTGGATGATTGACGAACATGGAATTACTATGGACGGCGAAATTACCAAAGAGCATTTGGGTTGGAAATTAGGGGATGTATTTAAACTAGTTGAAGATAATGGAGTTTTAAGACTAGTAAAACTAGACCCAGTAGACAAATTTGTAAGAGGTTACAAGTAATGGAAGGATTAGTTGATCTAGTTAATAAGTATGGATTTCCTATTGTTGCCGCTGGGGGCATGGGATATTTTGTATACTATATTTGGAAATGGGTAACTGAAGAAATTAAACCAGTCATCGGGCAAGCCAACGGTACACTAATTGCACTCATAGATCGCATACGTATGTTAGATAACGATTTAATAAGGTTAAATCAAAAAGTAGAAACTGTTATGGAATTACGTGGAAAAAGTATTGAACGTGAGCGTATCAACGCAGAACAAGAAATTAATCGTGCCGAAAATAGTTCAGTAGAAAAACCATTCGACGAAGGTAATCAATCGGGCGGTAATAAGATTTGATAAGTATATAATGAACTTAATTATATACACATTGGTAGTAACACACATTACTATCGTAGCTGTTACTTTATTTTTACATAGAGGGCAAGCACATAAAGGAATAGTATTTCATCCACTCCTGGGTCATTTTTTTCGTTGTTGGTTATGGCTAACAACTGGAATGATTACAAAACAATGGGTAGCTATACACCGTAAGCATCATGTATACAGCGATAAAGATGGGGATCCTCATAGCCCGCATGTTTACGGAATTTGGCGTGTGTTTTTTAAAGGTGCTGGATTATATCATCAAGCAAGTAAAGATAAAGACATGATTGAACAATTTGGAGTAGGTACTCCAAATGACTGGATTGAGCGTAACATTTATACACCCCATAGCCGCCTTGGTATTCTATTGATGTTGGTTATAGACCTTGTTCTTTTTGGACCGTGGGGATTTATAGTGTGGGGTGTACAAATGATATGGATTCCATTTTGGGCTGCAGGTGTTATTAACGGAATAGGACATTGGTATGGTTACACGAACGGAACTACTAGAGATGCTAGTCGCAATATTAGCCCTTGGGGTATTATTATTGGTGGGGAAGAGTTACACAACAATCATCACCTTAATCCAGCAAGCCCTAAATTAAGCAAGCGATGGTTTGAATTCGATATTGGATATATGTGGTTAAGACTGTTTAATCTAGTCGGTCTTGCTACGATAGTAAGGACCGATCTTATTTAGAAGTTGCTACGTAAGTGCCTTTCCAGTCTTGTGGTTTGCCGGCTTGCAATCTTTTTTCCATAATATCATAATATTCTTTCATATTTGGATGTTGTCCTTTACAATAACTGATCATTTGTAAAGCCTTATCCCAGTGGCCTGCATAATAATATTTTAAAAACTCTTCATGGCCTAATGAGCTTTGTTCTATAGTATATATAGATACACCTTCTTTCTTTCCCTTAACAGCAATATTGTCTAATTCGAACACATTATATTCGTCTCGAACACGTTCTGCTGTAATAGGACCAAGCACAATTAAAACTCCATAATTTTTACTCTGCCCTTCTAGTCGGCTAGCAAGATTGACCGCATCTCCAAGACAAGTATAGTCAAACCTTTGTTCGCTACCCATGTTGCCAACCACAACATCCCCAGTATTAATGCCAATGCCCATGCCAAAGGGAGGAGTACCTTCCTCAGCAATCTCTTTATTAAATTCATCCAAGCTCTCCAACATTTGTAATGCCGATTTAACAGCGTCCTTACAATGCTTTGTATTATCTAATGGTGCGTTCCAAAAGGCCATTTGTGCATCGCCTATATATTTGTCTAACGTGCCATCATTTTCTAAAATAGTTTTAGTCATCGCTGTCATATAGCGATTCATAATCTTAGTAAGTCCTTGTACATCTTTACCGTAGTGTTCGCTTATACTGGTAAATCCTCGAACGTCGGTAAACATGATACTCAACTCTTGTTCTTCTCCGCCTAATACTAATAATTCAGGATTTTTTTGTAGTTTAGCAACTAAGTCAGGACTCAGGTAACTACCAAACTGCTTTTTAATCTGTTGTTTTTGTAAAAATTCACTGACAAATTTTACAGTATAGGCATGAGCATATACCAAAGCAATCCCGCAAATAAACCACGTAATATCGATGAGGTAATGGTATTGGGAGTATATATGTAACACGAGAAAATGAATGCCGCCAAGAACAGCAATAACTGGAATAAATGCATAAGTCCACCTTGAGACAAAAATTACTACAATGCCTGCTAATAGTAATGCTAATAATTCAGCAGTATCTGCCCAATCAGGACGTTGTATTGTTGTGCCACTGAGCATTGTGCCAAGCGTGGCCGCTTGTAAGTATTGTGGCCATACTTCTCCTTTTGCTGTAGCAACTGGATTAGCTAGCCCTGCAGCACTAAGGCCTACAATAACAACACCTTTATTAAAACTTTTTGGTAGCTCTGTGTAACTGTATTCTTTAGGAGTAGCTGACCAATCGATCCATACACGGCTTAGACTATCAGTATTAATACGATCTAGTTTAGGCACTCTTAGTGCTTCTACTCCTTGTTCGCCTATTTTAACTTGTATGCGTGTATCACCTGCGGCTATACGAAGTGTTTCCATAGCCAAACTAGGATACAGTTCATCACCTACCATAATGACTAAAGGCATACGATGTACCTTACCATCGATTTCTGGAAAGGTGTTAACTATCCCTACACCTGCGGCAACACTTGACTCAGGTTCTACATTAGATAACAGTCCAGGATATTCTACAACACGGCCATGTGGATCTTGCCCCACAGGTTGTACTGGACTTCCATGACTTTCATTCTTGTTTTTTTGTCCTGCTACACTTGGTAACACTGTAGGAAATGCCTGCATTGTACGACCTAGTATTGCGTCTTGTTTGAATCTATCTTTTTCTGGCATTAACACATTAAACACAACTAAGCCAGCGTCATGCTGATATAAATCTTGTATTATATCTGCATAGTCGCTACGAGGAAACGGAAATTGTCCTAGTTTGTCTAGTGTAGCTTCGTCAATATTAACTACACTTACAGGAATATCCTTAGCTGGTTGACTGGTTATAACTTTATCAAAATAAAGTAATCTAACACTTTCTACAAAACTTGGATCTAGTAATCTTACACTTAATACAATCGCCAATGTTAGTATTGCCGTCCATGGACTCCAAACTACTTTTTTAATTAAATTTTTAGTTTCAGTTTTCATGTTACATACCTTTTAATTTTAGCATTGCTCCTAGTGCATCGCTTCCATCATCTTTGTAATTGGGGTCTTTATAAATTCCAGACCCTGGTTTATTTGGATCATATCCCGGTGGTACATATCCTGGTTGTCCAGGTTTTATTGTTTTATTTTTGGGTATAGTAGTACCAGTAGGTGCCGCAGCTATCGGCGTCTTGTTTGACGGTTTTGATTGTGCTACTTGAGTATCTACATGTTTTGTTTTTTGTGCTAGTTGCGTGTCAGTTTTAGGTTGTAAATTAGATGGCAATTGACTTACATATTGTTTAAATGCAACCTTTCGTTCACTTGCACCTTTTTTAGCATGATTAATAATACTTGTTACAGTATTGGTATTGGTAAAATCTTTAACTAACGGTCTTACTCGATTTAACCAAAAATCAACAGTAGCTTTTGCAGCAGTTTCTGGTTTTTCTAACAACTCGGGATGAGAAACTACATCAATTCCTGAATTTTGTGCAAATTGTTGATAATTATATCTTCCAGTAACTTGAATAAACCCGCGTCCAATAAATCGTTGGCCATCACCGCGTTGGGTGTTTCCTAACATTGTAGCTGTTTTTGACGGAGGTTCGTAGTGCTGTTGCCACTTATTTGGCAATTCTTTAAGTGTTTGATACCCTATAGTTTCTACGTGGCATTGTGCCAATAATTGTGCTAATTCAGTACCTACAATACCAGCTTGTTTAGCTGTACGTTCTAGCACACTGCCTAAAGGTGTTTGTGTTAATGGCGGAGTAGGTTGTGTGAATTCGAATAATCTCATCTAATATTTATCTATGCATTAGATGGTCGACAAATTCCAATAATATAGCGTGATGTTGCCCATCATGCCAATGCTTACTCATCCAACTATAGCTGTCATACCAGAATTTTTCGCTTTCTGGATGACATCCTATAAGACCTATATTATTTTGTATAATAGCCATGGCATCACCATTAGCATACGTAGCAACTGTTTCAAATTTGGATTTGTTTCCCACTAATGCACAGCCATCGTACCAAAACATATTCATAGGTTTGTTACGCCAATTGATAGCTATACTTTTAGCATGGGGTCTGCGTGTGTCTGTTCCTGGACGTTTTAGATACTGTACGGCATCTACACCTTCTAACATGTTTAAGTAGTGTGAACCTGCCCAATAGGCGCCCATACAAATACCTAAATAATGTCCGCCGTTACGTACAAATTCTCGAACTGATTCACCGTTATGTCTAAATAGACTTTCGTAACTATCACTGTCCCCAAATCCGCCGGGTACAGCAATTAAATCTACGTGATTGAAGAAGTTGTCTTCTACAGGATTTTTACTAAAAATCTTAAAATTATAACGATTGCCCAAGGCTTTCATTATACCGTTTGCGCTTTGTACTGAACATTTAGGATCAGCAATGAATAAAGCGATAGTCTTTTTCATAGTTGGTGATTGTTAATTAACCATCCTAAGAGTAATACTAGCCACAATATACGTAATACATTGTCTACTATTCTCTCGTAGTGATCAATCCACGTTTTTTTCTTTTCTGTCATTTTTTACTGCTGGTTGTTCAATTGCGGGAGGATCGATCCATTTGTCCCACACTATTTGACCTGCGTTCCATCCGAACACAGTAAAGAAGCCGGCACCTACAAAATACAATGCAAACATAGTAGCCCTTTCATTAAGTGCTACTATTTAGCCGGAATCAAATTGTCCCTAAATATTGCCCAAGCGGCTTCCCAAGTCCAGCGCAGGCTTCCTTCATATACACGATTTCTATCTAGTTGTAAACAAGCTGTAACAGCGTCTTCTAAACTATCATTCATAAATCCTGTTATGCCTTGATCAACAACATCCTCAGGGCCTTGGCAGGGATAAGCCGCAACAGGAGTTCCGCAAGCCATTGCTTCGATCATTACAATACCAAACGTTTCCCATTGACTAGGAAATACAAACGCTTCTGCGTTGGCGTAATATTTGGCTAAGTCAACTCCTGTCTTGAATCCCGTAAAATGTACATCAGGATATCGCTTCTTATAAGTTTCTAGCATAGGACCATCACCAACCATAATCTTTAGATATCCAGGATAATCTAATTCAAAGAACTTTTCTAAATTCTTTTCTTTACTAACACGACTAACACACAATAGATATTTGGCAAGCACATCTTCTCTTAGATTAGGAGTGAATATTGTACGATCAACACCTCGTGTCCAAGGAATAACTTCTCCACTAAAACCATGCGCCTTTAATTCAGCAACCATGCTGTCAGTCGTTGTTAAAACTTTGCCACTATGTTTATGAAACCAACGTACAAAACGCCAAGTAAATGACTCAGGTATTCCAAATAGCTTCTTGAGCCCTTCAGGAAACTTAGTGTGATAAGCGGTATTGTGAGGAATATCAGCCAATGAAAGATATGCTCTAGCCCACATGCCAAGAGGACCCTCTGTGGCGATATGGATATAATCCGGATTGACCGACGCAATCTTCTTGCCCATATTCCTGGGATAGCTAATCTTGACTTCGTTGTAGCCAGGGCAATCAATATAGCTGAACCACCCGGGATGAAGAAAAACAACGTTATAACCGTCCAGAAGCGCACACGCTTCAATATTTTTGTACGTAGTGACAACGCCATTTATTTGATCCGGAAGATTATCCGTTATTATCAGTATCGTCTTTGTCATTTTCTCGTGTCCATGTAATTATTTCCCATTGACCATCATGATGCTCAACTAGTGCTGTACAACTTTCAACCCAGTCGCCATCATTCATATAAATGACGCCATCTATTGTTTTGATTTCTGCGTGATGTATGTGTCCACATATTACACCATCGAATCCACGTTTTTTACAATAACGTGCTATGTTGGTTTCAAATTGAAACATAAAGTCGCTTGCCTTCTTAACTTTATGCTTGAGATATTTACTAAGACTCCAATAGCCAAAGCCTAACTTGTGGCGTATCCAATTAAACTTGCTATTCCATTCTAATACTAGGTCGTATAACTTGTCACCTAGAAATGCAAGCCACGGAGCAAGACGAGTAATACCATCAAACAAGTCTCCATGTGTGACAAGATAATGTTTGCCGTCTGCACCAATATGTTCTGTTTGATTATGTATTTCAACAAGTCCAAAACTAAATCCATATGGTATCATCGGTCTTAAGAACTCATCATGATTACCAGCAACATATACAACACGAGTACCACGTTTAGCGTGACCCAACACACGTCGAACAACGTTGGTGTGCGCTTGTTTCCATCGCCATTTGTTTTGTTGGATTTTCCACGCATCAATGATATCTCCTACAAGATATAGTGTTTCGCAGGTGTTGTGTTTAAGAAAGTTGTTGAGCTTGGCCGCTTGTGAGTCACGTGTGCCGAGGTGTACATCAGAAATAAAAATACTGCGATAATTTTTCGGTGTCATCCAATATTTATCGCAGTATCGTAGTGCTTATGTTACAGATTTATTAAATCCTAACCACCGTCCACTTTGTATCAAATGGTTTGCCTTCGGCGCGGTGCTTTAGTATCTTACGGAATTCTTCTTTACGAAGTTCCATAATTGCATCTTCATCGTGTCGGAAGCAAGCCTTGTACAACTTACGAACTAATTTCGATTGTTTCATAGTCTTGTCCTCCTGAGGTAAAAAATGGAACTTGCGTTCCACTGTGGATTACGGATTCCCACGACACCTTATCTTTGTGCCCGTACTTTATTTATCAATAGACTAACGGAACTTGTTCTAAAAATGGATATTTAATTAGTACAAATTCTCTGTATTTTTCTTCTACTACAAATTCAACATCATGTTTTCGCAGATAAAACTCCCCGCCGCATTGTTGAATATAATCTCCAACATCGTCTGCGTATATTTTATACTCTTTAGCATATATAGGTAAACTAAACATTACTATCATTAATGGCCTTGTGTAACAGTTGCCATACAGCCTGCTCCGTTAGTACAAGTTTGCTGTAAACTAAAGTTTTGACTAATTGTTCCAGTTTGTACAACATTGATATTGTTGGGACCGCCAGCATTTGTTAAACTTAAAACAGCACCCATTGGAGCGGAACCATTTTGTGTTACAGTGGCCACATTACTATTGCCATATAAGTTAACCGCGGCAATATGATTGTTGCCAGTTTGACTAACTGATAGTGCATTGCCTGAACCATTGATAATATTGTACTCTTGATTGTTGTTGCCATTTTGTGCAACAGTTATAGTATTAGTTCCACCTGCAACATTTATAATTGCACTATTAGCTGTACCTAATTGTGTAGTTGTAATATTATTACTGTTGCCAGTAACTGACAAACCTAATACATTATAATTGCTGGCCGTTAAAGATTCACTAGCAATACCTATTGTATTAAATGTGTAACCTTGCCCAGCATGAACTGTATTACTTGATCCAGTTACATTCAATTCCATGTAATTATCATGACCACTTTGATTAGCCGTTACTTGATTAGCACTACCACTAGACTGTGTTATATAAACTCCATTTGTGTTAGTTCCTATATAAGGACTAGTTGGTGGTTGTATTGGTCCAACTACTGTATAGTTGTAAGTAGTAGACTGTGTGCTAGTTGTAGTGCCAGATGATGTTGTTGTAGAACCATCGCTATAAGTTGTAGTTGTTATTGGAGTTATGTTTACAGTTACAGTTGTAGGAGTACTAGTTCCAATTACTGTATATGAATTATTATCAAAAATATACTGATTGCTAGTTGTAGTTGTAGAGCCAACACTTGAGCTTGTAGTTGTAGAATTAGTTGTTGTAGTTCCAGTTACAGTAGGTGCTGAACTTCCGCCTCCTGCTGTTTGTCCAGAAGCTAGTGGCGTTGTAGATCCTGAGCTGGCAAATGTATCAACTTGCGAAGTATTAGGATTTAATGTGCCAGTCCAAGTATAACCTCCGTTACCTGAGAAACCGTAGTTAGTGCTGAATAACTGTCCTGTATTGTTATCGTTGCCTACAAAGAAAAACAGCGAGTGACCGCTAGTATCGGTACCCATACTTAATATATGTCCTGTGCCAAGCGTTCCTGCCAGTGTTCCATCACTATTATAGACTTTTGCTTCGTATGGATTAGCAGAATTCCCTGTGGTTGAAAATTGAATGTACTGTCCAGGTTGCCAATTCCATTGTCCGCTAGTCCAAGGTATTCTATAAGCAGTTCCCGGATTAGTGCTATAAATTTGACAAGTGTTTGTCTGTGTGCAAGAACTAACGTTCCATTGACTGTCTGCTACTTGGTAACGACCAAATCTTAAATCTGTAAACACTGGACCACTACTGGTTGGAGGCGGTGGAGGAGGAGCACCTCCTACTGACTGTGTTGCTTGTGGTGCCGCAATAGCACTCATACTAGCACTTGTGTTTGGCACACAAGTAAAAATGCTTGTACCAGCCGCACAAGTTCCCATGTAGGTTCCTACTTCGATACTAGGATTACTACTAGGATTAGTTCCTGATAAACTAAAACTGATATGATAAGTTGTTCCGGCTGTTACATTAATACCTTGATAGATACCATCGTATGATCCTACAGCACCATCATACCATTGTCCTGGACTCCAATAGCCAGCCGCACTAGGATAGATACCTGTTTGATACCATACTCCCCAATCGCTAGGTGCTTGAATATACTGTGTTCCATAATTTGTAGTGTTTACTGACAAACCGCCGCCGTATTGTAAGTTACCATTAATCAATAAATTAGTAGACGAGTTACCAGCTGTTACGTTTGGATTAGTAAATGTCCAAAATCCTGGATCTTGTCTAAAAGCAAAACCTACATAATCTACTCCTGTTGTTGTAGGTGTAAATGAATAGTTATATACTTGTGTGCCGTAAGAATAATTTAACACACTGCCTAAATATCCGGCAGGCAACTCACCAGCGGCTAAAGCACCAATGTGAATTCCTAGCATGGCGAATAAACAGATTAAAAATCTTTTCATTTATAACTCTGATTGATTACAATACTGCCATAGGCTTTTGTACTACTAGAAAAATTATAAGCATCAGTAACACGATCTTGTGTTACAATGACTAGTACTTGACTATCTGTTGGTAATGCTATGTTAGCATAATTATGGCCGTTAGCACTTAGACTAGCATATCCCCAACCTAATTGTTGTAATGTAGCATTGTTGTCTTTGTGTATTTCAAATACATTAGGATCACCGCTGATAGCATTGCTAACATTTACACCTGCGGCTTTAAGAGCATTGGTATCGATAACTTTGTTTAACAAAGCCGCTTGTTCTTGTTGCTGTTGTTCACTAGACTGTGCTTGTTGTTGCTGACGTTGTTGCTGTTGTTGTGCGGCCGCTTCGCCACTAGTTGGATTGCTATTTTCAGGACCCTGTGCTTGTTTGTTATCTTCTTTTTTATCTACGCTTTCTTTCTTTTTAACGTCACCTGTTTTTTCAGCGGCACTTCTTGCGGCCTGCTGAATAGTCATACCAGTTGGGGTCTTAGGTGGAGTTATCATCAAGTTATTACCAATAGGAGCGCCGCCTAGGTCAACAACTACCGGGCCCATTGGTGCATCGTCTTGATTCATTACCATTGCCGCTTCATAAGGTTTAGTCATGTGTATAATGTGCCCGCCTGATTCTACATCAATAGCACCACTACCGCAGATTAAGCCTTTTAAATTAATGTTATGTTCTATTTCACAAGTTGGCATAAGAATAACAGTACTTGCACCTGTTTCGCCAACCGCCATAACAAAATCGGTCCCACGAACCGCAATAGCGGCTGTGGGGGTTTTGATGTTCACGCTGTTTGGATTATTGTGAGCAATATTACCAGACACATAACGTACTGTGCCTTCTGCGGCCTTGAGGCCAAGTTTACCACCCTTAGTTTTAGGATCGTAAACGAAATCGTCTATGACTAATGCGCTACTTGCCGTGACTCGCACGGTTGTATCGTCTTTGAATACTATCTTTACTTCGCCTGCTTTTGCCTCTACACGATCATTCATTTCAATCAGAGTACCTTTCGACACAGCGACACTGGAACTGCCACGTTTAATAATGGCAATTCCAGTGACATCCGTTACCGAACCAATGTCCGCCACAGCCGCTGTTGCGACTAACAACAATGAAAGGGCAAAACATTTCACAGCTACTCCTTAGTGACTATGTTGTGTAATATTAAAACTACCGCCGTTAGCAGTTGCTTGAATATTTGCTACGTTACTATATGTGCCTGTTTGACTGATATTAAAAGTAGTGCCTGTACCAGTTTGAGCCAAATTAATACTGCTAGCGGTTGCGCTAGTTTGTGTTAAGTTGATTGTGTTGTTGTTACCGCTAACATCTACTAACTGTTGATGTCCGTCACCAGTCATTAAGCTGTTAATAGTATTGCCGTTTCCTTGAACATTAGCACCACTGATTAAGTTAGCACCGTTGCCTTGGAAGTTTAGTGTATTGCTATTACCAGTAAATTGCCAGTTAGCTTCAAATGCGTTACATGTAACACAAGTAATGTTTGCTGAATTACTATTGCCGTTTTGTAATAGGCTTACTGTGCTACTACCACTAGTTGTGGTCAATGTCAAAGTGTTTACACTATTCAAATTTCCTGATTGAATAATATTTACAGTTTGATTACTACCATTCAACATAACAGGGTTAGCTGTTCCGTTACCATAACCAATTTTATTGCTGTTGCCATCTTGTGTAATACTTACAGTTGGAGTGCTACCACTTTGCTGTAAGTAAACAATGTTGGTTGTAGCATTGCTTAATGCCGTTGTTACGCCTGCGACAAAATTAGCATCAGTGGCTTGTACGGCCGCTGGTATAACTGTTGCTGTTGGCGCTGTTGGCGCTGTTTGTGACCATGCAGTTTGTGCCAAGATCATTGCTGTGGCTACTGCTATTATTTTTATTTTCATTTTTGTTACTCTCCGCGGGCTATTAACCCAAATAAACTTCTACAAACCTACCTTTACTAAAATATTTAATATGAAGTATCTAAAAGAAATACTCCGCTGTTATTTTTTCAACACTTCAGGTGTGGGATTTTCAACAGGTGTTGGATTTACAACACTAGTCTTGAAGCGCCATAGTCCCTGACGCTCGCCTTTCTTAATCAATTCAACAACACCTTGTTCAATGGCACTACGCAATGCATAGTTTCCTGGCTCATTGAAACTTTGGCTTGAATCAAATTCAAAACTGTCTGTATTTTGATTAAAGAATTTTAATGCTGTAATACCATCTTGTGTACTCAACAAATTCTTTTCAATGGTTACTGTTGTTAAGATCTCGCCAGTTTGTACACTTACTAATCTCAAGCTGATGACAACTTGATCTTGTGTATACTGCGTGTACGGACCAATTCCAAATACAGCTACTCCTGTGCCGCCTGTAAGAACGTTACTATTGTAGTCAATAATACCGCCTTCAATAATTACACCAGCCATAGTTAATGGAGGTAATAATTTTGCATTTTGTCCTTCATAGATCTCACGAGTTTGTTTGATCATTTGACGTTCTTTTAACAAGTTGTCCAGGCCAACACGTTCTACAACTGTAAACCATTGACGATTGCCAGCTTCTTGTAGAGTCTTAATCATGTATGCTTCAGCACCTTGTGTAACGGCTGTACTGAACAAACTTAGTGTTTGACTATTTTTACGTTGACCTGTTAGATCTTTGAATCCGTATACAGCTACAGCAATCGGAGCTCCATCTGGTGACGGTAGTCGATCAATTTCCTTTGTCATATTCTTACTGACAGTAGGTTGATCTTGAATGTCTACTTTACCCAATGGGCGTACTGTACTGCAACCTGCCATCATTGCTATTGCAAGGGCTAGTGCTGTTAATTTTAATACTTTCATTTATCTAGCTCTCCTTAAAATGCAAAACTGGCAATAGGCACAGTTT
>Ga0208622_1000008_pt1 | contig 94681 bp, 102 predicted proteins | sample CryBogCBH12Jul09_FD_184621 | JGI IMG/M metagenome (GOLD analysis project Ga0208622, IMG submission 184621) | Freshwater microbial communities from Crystal Bog, Wisconsin, USA - CBH12Jul09 (SPAdes) | ecosystem: Environmental > Aquatic > Freshwater > Lake | place: Crystal Bog, Wisconsin, USA... | reverse complement strand
ATTCATAGGTTATCTATTTTATGTTCCAAACTTCTATTGGTAAATACTTTCTACAAATGTCTGCTGTTAATTGTTGATTTTCTTTTTTAGCAGCAGCATTAGAAGCAGCAGCAGCATTAGCAGCATAAGCAGCATAAGCAGCAGCAACAGCAGCAACAGCATTAGAAGCAAAAGCATTAGAAGCAGCAGCAGCATTAGCAGCATAAGCAGCATAAGCAGCATAAGCATAAGCATCAGAAGCAGCAGCATAAGCAGCAGCAGCAGCAGAAGTATTCAACTCCTCTCCACTTATTTTACCCTCCCCAAATGCGATAGCTGCATCAACAGCTTTAAGGCTTCTTTCATCCTCCATTAAGTGGCGAACAGTATTGGCACAATGTCCTTTAGCTAAGGTTAGTGGTTGTAAGTCATCTGGATTAGTTCTTTTGAATAACCAAAGAAGCCAATCTCCTCTGTGACAGGTAGCATAACATTCTTCCCAAGATTTATTTCCTACCCATTCCATTGCCTCTTGACAAGCATTTAATTTCATTAGTAGTTCTTTCATAGATTATTTGTTTTGGGTTGCTTTATATTCCTCTATTTGCTTAACAATATCATCTGTATAAGGAATGTATATGATGTTCATCCATTCATGAAATGAATAGGTTGAATCTGGATGGTTTATCTTATACTCTTTATACTTATCATCTAATGTTATCATCTTCTTGTTAGTAGGTGGTAACAGCTTAGCAAAGTATTGTGTTTCATTGTATAGAAATCTCTTCACTATTTCAAACTCTACATCACTGTTATTCCATTCATCAATATCATCACATATCTTTGTGTGATCTGGATGTAATGAGTATTCATCACTATCTGTTGTGATGATGAACCAATCTTGGTCTTTTTTAATCAATTTACCTTTCATATAATTATAATTTATAGTTCTGCTAATTGTGTTTGTTCTAGTAGTTCGTCCATTGAGAAATTTATGTCACTGCAATCTTTAATCAATTCAATTAGTTTTTTCAATGCTTCTTCTGTAAATGCAAAGCGTTTAGCAAGGAAATACTCATATGGCAATTCTTTATCAGTGAGCTCTATCTCTGCTAGAACAACACCTAATTCTTTTTGTGGTAATACAGTGACAGTGAATATAATATTATACTCATTATCCTTCTTTACCCACTTATTAGCAGGTATTTCTTTTGGTCTATTACTATCATCAATACATATGCATTCTACCATAACGTTATATTTAAAATAAAATAGGAAGGGAGTAGAAACTCCCCATCCTTGGAGTCTAGGTTGTGTTATCTGAACCTTATGATTCTTTGTTTCCATTCATCAGATGGAGTGTAAAGATAACGATTGTTCTTAATTATTAATCGTTTAGATGCTATTTTTCTCTCGCAATGATTTGCAATTGCTGTAAGAAGCTTATCAAATGGATTAGTGACTGTTGGCTCATACACTAATATGTTTCTAGTTGTATAATTCCTTGTGGAATAAACTAATGTTGCTTTCATGTTGGGAATGATTTAGTTATTTAGAATAATATAGTTTAATATGATCCTCATATACATCTATAGATGTAATATTGAATGAGAATACTGGTGTAGCTTGTTCTACAACAATAGGAGCTTGTTCTTCTACAGATATTACAGCTTCTTCTTGTTGTACAATAGGATTGTTTAAATCCCTTCTAAGCTTTCTAAGCTTTGCATACACTCCTTGTGAAGAACGATTGAACTTTCTACCATAGGTTAATGCTGCTCTACTAATCTTAATCTTGGGATTAGCTGCTACAATTTCTAATTGTGTTAACTCTTCTTGACTGTAACTGCCACAGTCTAGCATTTTGATTTTAGGCATGATTGGTGTGTTTTTGTTTGGTTTATTTTAAAAAATCAATTTCTGTTGGTGTTCCTGTAAGCTTTTTATAGATGAGCTGTGTCTTAGCACCACTAATTGCTGTTTTATAAGCATCTAATGCTAAATGTCCCACCTTTAAGTCATTACCTTTGTGATATTGGGTTAATAGTTTGTCACCCATGTCACGTGTTACATCAATTACATCTGTAACTGTTGTTGTTTTTACTGTTTTACTTGCCATTTGTTTGATTTTAATTTTCTATACAATTGTATTTGTTTACGTTTAAGTTCTATGAGCTCTGGTGGTATTTCATTAATTTTTAAACCAAATTCAGAACAACTCTTAATAATATAATGTTTGACTATACCATCAGTAAGTTTAGCTCTAAGTTTTTTATCATAACGAGATTTTCTTTCTAAAACTTTTTCTCTGTTATTTTTCATATCTCTATGATATTGATTTATAGCTAACTGTGATCTAAGTTTTTTAGTAGATTCTTTTTCTTGGTATTTTTCTCTATGTTTTTTACCAGCAGGTGTTTTATAGTAATTGTTTGTAAACTCTTTTCCTTTATCCGTAGCTCTAAATGCTTTACGTCTTTCAGCCATTTTATAAAAACAAGTGTTTATATGAAGTTTACCATTTGTATGTTTAGTCATATACCATTTTGTACCACCACAATGTGGACATATCTTATCTGGAATATCTATTGTAGGCATAATAATTAAATTAAAAAAGCTCCCCATTTCTGAGGAGCCCCAATGAAAAATCCACCAACTAACCAATATTTCTATTATGTGCATCATACATTGCACTAACGTTCATCTCTTGACACCATTTGTTGAAAGCTTCTCTTTCTTCTGGTGTTATTATATTTCTAATCTTGAATTCTACCTTCTTTGGTTGTTCTTCTAGTGGTTTGTCGTTAAATAGTAGTGTTATTATTTTCTTTAAATCTTCCATAAAGGTTTGGTTTAGTCTGGGTCTTCTTCATAATAAAATTTACGTACTCCTTCTCCTCCACATATTGGACATGTAGCATCTGGATGAGAGCCTTCTCCTGTTCCATTACAAAATGAACACATTTCTTCTTCATATTCCTCTTCATCATCATCTTCCTCATCAGAAACGTTATCAATTGTTCTAATGGTCACTTTATTATAGAATAGTATGACAGCATCACCTTCAAACTCATCATCTTCCATCATCTCAATAGCAATGTCACCATTCCATTCTTCTAATATCATATTGATAATCTTTACATCAATGTCCATTAGGTCTTCTGAATCATCTCCTGGATCATACCAGCCTATCTGTTCTGGATCAGCTAATACAATCTCTGAATCATCAGGATTTAACATTTGAGCCACTATATATGGTTCAACTGGAGCACCATTTATCTCCATATAATGGTCTTGATCACGTGGTAATTGATCTAACTCTCTGATTTGCATGTAGTTATAATCACCATCGTTCATTCTTTGTAAAAAGAACATGCCTTTTTCTAATTCTCTAGGCATATAGCTTTTGAATACTAGTTTTGCTGGAACAAACATATAATAAAGGTTTTGTGTTTAAATTAAGGGCTCCTGTTACAGAGCCCTATTGTCTAATATCCCAACATAGCCAACATTGTCTCATCAGCTGTTATATTCACTGATGAATTAGTTATTTTAAACTCGTATATAAACTTGGCTAATTGTTTAAATACGTAAAATTCTCTTAGTGTCAATTGGATGGTTTTCATTTGATTATGGTTTTTTGATGATGGTGTCAGCAAATCTAAATAAGAACTGATGTTCTTCCTCACTATATATCACTTCCATTTTAGTTGGTTTCCAGGAATCTCTACTTATAGTGTGTATATTAAACTCTTCAGGCATGTCGTATTTAACTTTCTCAGTTAATGTGCCTAAATAATAGGCAAATCCCACTAATAGAGCTACAAATAGTGGAATCATACGTTTGATGTCAAATAATGGTTCTGTTTGCATGTTATTTCTTTTTTAATGTATCTAATATGAATCTGAATAGATATTTACCTTGCTCCTCACTGTATGTGACTTGCATTTTAGTTGGATTGTTTTCATCCTTACTAATTAATGTCTTATTAAACCCATCTGGCATATCATATTTGTATGTATTATCTCTTAATTTTAAAATTAACGAGCCTACATACACTAGAATTGCGATGGTTATGAATATAATGGCTTTTCTAATGCCATCATAATCATATTCAATTGGTTCTTTTTCCATGTTAAGCGTCTTTTGTTATGATTAAAATAATAAATGATACCAATAATACACCTAATAATATGAATAATAGCGTGTAATATATGTTTGCAAAAAAGTATATAGCTGACATTATTGCTGTAAGCAACAATAACATTGCTATTGCTAATAAAGAGCAAGCTATTAATATAATAGCTGTTGCTCTAATTATTTTTGCTATGTTTCTCATAGTGTAATGTTTAATAGGTTCTGTAATTATGATCTCCTACAAAACACACTCTATGTCTTGGAGCTTTATATCCTCCCAATCTTGCTCCAAATTCTGCTGTACATGATGTAAGAAAGCAGGCAAGGCATGCAATTACTAATAATTTCTTCATTTTTCTGATTTTAAATAATAAATAAATGAACAACAATGGCTCAATGATACAGAATATAACAACATTCACTTCTATATATGTTGTACCTGTAACATCAGCCATCCATTGCAATAATTGAACACAATAATAGAAGATAGTTTCCATAATGCTATATTACTTCGTTTCTAGATTGTTTATCACCATCAGCTACACCATCTAAATAGGCTTGCTGACACTTCTTACTAATAGTTGAGCTTATCACCTCATAAGAGGCTAAATAGCCTACAATTGATATTAAAATCAATCCTGTAAGCATATACCTATTGTAAGGAAAGAAAAACATGTAGACAAATAACAACACTGTTGTCATATTAGCTATGAACATTCCAATGAACATTTTCATAATTAGTTGGTTTAAATGATTATTTATCTTCTAATTCTGTTCTTCTTGCTTCTAAATATGCTTGAAGACCCTCTCTTTCTTGTTGTGCATACTCTTCAGTGTAAAACTTAAGCTCCATAGTATTATCTGTTCCTGGTTCAGAACAGCGTCCACCATACTTAATCTTACCTAAATGTCCCCAAAAGTACATATCTCTAATTATCTCTATAGTATCCAACTCATCAGATGTCTCTCTAATGATCTTATAACCACTGAGTTGGTTGTTGTCATTTTTAATAAGTTCTAGTTTCATGTTATGTGTGTTAAATGGTTGATTAATAATGTGTTGTGTAATATATATCGCCTTTGGTAAACGCTAAAGGCTAATGACAGAGATATATATATTATTTAGTTATATAAGGTGAGTTTCTCTTTAGTTTATCACCATTAGATTTACCAGCTTTAATCCTTCTAGCTAGTCTAGACTCTCCTGATGACCATTCCATAACAAACTCTCTACTATTCTTCATCTTAGGTGGTGTAGATTTGTGTTGAGCTACGTTTCTTTCTAATTTATTCATAATATAATGATTAAAGCGAATATATAGCTTAATGTTGCCTCAGCTATATATTCTATTGTATTCATGTGCAACAAATCCCTCTGTACTCAAATAGCTGTTCATGTACATTTAATCAGAGCAATTACATTGTATTTCTACAGAGTCCTGAGCACTATTTGTCTATCCTTGGGAGCTGATTTACTATCTTACACTTGATCAGTTTTCCTACCTACGACTATATTTCTATAATCATCTACAGTAACCAATAGTGGCTGACTTTCTCAGGTTTCGATCAGGTGGTTTCACATCTACTTAATATTGGCCTAAGTAAGAAGTCTTCATATCCACATAGAAATGGTACATTATTCATCATCCTCATCCTCATATAATATATCAGAAGATAAAGATTCATCTATCATAGTGAATGTTGTAATGGATTTATCACTATGAGCTCTATTAACACCAACTACACCTAAATTATCCCATATACAATCTTCTCCTTTGTCTTGATATTCTATAGGCTCAAAAAAGTAATGTAAGTCTATTATCTCCCTAATAACAGATTTATCATCATCATTATCAGGAAGTATAGTGTATCCTACACAAAAATTGTTTATATTGTATATTAGTTCTATTTTCATATAATTATCGTTTAATAGTTAGTTTATATGTAGGATGAACATTACAATAACCATTACATCTTAAATAACAATAAATATACTCTTTATCATACTTTTTTTTACGTTGTATATCTTTTGCTATTATACTAACTGTTTTATTAAGCAGTGTGTCATAGTATGTAATTGTCATGTTGTTATGGTTTAATGCTATATATTTCCCTTGTAGCTTGGTTTTTACACTATGTAAATTGTATGTCTTAGAGCTTGAGGGGTCTCACACCACCTCATTTACACTCATAAACCTGCAGGATTTATTCTACATTCCTGCAACATTTATGCTAATACCTGCACATTCCTGCATAAATACACTACAAAAGTTTATTTTCTCCTAATAGAAAAGTTTAATAGTTGCAGGTTTCTGCTGGTTTAATGCTGTTGTGCATATATGCCCACCCAAAGAAGCTATTCTTTCCCACCCTTATATATGAAATAAAGGCTCCCTGAATTAACAGAGAGCCTTTACTTACATTAACTAAGAGCATTCAATAAAGATTCACTAACCTTTTCTGCAGGTTCATCTTTAAAGATATCACTTAAAGTCTTTTCAGTTTGAGCCATAGAGATTTCTTGGTCAATATTAGTACAGCTAGCCAATTGTAAAGTTTGCACCTTAACTAGTTCACCATTGATTTCTCTATCACGAGTTCCTTCATCGAACGTAACACTATATAATTTAGCGTTATCTTTCCATTGAGCAAACTCATCATTACTATTAACAGTGAACGCAGTACCATTATACTGATAAGTATTGAACGTTTGACCGTAGAAAGAATGACCTTCTTCAACTTGGTAAGCTTTGCCTTTAGAGATTAACTTGATCTTTAGTACGTCTCTACCTTTAATTTCTTTTTTCATGATTTTAGATTTTGATTTTTATCAGGTTATATCGAATGGGGGATACCCCCAACCCTGGCAACATGTGGAGGGGTTGTGGCTGGAAGTAGCCTCATCTCCCTTTGATATAGGGGGTAGGGGGTTTAGAAAAAAATTTTGTAAAATGTTTCACATGGAACATTTGTCAATCAATAGCTTTACTTTTCTTTACATATTGTCAAGCTATAGGTTTACATAATGTGTCATATTATACGCATTAAGATATAATTTGTGCCTTTAATGACAAATTATATCTTAAAGCATATAAAAAATAAATTTGGTTGGTATTTATTTTTACCACTACCTTTGGGGTGGTTGGGTGGGTTAGTATTAACTAAATTCTATGTATATGATATATGTTATTATTGTTGTGTTTCTTCTGTTTGCTATTGCTAAGGCATGGACAGGTTCTGAGGAAGTGGAAATGGGTATTGAGCTTATTAGTCTTTCAGCTTTTGATTTTGAGCTAGGAATATCTAATAGGACATACACTCTACAGGATGGAGGACAGGAAAAAGAGTTCAGAATAGGTATGTTGATTGTTAACATTTATATCTTGTTCTATAGAAATAGTGCATAATATAGCATTAGATATTTTAAATAACCAATATAGTTATTTGTGGGTATGTATATAATGTATATCTTTGCTCTAACTAATTATGGAAACCAATAAGAAGATAGTAGTTCAAAAGCTTAAGAAACCTGTAGGGGATAATTATTCCTGTGCAGAGAAGTATTATACATTGTTGTCAGCCTTAAATGATTTAAAGCTTACACAAAGGGAAATACAGCTTATAGCCTTTGCTGCTATTAAGGGGAATATAAGTTATGCTAATATACGGGAGGAGTTTTGTAACAAACATAATAGCTCCACTCCTACAATTAATAACATGATTTCTAAGCTTAAGAAGCTTGGTATTCTCGTGAAGGATGGAACGAAGATAAAGGTGAACCCAGTTATTCTATTAAACTTTGATAATAATATTGTGTTACAAATAACTATAAGTCATGGATAAGCCAGTGAGTATGTCTGTCAAGGACTATCTTATTAGAATCCTGGCAGTGAAGATGTTAACAAGTGAAAAGACAATAGAGGCTGTAGTGAACCATCAGTTTCAATCTGCCAATCAGGCAATGGATTTAAATGACAGTTTGGAGATATCAGGGTTTGGTAAGTTGTTCTTTAATAATAAGAAAGCTCTAAAGAAGATACAGACGTTGATTGTGAAGAAAGAAGCAATGGAGAAGATTATTGCTAGTGATCAAACTACAGAACAAAAGAAAAGAAGTGCAAATGTCACACTTGAAAAGACATTGATAAGTATAAACCAACTTAAACTTAGAACTAAATATGAAGATTGATTTCTCACAGGTGTACGAAGGATGGAAGAACAACCTCCTTCCAGCCAAAGAACTCAGGCCTTTAATTAGTAAAATCAGCAAGGAAAGAACTGCCATTTGTGAACAATGTGAGTTCCATTCCAAGCATCATAAGACATTAAGACTCGATGACCATTGTACAAATTGCGGATGTACACTATCTGCTAAAACAAAATGTCTCTCTTGTGATTGCCCAATAAAGAAATGGGTAGCCTTGATAGATGGTGATAAGGAAGATGAACTTAAAACTGCTATAAAAAATGAGTGATGAAACTGTTATAAAGAAGATACCACTTCACAAGCTGATAGCAGCATTAGTGTCATTATATAATGGTGGTGTAGATTTTATAGATATTGTAGCAGAGAAAGGTGAGATACAGGATAAGATGCAAATAGAATATGGAATAGAATATATGAATAAGGAGGCTGCAAAAGCCATGAAAGAAGAACAAGAAGAAGAGGATGAAGAGGAAGAGGATGAAGATTATGAGGAGGAGGAAGAAGAGATAGTAGAAGAAAAACCATTAACAGACGAAGATTTAAACCAATTAATATGAACCCAGTAATAGAATCATGGATTGTAATAGAGAAGCTTGCTGCTCTATGTACTACAGAAGGTGTATCAGATGATGTAAAAATTATAGCTAATACGCAGATAACCAACCTTTTAAACAATGTGATATCTCCTAGCTTAATCAAATTATCAGCTACACAAGCTGGTATTATAACTAACTAAAATGAGTAATTATAACAATATAATACTTATTCTTGAGGAGCTACATAAGAACTTCCCTTCCTACAATATGGGAAGGCATATATCTACAGCTCTAGATGAGTATGGAGATGTATGGGGAATGACAGACAAGGAAATGGTATTTGCTTTAAGTAAGTATAAGAGTCAATTAGATCTAGATGTTCAACATGCTGATGATTCTGAAATAGATAAGATAGTTAAAGAAGGTATGGACCTTGATAACATATTAAACGAAGAGGAAGAAGAAGATGGCGACTATTAAAAAAACTACATATATAAATACAGAGCTTGAATGGGCTGAGCAACAACTCATCTCCTGGAAAGCTTATGTAAATGCAAATCCCTTACATGAACTTAAGGATAGAATTGAATGGAAGCCTACAGCTAAAGGAGGCATGTTACCTATGGTGATTGCCAGCATTGAAGCTCAAGGTAAGTTTGTACAAGAGACAATGAAGAACTATTTAGCCCTAGTGGAAGTGGTAGATAAGCTAAGAAGTATGGAAGAAGCTAAGGTGGAGATTAGAGGTAAAGGAAACTTAGGTGGACAAGCTGAAGAGTTCTTAAAGACAAGAAAGTAATGGAAATCAAAAGTATAGACTATAAGGATTGGTTCATAAATCAGAAACGCATTCCTGATAAGGATAGCGAAGAGTGTAAACCTTTCTTTGATTTTCATAAAGACATAGCCTTAAATGGTGCAATGATGAATGGGGTGTATATTAACCCCTTTTTGTATTGGCACCTAAACATCTGGCACACTGAGGTGGATGTTATAGATGATAGGGGAAGAATAAGTCAAAAGTATGCCAACCCTTTGTTAAGGGACAATGAATGGATTGTGACGAACGAAATTGATAAAGCTCAAATAGACAAAAAAGGTTTAATTATTCTAGGTATTAGACGTTTTGCTAAATCCGTTCTTGAGGCATCTTATATAGCATGGGGAGCTACGTTTGATGAGAACTCCCAAAACATTATTGCTGGTTTGAATGCACCAGATATTAAACTGATTACAGATAAGATAGATAAGGGACTTGGGTTTATTCCTGAGTATTGGAGGTGGCAAAGGATTGAGGATAACTGGAAAAACCAGGTGACTCTTGGTATTAAAACTAAATCAGGAGAGCGTATACCCTTCTCTTCTATTCTAATACGTAACTTAGATGAGGGTAATAATGAAGAAGCAATTGCAGGTACAAAACCACGTAAACTTATTATAGATGAGATTGGTAAAGGGAATTTTCTTAGAGGCTTACAAGCTGCTATTCCAGGGTTTACAACTCCTTATGGTTGGGGATGTTCTCCAATTCTTACTGGTACTGGGGGTGATATGAAGAAATTTATGGATGCAAAGAGCTTAATGTTCGATGTAGCCAACTTCAATTTCCTAGAATACAATAACAATAATGATGATAAAAGGATCCATGGACTATTCATTTCTAATAAATATAGAATGGAAGCCAAGGAAGATAGTACGTTAGGTGCCTATTTAGATCAACCTACCTCTAGTGACTTACATAATATAAAGATGTTAGTGAGTAATGAAGAGAAGGCCAATGAAATAACTACAAAGAACCTAGACAGACTTAAGAAAGCTGGTGATAGAATAGCCTATTTAAAAGAAAAGATGTACTATCCATTTGATGTGGATGATATATTCTTAAATGAAGATACTAATATATTTGAGATTGAAGGAGCTAAGAGACAGAAAACCAGACTGTTACAACAAGAGAGAACAGGGATTCCTGTAATATTATACACTGATGATACAGGGATTAAACATGAGTTTACAGACAAACTTCCTATTACAAACTTCCCTTTAAAGAACAGTGACTCAAAGGATGCTCCTATAATTATATATGAATTCCCTGTAGAAAATCCTCCATATGGACTGTACACAGCAGGAGTGGATCCCTACAGACAGGGTAAATCTGCATATAGCTCATCTCTAGGATCTGTATACATATATAAACGTATGCATGATTTGACAGGTGAGAAATATCAAGATATGTTTGTTGCTTCCTATTCAGCTAGACCTGATAAGAAAGATACATGGGAAGAACAAGCTCGTCTACTTATTAAGTATTACAATGCTAGAACACTCTGTGAGAATGATGATATATCTTTTATAGAGTATATGAAAGCAAAAGGTGATGCTCATTATCTAGAGAAACAACCACAATGGTTAAAGGAGATAGTACCAAATACCACTGTTAAAAGAGATTATGGTATACATCGTTCAAGTGATAAGATAATTGAGTATCTTCACACCTGCTTAAAGAAGTATTTAGAAGGCACTGTATACAAAGAAACAAATGATGCAGGAGAAACTATTAAAGAAGTGTATGGGGTGAGTAAGATATTTGATCCTGTACTCCTTGAAGAGATTATTCAATACAATGATCAAGGTAACTTTGATAGAATCATTGCTGCAGAACTAGCTATTGCCCAGGCACTTAAGATGGATCCCATCCTTGGAAAGGTTGGAGGATCGTCTGATGAAAGGGTGGCATCTATGTTTCTTAAGAAAAATGGTAACATGTTATTCACAGAATCAAGAGGGATGTTTAAATCACGTCCTAGAAACTATAAAAGTAAATTGTTTTAATAATGGCAATTATAAGATATACAAAAGATGCGACAATTAGGTATGCCTATTTGAATATATTCCCTGATCAGTTTAAGACTGATAAGGAGAAGCAAGATGAGAGTTGGGTAAAGAATACCATGGACTATTTCGCAAATAGATCTTATGCCGAATATGTAAAGAATAGAGATACATTTGTTAAGAACTATGATCTTGTAAAAGGAATCCTTAGAATGGAAGACTTTTACCAAGAGCCACAAGTGAGAAGCTTCACTGACGTACTTACAGCAGATCTTCAGCTTCCAGCTTATGTAAAGATGTATTCTATTGTAACCACTCCTTTAAATGAGTTAGTGGGTGAGATATCTAAGAGACCAGATTCTTTTAGAGTGAAAGCGTTTGATGATGATAGTCAATCTGAAGAGCTTGAGTTCAAGACACAGATATTACAAGATTATGTTATCAATGAAGCCAAGAAGAAGTTACAAATAGAAGCTTTATTAAAAGGACAACAGTTAGATGAAACTGATCCACAGGTTCAGCAGATGACTCTTGATAGTGTAAAGGATCAACTTGATTCATATACATCTGTTGCTGAAAAATGGGCTAACCATGTATTAACATCTCAGAAGGCTGAGTTTGTAATGAAGGAGAAATCAGAAGATGCCTTTAGAGATTTATTAATTTCTTCTAGAGAGTTCTTTCATATATATGAGGATAATTCAAAGCTTGGATTTAATGTTGAGGTGGCCAATCCTAAGAATGTTTGGTTCTTAACCACTCCAGATAAGAAATGGATATCAGATCCTACAGGTAGAGCACAGGGAGCATATGCTGCAGGTACTGTACAAGTGATGGAGCTATCTGAGATTATTGAAACCTTTCCTGATATAACTAAGGATGAGATAGATCACCTAAGAAGTTCTCTACAAGATTATGGATTAATCAATGTGCGTGAATCTAATTTAGGTAATGCTAATGCCACTCCAGGTATAGACTCTGTAACATATGATACATATGATCCTCTTGTTTTACAGACAAGGATGATGATTGAATCAGAAATGAAAGAGAACAATGATGGACTAAGAGACTTCTTAGGACTTACATCTAATGTATCTTCATTTGGTTATAAGTATGTGGTGGTGAGAGCATATTGGATTTCTAAAAAGAAGATAGGTAAACTTATATATACAGATGAACTAGGTAATGAACAATCTCTACTTGTAGATGAAAACTATAAATCTAAAACTATTCCTACAGAACAATCTTTAGAATGGGGATGGATTAACCAGTGGTACCAAGGAGTGAAGATTGGTCCAGACATATACAATATTAAACCATACAAACTATTAGACTACTGTCCTATTATAGGAGTGGTGCATGAGGTGAAGAATACAGAAGCTAAAAGCTTGGTAGATTTGATGAAGCCTTTCCAGGTGTTATACAATGTATGTATGAACCAGCTTTACAAACTACTTGAGAAAGAAGTGGGTAAGGTTTATTTAACATCTATTAGGCATATTCCTATTCCTAAAGATGGTGATGCACAAGATGCATTAGATGTATGGGAGATGGAAGCACGTAATAGAGGAGTGATGTTTATTGATGATAGCCCTGAGAACTTAAAAAGCCCCTCTAGCTTCAATCAATTTAGGGACATTGACCTTACACGTACCCAGGAAATTCAGTCTCGCTATCAGCTTGCTATGCAGCTTAAAAATGAGTGTTGGGAATTGGTAGGTATGTCTAAGCAAAGACTTGGAAGTGTTGCAGCTAGTGAAACTGCTACAGGTACAAACACTGCCATCAGTCAAAGCTATTCACAGACAGAACCTTTATTTGTAGCTCATGAATATGTATTAGGCCAGCTCTATCAAGCTATTATTGATGCTGCTTTATATGTAGAAAGTAAAAAACCTGAATCAACAATATCCTATGTAACAAGTGCAGGTGAATCTGCTTTTGTTTCTGTTAATGGTAATGATCTTAAGTTCAGAGACTTGAAAGTGTTCTTAACTAACAGACCTGAAGATCAGAAAATGTTTGCTGAGATTAGAAGTCTATCTCAAGCTGTTATTCAGAATGGTGGTAGCTTATATGACATCATTGAATTGTACAGTACTAACTCTGTACGTCAGATGAAGAAGATATTCAAGGATCTTAAAGATAAGCAATCTACTATTCAGCAACAACAAATGCAACAAAAACAACAAGAGATCGATCAACAAAGGTATGCCACTGATGCTCAGATACAAGAAGCCCAGAGACAACATGAAGAACAAATGGCTCATGATGAATACCAAAAACAACTTGATAGAATCAGCAAGGAACAAATTGCTACTATTAGAGCTGAAAGTGTTGAGAAGGTTCCTTTGGATACAAATAACAATGCCATTCCTGACATCCTAGAAAACAATAGATTAATGCATGAGCAAACTAAAGCTGCAAATGAATATAGATTGAAGACTATGGATATACAGAGTAAGAGCAATATGGCCATGGAAAAATTAAAAGTGGAAAGAGAGAAACTAGATAATGAAAGAAAGAACCACAAGGATGATATAGAGATAGCTAAGATAAATGCTAGTGGACGAAACAAAAAATAACCTATGCTCGATGGTAACATTATAATAAATTCCCTGGAATGGCTGGGAGAGAAGTGGAAAGACTACTTATCTCCCTGGTCCATCCTTAGATGTTATGAGGGAGGAGTGTTACTTAGACTTGGTAAATATAAGCATGAGCTGAAGGAAGGATTGAATTTCAAGTTACCGTTCATTGATGAGATACATACAGTGATAAAGACTACAGACACCTTTCATGTAGCAGCTGTAGACATCACCACTGCTGATAACAAACAGGTGAGTGTAGAACCTATTATCAAATTTGATATAGTTGACTTTAAGAAGTATCTAATAGATACAAACAATGCAGCTGATAATCTACACGATATAGCTAGAGGAGTGATAGCAGATCACTTAACAGACTGCACCTTTGATGAGATAAAAGATAGAAAAACCCTTACACAAATTAAGAATAAGCTCAAAGGTGAGTGTGATGATATGGGTGTTGCTGTTCTTAAAGTGTACTTTGGAAGGATTGTAACCACTAAGATGTTTACAGTTTTTAAAGAATGATAAACATTTTTCATTAGAGTAAAAAATATTAATGCTATATTATCCTGAATAATGATTCATTATACCACTTATCTCTTTGCTATTAACATTAAGTAATATACTTTTACAACTTGAAAACCAAATAAATATAACTACATATGGCTGAAAATCTAGATACTCCCCAAATGGGAAACTTCAGTATTGAAAATACTATGGAGTTTGGTACAGGAAGTCAAGAACTTTTAAATGACTTGTTTGCACCAGAAACATCCACAACTAATCCTGACGATATTCAAGATATTAAAGACGAACCTGCTCCTGCAGCTCCTGCAAAGAAAGCTCCTGCTAAATCTGTTATTCCAGATACAAAAGCAGAAGATACAAATGAAAAGGAAGATGCATCTAAATCAATTCAAGATTTCCTATTAGGAGATGAAGATGAGGAAGAAGGAGAGGAAGAAACTACACCAGCTAAACCTGCAAAGAAAACTTTACAGGAAGTAGCTGATAGTACATCTGAAGAAGATACAGAAGGAGAAGAAGAACCTAATCAGTTCGCAGCTCTTTCAAAAGATCTATATAAGTTAGGAGTGTTTTCTAAAGATGATGATGAAGAAGAAGCAATAGTTTCTACTCCTGAAGAATTCTTAGAAAGATTCAATGCAGAGAAAAAGAAAGGAGCTATTGAAGTGGTAAATAACTTCATAGGTCAATTTGGAGAAGATTATCAACAAGCATTTGATGCCATATTTGTAAAGGGAGTTGATCCTAAAGAATACTTTGGTACATTCAATAAAATACAATCTTTTGCTGAAATGGATCTTGCTGATGAAGCAAATCAAATATCAGTGATCAAACAGGCTCTAGCTGATCAAGGTTATGAACCTGAAGATGTTACAACAGAAATAGAAAGACTTAAAAATTATGGTGATCTAGAAACAGTTGCAACTAGAAATCATAAAGTGTTGGTTAAAAAAGAAGCTGCAAAGCTTCAGCAACTAGAACAACAAAGAGAAGTACAATTACAACAACAACAAGTTATTAAACAACAGTATCAGCAGAATGTAAGTAACATTCTACAAGAGAAGTTGAAAGCTAAAGAGTTTGATGGTATTGCTCTCAATCCTAAATTGGCTGGTGAACTACAAGATTTCTTAGTAACAGATAAGTACAAAACACCCACTGGAGAAACACTCACAGATTTCGATCGTACTATTCTGGAACTTAAACGTCCTGAGAATCATGAAAAGAAAGTTAAGATGGCTTTACTAATGAAGATATTAGAAAAAGATCCTACTCTCTCTACAATTCAAAAGGCTGGTATCACCAAAAAATCTAATGAATTGTTTGGAGAAGTAGCTAGACAGGCGAGTAAGAGTGCTATTAAATCTAAAGCTCCTGTCAAGAATACATCATGGTTTCAATAAATTTATATAACAAAAATTAAAAAAATAACACAATGGCAATTCAGACAATTCCAGGTTTAACTGGTTTTACTTACGCTAGGGTCGCTTCAATGGATAAGCGTGCTGTAGGTAAATTAACAGATTCAAACCACTTGGAAAGCTTTCACTCAACTGAACCAGCAGACTATGATAAGAAAATTATCAGTTTGTACACTCAGAGTTCTCTTTACAGTAATGACTTCTTGGATATGATTAACAAGAGCACTCCTTACTATATTGATAACAACAGTGATGCTTGGAAGTGGCAGGTACAAGTACCTTACAAGTTCCCTAAGATTATTGATGTTCCTACCAGCACTCTAGATTTAGACAAACCTGGTATTGATGGACAAGAATTCTCTTTAGTGATTGACACTAATGAGTTCTCTAAAAATGCAATTGTATCTGTAGGTACTCGTCAATATGGTCCTCGTTTCTATGTAGTTAAAGATCCAGTTCCTTGGAACGTAGGATATTTGTACAGCTTTACTCTTGTAACTGATAATCCAACAGTTGACTATGTAAATTCAACCTTCTTGAAAGTGGGTATCGAATTAGAACTAGTTGATGCTGCTATCGGTGAGTTTGACCAAGATTTATTAGGTCTTCCTCGTTTGGGTGAACAAATCACAATGTTTGAATCTTTAGGTTCTGCATATGGTTATGAGCACAAAATTACTGAATGGGCTGATGATAAAATGATGCGTGATGCTTCTGGTAAACCACTAGACATCTTAGTATATGCTCCTCAACGTAGGAACCAATTACCTTTAACTCGTAATGATGTTAAATGGGAACCGTTCATTGAATTCTGGATGCGTAAATCTATGTTAGAATTAAAAGTTAAACGTATGATCTGGGCTAGACCTGGTACCGTTAAAACTAATGGTTCTAAACAAGAATTAAAACGTACATCTGCTGGTGTATACCACAGAATGCGTAACAATGGTAACTTAGTACAATACAATCGTGGTGAGTTCACTGCTAACTTGATTCGTTCGGTTTTTGGTGATTTGTTCTACAGACGTGTTGATGTTAAGGATCGTAGAGTTAAGATGTACACTAATGAAGCTGGTTTTGATGTATTCCAACAAGCTTTAAAGAATGACGCTTTAAATTCTGGTTTAACTTTCATGGCAGATAGCGGTAACCGTTACATGCAAGGTGAAGGTCAGCATATCACTTATAACTTTGCATTCGATGCAATGGTTACTCGTGAAACTGGTCGTGTTGAATTGATTCACTTAAAAGAATTAGATTTACCACAAACAAACTTAGAGTTTGGTCAGAACAAAAAATCTACACCTGTATTCATGGTATTTGATGTTAGTCCTATGAGCGATGGTTCAATGGTTAATAACATTCGTGAAGTACGTATGAAAGGTGCTCCTTCTATGACTTGGGGTTATATTGATGGTACTCGTCACCACTTAGGTTTTGCTAAATCTCAGGGTATGAGTTCTGCTAATAAATTTCCTGGTTATGAAATTTGGATGAAGGATCGTTGTGATGTATTCATTGAAGATTTGTCTCGTACAGTTTTGATTGAAGAAATACCACAGTTCTAATAACAGTACTGGTGTGGCTTACCATAAGAACAGCTCACTAGTCAACATACCGAGAAGAATTACCCCCCAGGCAACCCCTGGGGGAGTCTTCTCAAATACAGATGGGGGAACAAATTATAGGTTTGCTGCCCTGTTCTTCACCGAACACCATCTGCAAACAAACCAAATAAAATAAACTACATATGGGTAAGGAAAAATGGAATACCTACGAAATTCAAAAAAGAAGTAGGGATAAGTCCATTCTCAGAAATAAATTGTATGTTAAAAATTATTTGGAAAATAAATCATGTGTAGACTGTGGGAATTCAGATATTAGAGTTTTAGAGTTTGATCATGTAAGAGGTGTTAAATTATATCATGTTTCTCATATGGTAACAAAAGCTTACAAATTAGAACTTATAAAAGATGAAATTGATAAATGTGAAATAAGATGTTGTAATTGTCATAGAATTGTTACACATGAAAGAAGAAATAATAAAATAAACCAATAATAAAAAACAAACAATTACATTATGGGAAAAATAGGAAAAATCTCAACTATTAAGAAAGATTACAACAGTTCTCAGTTACAAACAATGCAAGGTGGCCTTGCTCAGAAAGGTATGACAAGAATTCCTGGTACAGGAGTTTTCAAATATCCTTACAAAGAACTAGATGGTCAGTACAGAACAGGACTTGATGCTAATGCTTCTTATATTAGACGTATTGGTGATAAAGTAGAAAGAGAATTAGAAATAGAAAGAGTAACAGATTTAAGAAAGAAGCTTGAACTTGCTTTAGGTGATATTGACTTAGGTCCTAGATCTTCATTTTGGAACTATGGTTTATCAACTTCTACAGATGATCCTACGCATGTACAGCCTGTGAAACTTATGGATGGTGATAACTATTTTGATTTTTCACAACCTTTTCAAGAGTTAGCTTTTGCATGGTTAAGAGTTCATCCAACAATTGCTTCCAGCTATCAAGCTTGGGAACGTGGTGAATATCCTGCAGATATACAGTTCTATGTAGCTGATGATGAGATTGAAAATGCAGTGATGTATAAGAAGAAACAGTTGATCAATAAAGCAATCATTAAGTTTGATGCTATGACTCCTGAGAAAAAGAAGAAGGTAGCTCGCTTATTAGGACTTCCTGTTAGTGATGATACTAAAGAAGAAGTGGTGTATAACCAAGTGGATAACCTATTGAAACAAACAGAATTCAAGAATGGCAAATATGCAGGCTTAAACCCTGTAGAAATCTTTGGTAGATTTGCAGACATGAAAGAAAACTTACTCCATATTAAAGATTTAGTAAAACAAGCAATCGCACACTCAATATATAGATCAAAGCCTAATGGTAAAGTTTATGAAGGTGATTTTGAAATAGCAAAAGATGAAGATGATTTAGTGAAAATACTTGCTGATGAAGATAACCAAGATCAACTATTAACTCTAGAAGGTAAATTAAAAACTAAAAAACTAGCTTCTGTATGATCCCTGTAGATAGTTTATTATATAAAATTGACCAGAAACTAAATAAACTATCAACAAACGAACATCAACAGATTAACTTAGAAGATAAGATATTAGCTTTAAATGAAGCTCAGATCAAGTTGATTAAGCAAAAGGTTGATGGGTTTAGTACAGCTTCGGGTTTAGGTTTAGATGCTTTTAGAAAGCGTTATGAAGACCTACAAAGTTTAATCATTACATATAATCACCAGCCCCTTCCTTTATATCTAAAGAATGCTGACTTGAATCAGTGGGGTGCGGATATACATTCATTGGTTCCAATGTATATGTTTTATATTGATGCTTATTTATTAGCAGATAAAGGTCCATGTGTTAACAGAAAAGTATTTATAAATAGAGACTTAGCTAAACATTCTGACTTACAGTTTCTTTTAACTAACGATCACTATAAGCCATCTTTTGAATATCAAGAAACATTTATCTTCTTGTCAACAGATGAAGTGAATATATACACAGATGGAACATTCACACCAACTTCAATTAACATTTCATATATGAGGTATCCTCAGTATATAGATAAAGTTGGTTATGTAAGATTTGATGGAACAGATTCAATAGATAGTGATTGTGAACTTGAATTATATTTAGAGGATGAACTATTAGATTTAACAGTTCAGAACCTAGCAATGTATACAGAGAACCAAGGTGCTATGCAAAGTTCAATATATAGAATACAAACAAACGAATAATTTTTTACAATTTAAATAAAAAACAATGGCCGATTTTTCATTAACCACGCTCTTTGTGGTTCCAGTAGGAAATACTCTACCTAGCTCTGGATCTACACAAAATTTAACAGCTGGTCAGTTTGGGATTTTCAAAAGCGATTACACAGTTGCCACTTCAGGTAACATTGCTGCATCTCCCTACTTCTATTTAGCACAAGGTAGAGTTAATACCTATTTACAAGGATCTAAACGTTCAGACAAAATCTCTGGTATCAACAATTCAGCTTACGGTACTAACGTAACTCAATGGTACAAAGTTAATGGATGTCCTACAGCAGCTAACCAAATCACTCAAGTTGGTGGTTGGACAGTTAAATGTGGTGATATTGTAACTTTAACTTTACGTGGATTTTCTAGCTATGTTGACACATTGTACTTTAATGGTTTCACTCGTAGTGTAACTGTTCAAGCTCCTTGTTGCGATTGTGGTGGAAACCCTTGCACTGATGTTGATGTTCCTGCTTTAATTGATGCTTTCATCATTAAGTTAACACAACAAGCTCCTGGTGACAACCCAGATAACATTAGCTTCAACACTTTCTACACATTTGAAAGAATTGGTGATGATCAAACTGCTGTTTTACAAATCACTGGTAAACCATTAACTGTTTATGGACAACCTTGTGATGTTGCTGCAGATCCTTTTGAATACGATAGGTTCTATTTCCGTACCTTCGTTTATTCTGGTCCTGCTACAACTGCTGACTTTATTGTTGCTGACAGATGTAACTTTGTTGCTGAACCTGTTATCATTCAACGTTCTTCTTATGCAACTGGTACAGCTGCTGAGATTCAACAATTAGAAAAGAACTTTTATAGCTACCAAGCTGGATATTTGAAACATTTATACAGAATGGTTGGTTACAATGAGAACTTTGAATCTTGGGTATCAACTGGTACTACGTACGATACTTATTACATTAAGTATAATGCGTTTGACAAATCTGCTTACGAATGGGGTGCTTATATTCAAGAAGATAGTAGTTCAATAATTGCTGTTCCTCAAGGATACACTTCTGCAATCGAAGCTATCTTAGTTGCTGCTTTAGGTGCTGTAGCTTCTGATAATGCTTGTGTAACAACAACCACTACCAGCTCTACTTCTAGTACTAGTACAACAACTTCAACAACTACTTTGATTCCTTAATAGAATAAAGTAGGTATCATATAACCTATACCAGAGGGTGAGAGGATTAATTCTCAAATCCTCTGGTATTTTTATTTTAAATAAGATGACTTTAGATTTTTTAGTAATAAATACTTACACTGCAAATACATTAGGTATAGCGGATATATCAATTTATGATACTAACCCTCCTACTGTTACCAGTCCTAGTATGAGTTTTATTATTCCAGGATATACAACACCTGTGGTTCTTCCTTTTACACCGTTGAGTTTTAATACTTATAACTCACTTACATTAGGACTTAGCACATCAGGTCAACCCTTACTTCCTCTTCCTGATGGAGTTTGGACTGCTACTTATTCTGTTGCTCCTGCTCAAACCAATTTTGTAACAAAGACATTCATGCGTATAGACATTATACAAGAGAAGTATGATTCTGCATTTATGAAACTTGACATGATGGAATGTGATTCAGCAATTAGAACACAATCTAAGGTGACTCTAAGTACAATCTATTTTATGATACAAGGAGCAGTTGCTGCTGCTAATAACTGTGCTGTAGATACAGCAAATAAGTTATACGTACAAGCAGACAACATGCTAAACAATTTTATAAGAAATAATTGTGGATGTACTGGTAATAACTACGTAATTAACTTTTATTAATATGGCAAACTGTAGAGAATGTGGCATCCAAGTTGGATGTGGATGTCAATTAATTAATGGCTTATGTTCAGCTTGTAATTACAAGTCAAAACAAGTAGCTCAAAGAATAAAAAATGTTATACACAAGATTAACAGATTGTATAGAGTGTGCTAGTATACCTGCATTATTAAATGATATTAATTGTAAGCTAACTGATTTAGCTAATGATCAATATAATAATATTGTATTTTCTTTAAACAAATATATATCAGGTGAACTAGTTAACGACTTATTAAATTACAAACAAATACTAACGTATAAGAGTTGTAATCCAGACTATGCTATGCCCTTTAGTGTGCAAATGATAGCTAGTAGAGTGATAGTATTAATCCATAAATAATTTTAAAATGTCTTGTGATAATTGTTATAATGGCTGCACTGAGAGTGTATCAGATAAATGTGTTAATTATACAGGAGCAGCTGTACCTGCATTAGGTATCACTATACCAACTAATCTCTTGTGTATTGAGAATACACTTATTGAGAAAGTAGTTTCATTTTTAGATGGAACAGGTATTGATATCACAATCAACCCTTCATATTATTGTAGTCTTGTCACTCAATATTTACCAGGAGGAACTCCTACTCTTCTTGATGTATTAACAGCTTTGGTAAGAGCTGCTTGTAATTTACAAGGTCAAGTGGTTACAATAGATGGAATATTAAGTACACTAAATGCTCCATATACAGTGGGATGTTTAGATGGTGTAACTTCTTCATCAAATACACATGATGTTGTACAAGCTATTATTACACAGCTTTGTACCACTGTTACAAATCTTACAGCACTCACTCTTGATGTAAATACTAACTATGTAAAGATTGCTGATTTAAATGGCTTAATACAATCTTATTTAAATAGTATAAATGCAGGAACTCAACAATATACAAAGATGGTTCCTTATACAGTGGTTGAATATTATGGACCATTAAGTAACTTTGATGGTACAGGTGCAGGTCTTTCTTCACGAGGATGGAATAAAGTGTACTTGTGTAATGGTGAAAATGGTACTCCAGATAAAAGAGGTAGAGTGGGAGTTGGGGCTATTTATAATGTTCCTGGTGGACCTTTAAATCCTGCAGTGGATCCTATATATGCTGGTAACCCTAATTATACTTTCTTAGGAACAGAAGGTGCTAATTCAGTGACATTAGCCACTTCGCAAATACCTTCACATACACACACTACAACTGTAGGAGAAACTCCTCACTCACATCTTACATCAACTAATTTAGGAGGTGATACAGGAGTAAATATAGATGCTAGTCATCCTATTTGGTACGATCATTCTGATGGTGGAAATGGTTCATATCGTTTAACTTCTGGAACTGGTGTTGCTAATGTAGGTTTAACTAATTCAGTGACTACATCAGTTAGTGTAACAAACTCTAATACAGGCGGAGGTGGATCTCATAATAACATCCAACCTGTACTTGCCACTTATTATATAATGTATATACCTTCTTAATATGAACATACCTCTTCCTTGTCAACCTGGAGATCCATGCTATGGTAAATATTTAGTATTACCTCCAGGAGGTCCTGGCTGTGCATCTTTTGTATATAGTACAAATGATGTAATATATACAGGTACTAATCTTCCTTATACAGGAATTAAAACTGGTGATTGTGCTACATTAGCTTTTCAAAAAATAGATAATGCCCTTAACCCAGCAACTATATTAGCTGCAATTGCAGCTAGTCCATCACTGAGTGCAGAGTTTTGTACATTAGTTAGTAACTGTACATCAACTACAACTACTACCTCTTCTACATCATCCACATCATCTACCACTACTACAAGTACAACAAGTACCACTAGTACAACTAGTACAACAACCACTGCAACACCAACTACAACAACAACAACAACTCATGCTGTAGTTCCAGTTAGTTTTTCAATTGCTGCATCTTGTAATGGAACAGAAAATAATTGGTTAGCAACATCACTTGCTGGAGGTAGCGGTGATTTTGATATAACAATAGGATATTATTCTTCAGAAGCTGCTGCACTTGCTGCAACATCTTGGCAGAGTGTATCACCTGGAAGTAATTCATTTACATACGAAAATGAACCAAATGGTACTTGGTGGAATGCTTTAAGAGATACTTATAATCATTCTAATATAACAGCAAGATCTGTAACTAGTAACTGTACCCCTTAATCTTTTTAACATTTAATATATGTACACAGTAACAATAACTTTCACACTAGCAGGAACAGATGTAGGACCATTTAATCTTTATTCAGATGCAGATGGGTATACAACTCCTTTTGCTACAGGAATATCTAGAACAGCCTTACTTGCTGGTTACACTTCTACAGTGGTTCCAGATGGTAGTACAACCATCCTTGCAATGTCTACAGGAACTTGTGTTAGAGATCTTTATATGCCTATTGTAGGTGCTCCCACTACAACTACAACTAGTACAAGTAGTAGCACAACTACAACAACCACTACAGTAGGACCTCCTTCTAATTCATTCTATATAGCTCCTTCAAATGTAAGCGGTCCAGATGCATGTAGTCAACCACAAACAACTGTAGTATATTCTTATAATTATACATATTTAGTTGATGGGGATGTTCTATATAATGCTGATAGAACCTTATTTGATGGTACAGGATTTGTATACTGGCAAAATGTAAACTACGGTCATATCAGTTCAGTGGGTGTAGTTACAGTGCTAGGAGCATGTTAATATATTAAAAAACCCTGTTTGTTGGTTTACAGGAAGTTCTCCTGGCCTTTCTAGGCTGGGAGTTTTTATTTAATTTCTAATTAATTTGATTATATAGTTTAACCTAATCAGTTAATTAAATTTGGTAATTACCTAATAATAGTATATCTTTACAGTAATTTTAACCAAAAAAAAACATATATGTCTGAAAACCAATCACTTCTTCAGCAGCTTCAACAAATGTTACACTGGAAAAAATCAAAGAAATTCTATGCTGAAAAGCTTGGAATCACAGAAAATGAGATAGATGAGTTACTGAGTGGTATGAAGACAAAAGAACAAGCGGAAGATGATGCAGAGATAGGAAACTACATAAGTGATTTAGAAGACCTAGTAGTTAAGTTTACAGAAGATGTGGTTAAAGGAACAGGTGAAGTGGTAGCTAATGTTAAAGAAGAGATTAAGAGTTTAGAAGATCTAATTGAAAAATGTAATATAGATACAGAGAAGTGGGAAGTAACTAAATACGTACAGAACTTCTGGGGAAACTCTGGACAGCCACATTGGCAAGTTAAAGCATGGTTAGGTAAGAAGTCTACAGAACAAGTTTTTCAAGATTCGTTTGTAGACTTTTTAAGTTCATATGAGCCTATTAGTCAGGAGATCATGAGTCCTAAGTTCTCTGGAGGTAAATGCCCTGCAATGTTAGTTATCAATAAACAAGATGCTCATCTAAATAAATATGACATTGATGGTAATAATGACATTTCTAAAAGATTAGGTGAGATTGTATATAAGTTAGAAGTAATTGCTAACCAAGCACAACTTTCAAATAACCTAGATCAAATTACATACATCATTGGATCTGATGAGTTTAATAGTGAGTTCACAGGAACTACAACAAAAGGAACTCCTCAAACAAACACACATACATATCAGGATTCTTTTCAGTTTATATGTGAACATGAGATATTCGTAATTACAATGTTATTACAGTATGCTCAAAATGTGAATGTAGTGTATGTAGCAGGTAATCATGATGAGTTTGTAGGATGGCATATGATTACATGGTTACAGGCTTATTTCAGAAATACAAATAGACTTACGTTTGACATTAGTCCTAAGTATAGAAAGTATGTAACATATGGTAACTCAGCATTAATGTTCAATCATGGAGATGCTATCAAGCCTGCTAAGTTAGCAGCTTTATTTCCAATGGAGTTTAAAGATGGTTGGTCTTTCCACCAGAACTTTTATATCTTCACAGGAGATAAGCATCATGAAGTGAGTCATGACTTCAATGGTATTAAATTTTATCAAATTCCAGCATTCTCTAATGCTAAGAGTCTTTGGGATGATAAAAATGGTCACACAATGTCTAAAGCTGAAGTGACAGGATTCTTAATAGAAGAAGTGTCAGGAATGACAAATATATTTAAACAATACTTATAATGGCAACATTACGTAAATTAGTTTCAGATGTGAGGTCAACTCACAAATTGCTATCCTCTGATGGTCTAATAACCAACAGAGCGATAGCTTCTGAGATTAAAAACAATACACAGTTATTAATAAAGAGAGAAACTAATCTCAGAAAGCTTTGGGCTACTGATACATTATTTACTACCATCCCTTGTTTAGAGATGATAGAAGTTCCTATTTCTGAATGCTGTGGATATACAGATCCTTGTCAAGTTGCTAGAAGTAAGTATAAGCTTCCTCGCATGAGTGAAGGAAACTATCAATATCTCATCCAAGGTGTTTATTCAATAAATGCAATGGGTGGTCAAGGAAGGAAGTTTAAAGAGGTTACTATCAATAGATATTTAAACTTATTAAAGCTTCCTATAATAAAAAATGAACAATACTATTGGATAGCTAATGGAGGATATGTTTATGTAAACAATCCTTTACTAAAAGCTATACGATTCTCTGCATTCTTTGAAGAAGATGTTCCTAATGAGATTATGTATCCAACGATTGGTTGTGGATGTGGAAGCTATACAACAGATGAGTTGTGTGTAAATCCTTTAGATAAAGAATATGGATGTCCTGGATATTTAGAAAAACAAGTATTAGATCTTACCTCTCAGAGATTACTAAGTACATATTTTAACATTAAATCAGATATGACTTCAGATAATGTAGATGGTCAAGCACCTAATGCAAAACCAACAAATTAATGCGTACAAAAATAGATTGGAGAAGCTCAAGTAAAGAAAACTATAATGACTTTTGTAAAAAGAATCCCACTTTAAAATTAACATTTAATGAGTGGAGAAACATCATCTATCTATTTAACGAACAGTTTAAAATCTACATACTGGAGACTGGTGAAAAGTGTAAGCTTCCATTTGGTTTTGGAGACTTCTCTATAAATAAGAAGAAAAGAAAGAAGCTTAAAGATATCAATGGTAAGGAATATATTAATCTTCCTGTAGATTGGAAAAGAAGCAAAGAGAAAGGAAAACGCATATATAATTTTAATTATCATACAGAAGGATATTTCTTCGGATGGGTATGGTTTAAAGAGTCAGCTAGATTAAAGAATGTGGACCTTTGGTATTTTAAACCCTCTAGAGTTACATCAAGATTACTATCTCATTACATAAACGCTGATGATAAATATCAACATATTTATTGTGAGTGGATAAAATAAAATAATATGTCATATTATTACAAGTACAACTTTGTCTCCCCTGAACCAATTTATTCAACAGTTAGGGAAGAATTAAAAAGTTATTTTGATACAGGAGCAATAGATGATCTATTGTTTCCAACCTACTTAGACAAATGTCTTAGAAAGTTGGGCAAGTCATCTTATGTTATACAAGAACAACCTTTATACATTGAAGATTTTCAAGCTAGACTTCCAGACAATTTTATTGCTGTAAGAGAAGCTTGGATGTGTGCAGAGATTCCTAATTACCCTTATCAATCAGCTAATTCACTATACACACAAGCTGTTGATAGAACAACTATACAGGTGAGTCCTATAACAATTGCTGGAGCTCCTTGTGTTTCTGGTAATCCTAATTGTCAAACTCCTGGTTGTGATGGAAGATGTATGCCTGAGCTTGTACAAGCTGTATATAAAACAAATGGTACCATTCCTAGATCTTATCAACAACAATACTTACTTAAGCCAGGTAATATATCTGTAAAAAAGAATTGTGATGTACAATATACTGATGCTTGGGAATTTGTAAACTATGCTCCTCCATTACGTGAGTTCACTCCAGGAGCTGCTAGCTATGATTCATTTGACATTAGAGATAATAAATTTGTTACAAACTTTAGATCTGGCATAGTGCATCTTGTGTTCTATGTAACAGAATATGATCAAATTGGTAATCAATTAGTTCCTGATAACTATCGTGTTAGAGAGTTTGTGGAAGCATTCATTAAATGGAAAATGTTTGAAACATTATCAAATCAGATTAATGATGAGACATTTGTTCAGATACAACAGAAGTTAGGATATTATAAAGGACTACATGATGAAGCATTCATAATGGCTGATATTGAAATTAAGAAACAAACTTCTTGGGAAAAACAAAGAAGAATTAAAAATGATCTTAATAGAAATCAGATGTATGAATTACCAAACGCTAGTCCTAATGGAGATTATGGATATTCTAGTGTAAATGGTGGATATGGATATAGTGGAAATTCTTACTATGGTGGCACCCAATAAATAAACTATGGCTGAACAAGAACAACAATCACAACAAGGTAATGTTAGAAGTGAGTTTAATCTAGGTAGAAAAGGATTAAACATGGATCTATCTGTGAACCAGATAGAGAAAGGTAGTCTCACTTATGCACTAAATGCTGCTTTAGAAAACTATGACTCAGCTTCTGTTAACTATCAGAATGAGCCAGGTAATGAGTTATGTCTAAACTTCCCTGCAAATTATCATGTTCTTGGAGAGCATTTTATTCCAGAACAAAATAAACATGTATTCTTTCTAACACATCCTGAAACAGGAGATTGTGAAATAGGATATATGGTAAATAATGATTGTAATTATGTTACATACATTAATGCTCCTTGTCTTAATTTTAATATAAACTATCCAATTCTCAAAGCTGTACACAAAATTACCAACTGTACAACAGAAGTTTATTGGACAGATGGATATAATCCTAGAAGATTTATAGACTTACAAAATCCACCTTGGGTAACAATCCCAGGAGAAACTATTTGTGAAAACACTCCTGATACAGGAGTTGTTGATTGCAACAAATTAAAGGTACAACCTAACTTTGCTATTCCAGAACTCTCTGTAAATAGTGTTGTTAATGGTGGTAATTTACTTGCTGGTACATACCAATTTGCAATACAATATGGTACAGCTTTTGGAGATCCTTATACATCTTACTACTCTATAACTAATCCTACACCAATTGCTAATCCACAATTAACCACTCCTGATTTTAATTATCCAGTGAGTAAGTCTATTGTATTGGATATCAGTAATATAGATGTTACAGGATACTTTCAATATTATAACATAGCTGTAATAAAAACAATAAATGATATTACCTCTGTTGAATTAGTAGGTACTTATTTTATTGATAATACAACAAAACAAATAACCTATACAGGACAGAACGTAACTTCTATTCCTCTTACACTTGATGATATATTTGAAAAGTTTCCATACTACGATATTGCACAAGATTTAACCACTGCAAGAGATATACTTATATGGGACAATCTTACATCTATAGATAAGATTAATTATCAGTCTATTGCTAGTCAGATCACTCTATTATGGGAAACCTATAGAATTCCTGCTACAGAGAATTATGCAGATCCATTCAATGCTACTAACTTAAGAGGTTATCTTAGAGATGAGATATATCCTTTTGAGATAGTATTTCTATTAGATAATGGCAAGCAAACAGATGGTTTTCATATTCCTGGTAGAGCAAAGAACTATAATGAGTTCTCCCAACCAGATGTACCTAGTACAAATCCTGACTTTATTGGTAATGGAACTAGTGCACCTTATTGGCAAATATATAATACAGCTTCTGTATTAGGTGATGCTACAGGTCCTAATATTGGTAATGCCACTCCGTATCAATATGGTGAGTTTGCATATTGGGAATCAATAGATACTTATCCTTGTGATACATTAGTTTGGGGAGATCTTGCTGGTCAACATATAAGACATCATAAGTTTCCTGATATATTAGTGAGTCCTGCATTTGAAAGTGCCAATCCTATTATTATTAATAATAAGTATCAAGTAGAAATGCAAACAGCAGATGCTGTATATCCTATTGGTGTTAAGATAGATCCAGAACAAATCACAGAATTAATCACTGCATCTAATCTTACAGCAGAACAAAAAGCTCAGATTATTGGATTTAAAATAGTTAGAGGAGATAGATCAACTAATAGATCTATTATAGGTAAAGGTATATTAAGAAATGTAGGTAAGTATACAAGAGATAGTAATACATTAAACAATCCTTCACCAACTTATTACTACTATCCAAACTATCCTTATAATGACCTTGATCCAGATCCATTCCTTCTTACACAGAACAATGCATTTAATCAACAGTGTCAAACCTATAAATTAGTAGTAACAACACCTGGCACAATACAATATAATGATTGTAATGATGGAGTTTTAATCACTGTAGATATGCCAACCACTTTAACACAAGTGTGTTCTATTAGTTATCCAGTGGTATTGTCTGGAACAGCAACAATCACTAATGTTACATCTATATCATTTGTATTAACTTCATATGTTGATGGAACTGTTAATTATACAGATTTTCAATACACTGATCCAAATACAACAACATTACAAGTTGCTAGAGTGTATGCTATTGATCCTCAAACATTAAACTCATCTACTATACCTGTTCGTGTAGGTGGATCAAGTAAATATAGTATTTTAGAAAGTGATAAGAATGTTGCATGTTATCCTTCTCAATTAGATGGGTTTCAAGCTGATTCTAAATATAGAATGGTATTTAATTCTCCTGAAACTTCTTTTGGACAACCTACATTAGGAACTGTTCTTAAGTTAGAGAATGTAATGTATGGTGCTGGACAAGCTCATTTTGTACCAGTGAAGAATAATGCACAATATAAACTTCTTACTAGAGATGCTCAATTGGCTGCATTAGTTTCAAGTTATGCTATTGCTAACTTAGGAGGATTTAATGCAACAGCAATGTTTACTGCATATCAAGCATATATACAAATATATATAAACGGTATCAGTAGACAAAACTATGCTTATTCTTTTAACTCTGTAGCTACCTATGACTACTCTTCTGATATAGATAATAATCTAGGTATTAAACAAAGAGAACTTGACATATGTCAATATCTTATTCCTGGTGTTGAATCTGTAGGAGATGTATGGAATGTAAATAATTATCAAAGAGAATCTTCTGTTTATATGAAAACTATAGACACAAGAAATTCTTTATATGTTGATAGTCTTCCTTTTCCTAATGCCACTCCATCTTTAATTGGTAATAATGGAAGTTTAATTTCTGATTCATCTAGGTTTACACTTTCTCAAAGTGGACATTGTGATACTCCAGAGTTTTTAAATCCAATTGATGTTGTTTCTTATTATGGATCTATAAAGGTGATATCTCCTGATCAATGGGGAGAAATGTATTCATATACAACAATTGATACAGGATTCCAAAGAATATTCAAAGCACTTCCTGCATCTGATCCAGGAATGATATTTGGTGGAGATACATTCATTGGTAGATTTGCATTTAAAACAAAGCTTCCTTTCTTTATAGATAATAGAGTGAATGCTCCTGATGATAGTGATATATTTTATGATGAGATTGGTAATGTAGCATTTCCACAATACTGGCACTCTGCTAGATCTATCTTGTACAACTGGACCACCCCTAATAACGTACTACTTAATAATATCATATCAATTAAAGCTCATAACTTTGATTGCTCCACTGGAGGTACAGTATTACAAGGAACCACTACAACAACAAGTTCCACTACAGCTTCTCCTAATGGTAATGTAACATCTGCTCCATTAAATGCCACTTACACTGGTAAGATGTATTTATTTGCATATGGTATTCCTTACTATTATACAGAGTCTTCTATTAATGTAGACTTACGTCAAGCATTTAATAATCAAGAAGGAGACTTTTATCCACATGTAAGCACAGGTATTCCTGATAACTGGTTACAACAAGCATTTGTACCAATTGCTTTTGATAATACATATACATATAATGTAACTTTTTCTAAGCAGAATAAAGAGAACTATTTCTCCCACTTGCCTATAAACTGGACTGATGATCAATGTTATACTAATTTTCCATTTAGAGCAATCTATTCTGATCCTCAACAAAGCTATGTAGATAATAGAGTGAATAACTGGTTGATATATAGACCAGTATCTTTCTTTGACTTCCCTGAGAATTATGGTAAGCTTGTAGCATTAGATGGTATTCAGAACAAAGGGATATTGGCTAGATTTGAGAACAAAGGATTTGTATATAACTCTCTACTTACAATTAATACAAGTAATCCTCAAGCTGCTTATTTAGGTAATGATCAATTATTTAAATCTGCTCCTCCACAAGATTTTGCTGAAACAGATATAGGATATATGGGTACTCAGAATAAACTTCTGATAAAAATACCTGAAGGACAAATATCTGTAGATGCTAAAAGAGGTCAAATATTTCTAATTAGTCTAAGTATGTATGGTAGATATATGCCTACAGACATGGCTGCATTTGGATCTGGAATGAATAGGTTCTTTTCAAACTACTTACCATTCCAAATTCTCAACTACTTCCCTACAGTAAACACAGATAATCATTATAATGGATTAGGACTACATGGTGTATATGATGCCAAGTATGATAGAGTGATTATTACAAAGCTTGATTATATTCCTCTTAGCAATAGTGGTGTACAATATGATTCATCTACACAAGAGTTTTATGTAAATAAGACTTATGGATCCACTACATTAAGAAAGGTGGTACAGCTTACAGATAGACAATACTTCTGTAATAAGAGCTTCACTATTTCATTTAATTTCAATAGTAAGAGCTGGGTGAGCTTCCATAGCTATCTTCCAAACTTCTATGTAACAGATCAAACATTCTTTTATTCTGGATTAAATGAAGGATGTAATTTACAAGCTGTAGCTATAAATGAAATACCTACACCAACTACCACTACTACAACTACCACTATATCAAACTGTGCTGTAGCAGGGGGTGCTGTATTTATATCAGATAGTTGTGCAGCAGCAGGAACTGCTGTATGTGTTGAATGCACTACTACCACTACAACCACAACAACAACAACTCCTCCTACAGTATGTTACACTTATACTAATGAAACTGCTAATCCACTACTTGGTGTAAACTATACAGATTGTAATGGAACTGTTTTCTCTAATCAAACTATAGATGTAAATAGTGCAATTTGTGCAATTAATAATTCACCATATGGTGGTGATGCTGCATTGTTATTAAAAGGTGTTGAGTGTTCAATTTGATCTAAAATATAATTTAAAGATGTCTAAAACAATAATAGTAAAATTAACTTGTGCTGGCTATAGAACTGGTCCTTTTGATGTCTATGATGATCTAGGAAATGTTCTTGGTACCAACATCTCTAAGGATGACCTTATAGATGGGTACAGTGTGTCTGTAAGTGACTCAGTGAATATTATTGTTTTACAATCTGTTGGTAAATGTCAGACTATAATAGAAATGTCTATTGAAAGTCTTAATGTAGATCAAATAGCAGCTATTACATTCACTCCTTGTAACACTGCATCTCTTTGGAGACATTTAACTAACATCACTTTATATAACAACTACTATGGAAACATAGAGCCTTATATTATAGAATATCCATTCTCATTCCAATCTTATGATGAGATATTACAAAGTGTAAAAGATTTCACTAAGGCCTATAGATATTTCCCTAGTACAGAAGGAGTGTATAGTACAACAAACAGAATAGAAACAGATGACCAATGGTTTAATAAAGCTATTCTATACAATGGTCAACAAACTTCAGGACTACTTGAATTAGTTCCTAAACCCATAAATAACCTACAGAGCTATTTAAACTATCCTATATATAACACTTACAGTAAAACTATTACATATACTAAGAGTGATAACTTCTATCAATATAATACATTCTGGGGACTTGTTAGAGATAAAAACGTACCTTTGTTCATAACTACCTGTGAATCAATGTCTATAGATAAGGTGCTTAATCAAGCTAATATGGATTATGGAAAGAGAAGCTTTAGGAAAGAACCTATTAGATCAAAAAGTTTAAAGGTGAGACATATTCTAGATAACACTTCTACAGCTCATTTAGTTAGTCAGTTTATTGTTGCAGAAGATCAAATCTCTTACAAATAATGGCAAAAAAGTTAACATCAAATAAAGCTAAAGAAATCCTGCATGATAAAACTGTGCATGGACATCCTATTACAGACCAGCAAAGAAAGTTCTTTGGTGCTATAGCTGGTGGTGCAAAACCTTATAAACAAGGAGGATGGTTAGATAAGTTTGCTTCAGGTGGAGAATTACAAGGACCTAAGGTTGCTCCAGTGAAGGTAGATGGTACAGAAGTGTTTGAACATGGTGAAGATACAGCAACTGCAGATAGATTAGAGAATGGTGTAAATCCCACCGATCTAACTAAGAAAGGAATTAAATATGCTGAAGGAATTGGTAAAGAAGCATTAAAGAGAGGAAAAGAAAATGTTATCACTAGTGATATAGAAAGAGCTAAACAAACAGCAAATGTAATTGGACAAACTGCTAACTTACCAGTGTATACTAATCCATTATTAAGAACATGGGATATTGGTGAATATGATGGAGCTCCTGAAGGAAGCTTTAAAGAAAAGGATTGGGTAAAACATCCTAATACTCCTATTCCAGGTGGAGAGTCTTTTGATAACTTTAAACAAAGAATGGAGAAAGCTTTTGACTTTGTTGAGAATGCTCCTAAGACTGATGATGTAGTTACACATAGTAAAGTGACAAGAGCATTTAAAGCTTTACATAGTACAGGTGGTCAATGGACAGATGCCACCACTAAAAAGTTTGAAGAGTTAAAGAAAGAATCTAAAGGAAATAGTAAGGCTAAGAATGGAATGAATCTAGAGAAGATACATGATAACTATGGTAAACATGGTAATTATAATGATGCTTCTGCTTCTACAGGTCCTGGATTTGTAGGACTTGGATATAATACAAAAGGAAGAAACTATTCTCCTGCATGGGGTGGACAATTTCAAATGGGTGGAAGCATGCCAGGTGCTGTAGGATTTAGTTATGGAAGAGTAGCAGGTTCTGCTCCAGCTAATGGTAAATATGCAAAGAAGACAAAAGCTTCTGCACAGAATGGACAAGAGATGAAGTTCTATCAAGAAGGTCTTGATTGGACTCCTAAAACTATTAGTCAGAATGGCTCTATGATGAGAGGTGATATATCCTCTTCTCCAGGAGTTCTTAATAGATCTGATATAGAAAGAAGATTAGCATTACAACAAGATATTAAAAATCAAAAAGAAATTAATAAAATAGCTTCTCAACCAACTCTTTCTAAAGATGTATATAAAAAAGGAGATACTGCTGCAAGAGCTGCTAGAAACCAAGCATATGCAGATATACATGGTGGGTCTGTTGATGAAAGTGGAAATTATAATGAAGGTGCTCTTAATAGAGCAGCCTCTAGCAAAGCAGCAGCTAATATAGCTGAAGCAGGAAACTTTGCTCTTAACACAATGGCAGCTGCTGAAGGTGTAGGAGCTTTAAGTGAAGGATTGGGAGCATTGGGTAAATATGCTGTAGGAAGTGGAAGTGTAGAAAATGCATTACCTAGAATTGCTGGAATATCAGAAGAAAGTATTCCAGGAGCAGGAGCTTCTGGATCTAGTAAAAACATAGATGTTGTAAAGCAAGCATTGAATGAAAGAATAGCAAGATTACAAACTCCTGAAGGACAATCTAGATTAAAGAATTTTGTAAATGCTAACACACAATGGTGGAGAGGATCTCCAGCATTAACAGAGTTTAGTAAATATAATGTAACTCCTGAATCTTTATTAGGTGATTTACAAAAAGCAGAAGTTGTAAAAGATGTAGATCCTTTTGGTGGAACAGGTGCTATTCATAAACAAATGTATCCTTCGAGTGAAATACCCACTACAAATAGAAGTCCTGTTATTTCTATAGGAGAAGGGTTTTCTCCTGAACAAGCTAAAAATATTGCAGAGCATGAAATTAGTCATCTTCAACAATATACAAGTCCAACTAACATTGACTATAGCTTACGTAATTTGAAATTAAAAGATGCTGGTGATGTATCATCTTATTCTAAGAGTAATATATTTGGTGGAAAAGATTATTTAAAAGACGCAAAAGATTATTTTGAAAAAGGAAGTGGTGGTCAAGAAAAGATGGCAATGTTAGAAGAGGTAAGAAGTGATATGTTAAACAAAGGAGTAATCAGTCATCCTTATGATCCAATTAGTCCTGAAATGATAAAAAGTCATTATAAAGACTATATAAATACTGAGGGAGAACAATATCCATTACGAATGTATGATATTATGGATCCTAATAAAATAGAGAAAAATACTAAGGTGCTGTCTAAAAATATCAATAAACTTTTAACCACTGCACCAGTGGTGGCAGGAGGAGCATATGCTGCTGATCAAGCTGCCACTGATAATAAATATCAACATGGTGGAGCTATTATAGATCCTATGGGACAATGGGCACATCCAGGTGAAACTACTATTATTCCTTCTAATGAAATAACAATGAAAGGAGTGAATTATGATGTTATAGGAGAAAGTAACACTGGAGATAAAAAGTTGATGAAACCAGGAAAGAAATATAAATTTGATGGAGATTATGTCACTGAAACACCTAAAGGTGGCTGGTTAGAAAAATATAAATAAATCATACAAACATAAGATATGAAAGATCAAATACTAAAGATCGCCAAAGTTAAATCTGAAAAGGAATTCTACAAGAAATATCCTACAGAAGAATCATTTATGAAAGCTCATGGTAAAGCTTTAAAGAAAGCTGAAATGGGTACTAAGATGGTGAACACACAGTTACACCAACTTACAGACTTTGGTAATCCTCCTATAGCTCAGAATGGTATGGGATTCAATGATTTGTTAGCAAATGCAAATGCTACAAACCAAGGAATAAGTAGAAAGCAATACGATGAGCAATTGAAAGAAGATGCAGCTAGACAAACAGCTATGGATGCTGCTAATGCTAAATCTTCTAGTGGTGGTATAGGTAGTCAGATTGGTTCTATATTAGGTAAAATGATGCCTAGTGGTGGTGGTTCATCTGCTCCTTCATTAGATTTCACAACAATAGATACAGCTCCTTCATTCCAAGAAGGTGGTGAACTTCCTATATTTCAAGGTGGTGGAACTACTCCTGGAGGATTTAACTGGGGTAATTTAGGAACTGCTCTTGGAACTGCTACACAAGGACAAGGTGGACTTGGTAGTGAGTTTGCAAATATATTTGGTGGTAAAGGTACAGCAAATAAACTTACAAACGTTGGTCCTCAAGGAGCTCTTGGTCAAGGTGGTGCAGGATTTGGTGCAGGTTCTGAAGCTGCTGGTATTGGTATAGTGAATGCTGCTCCTCAAATATTACAAGGAGTTCAGCAAATTAAACAGCAGAAACAAAACATGTTGAAAGCTGATCAAGCTGCTGATATTTCTGGTTTAACACTTCAAGCTGCTTCTGGTCGTAAAGAAAGAGTGCAAAATAAATATGTAAGACCTGAAGATCAGTTATTACAACCTGGACAGATGGGAAGTCCTACAGGAGTGGGCACCAACTATCTAGCTCAATACGGAACTAGAATAAGTGGTAATCCAACACAGGTACAAAATACATATGCTCCTAACAATCTATATGGTGATCTTGGATATGAGCCTTTAGAAGAAAGTAATCCTAAACAATATAGAAGAGGTGGTGTTTTACCACAGGCAGAGTTTGGAGACTATTTCCAATCTTCAGGACAAGCTAGTATTGGTTCAGGAGTGGGAAGTGCTATAGGTTCTGCATTCTTTGGTCCAGTGGGTGGAGAAGTTGGTAAACTTGTAGGTACTGTTGCAGGTAATTTACTTGGTGGTGCAAAAGATGCTAACGCACTTAAAGCTAAACAAGCTGAAGCTCAAACTAATGCAATGAGAGCTGCATGGGCATCAGGAGCACAAGGTATACAAGGACAAAATGCTTCATTTATGGAAGATGGTGGTAAAACCTCTCCGTACGAATGGAATAGTCATACATGGCAACCACAACTAATCACTAAGTTTGGTGAACACAATTTAAAAGATTTATTACATCCTCCACATGATGCAGATATGCTAAGAAGTGGTGGACATCTTAAAGAAGATTATGTAAACCCTAGTGCAAGTGCTCTATCTACAGAAAGAGGACTTATGCCTATTGCTGAAGATGGTACACAGTTAGCTATGGGTGGTGATTTGCAAGTACATCGTGGAAAAGCTGAAACTCTATCTTATAATCCATTCCTACCTCATGGTGGAGAAACTATTATGTTTAGAGGTCCTTCTCATGACAATGGTGGAATGCCTGTTACATATGGAGATAATGGTGTAGAAGTGGAAGGTGGTGAACCAGCTACAAAATTACAAGATGGTGGAAGTCCCACTGGAAGTAATCTAGTGGTGTATGGTAATATGAAGATTCCTCAATTTGGTGCTAGTGAAATAGGGGATAAAGATTCTGAAGGAAGGAAGTTTAAACATTATGCTAATGATGTAGCATTAAATGATAAGAAGCAAAATCAAATTATCAATAAAGCTACAGATATAGTGAACAGTTCAAAAGATAACACTGTATTTGATCAATTAGCTTTAAACTCTGGCAAGGCTATGATGATGGGTGCAACAGCTAAACAAAAAGCTAATGCAGCTAAATTAGAAGCAGCAGCTCGTGTTCAGAATGCTATTCTAGATACAGCTAAAGAATTTGGTTATGAAGACTCTGATAAGTTTAATCAAGATGTTATGAAAGGTAAGGTTAAAAATATGGCCAAATTAGGAGCAAGTATTCCTATGGCTCAAAATGGAATTGGTATAGGAGAAGATTATTATCTTGATCACACTGGTACACAATCAGCTCCTCAAAGTGATGCTGATGCAGCTGATGCTAGAATGCAAGCATTGGGATTGGGTAATCAATCTTTTGGAAATGCTGACTTAGGAAATGTAGCAGTTGCTAGTTCTAAAAGAGGTCCAGCATATCCTTCTTTAGGATATACTAATGCACCAACTACCTTTACTGGAGCCACTTCTCCTGTTGCATACCCTTATCCAAAAGAAGAAGATCTTCCAGGATTAGCTAGTCCAACTAAAGATAAAGGTACTAAGAAGTTTGATAAAAAGAATGCTATTGCTACAGCACTTGCTAGTATATATGACTTTGCTAGACCTACTAACCAAATGCCTTTAGATACTAATCAGTTAATGGGTGAAATGTATGCTCTAGGTCATAATCAAGTAGAACCTGTAAAAGCTCAAACGTATCAACCTATGTTAGATACTCCTTATAACATTTCTTTACAAGATCAAATAAACTCTATAGATCAACAGGCTAATGCTGCTATTAGAGGTGCTGGAAGAAATCCTGCTGCTCAGGCTCAAATTATGGCTAGTGCTGCAGAGATGAAGAATAAAGTGCTAGGAGAACAGTTTAGAGCAAATCAGGCTCAGAAAGCTCAAGTGTATGGTAAGAATAGGGACTTAATGAATCAAGCTCAGTTACAGAATCTAAATATTCTTGATCAACAATATGTTAGACAAGCTACAGCTCAAAGTAAGACTAAGGAACAAAATATTGCTGCTCTTAATTCCATCAGTTCTAAAATTGCTCAAAATAAGCTAGAAAATCTAGCGTCAGGTGTAGAACAAAACAAATATAACTTTAGATTTGACCCTACAACTGGAAAGGCTTATAATGTAAATAGTCCTGCTACATTCAATATCCCTACTGCAGGAGAAGGAACCCCTTCAGTGGATCAAGTGAGCAGTAAGCCTTCTACATTAGCTGATTATGAAAAAGCTAAAGCAATGGTGAATCAGTTTGAATCACAGCTTAAAAAAGATACAAAACCTGCAAGAAATGGTGCTATTGTAAAAGCTTTAAAAACTATCTAATCAATCTTATTATACCAAATTAATCGGAATAGTTATTTCTCTTGGTATATATAATATTTTAAATTACATTTGCTAATTCTACTAATATGGCATCATTTACAGATCAAATATCACAATTTAATCCCTACATCTCACAGCTTCCTATACAGGCTATGACAGAAGTGGGTCAATGGAAGCAACAGCAATATGATCAAGGAGTGCAAAAAATTCAGACACAGATAGATAATGTGGCTGGTATGGACATTGCTAATGAGTCTCAAAAAAAATATTTACAATCAAAACTTGATGATTTAGGTAATAATCTAAGAACAGTTGCTGCTGGAGATTTCTCTAATCAACAGCTTGTTAATTCTGTAGGAGGAATGGCTACATCTATTATCAAGGATCCTATTGTACAAAATGCTGCTGCATCTACACAGAGATTAAAACAAGGAGTTTCAGATAAACAAGCTGCCAATAAATCAGGAAAAGGTTCAGTTGATAATGATTGGTTTTTTGATCAAGGAGCTAATGCTTATTTGAGTAATACAGATGTAAATGCTTCATATTCAGGAGGATATATAGAACATAGAGATATACAACCAAAAATGATTGAGGTACTTAAAAGCCTTCATGAAAGTGGTTCAGATACAGAAGTTCCTTGGGCAACTGATGCTAATGGAAATATAGATTATAATAAGACAGCTAAGGCAATGGTTGAGAATGGGTTCAAAGGAATCACTTCTGCAAAAATAGAAAATGCAATAAGATCTTCTCTTGATGCAAATGATCTTCGTCAAATGCAAATATCTGGTATGTACCAGTTTAGAAACTACACTCCAGAAGATTTAGCTAATCATGCACAAGATCAATATAAAGCTGGTATACAAACAGTTACAGATAAGATTGCAGCATTACAGAAATATGCTGCAACAAATTCAGCTAATGCAAATATAGTTAATCAATCTAAAACAGCTATAGCAGAATTACAGAAACAAATTGGAGAAGGTGGAGCATATAGAGGAGAACTAACACAAAAATTAAACAGTCAACTAGCAGCTATTGCTAGAGATCCTAATCAAGTTAAGGCAGATTTATATAAAGAAGGAACTATAAAAGAATTTGCAAATTCTCATTCTTGGGAAGAAAGTGTATTAAAATATGTAAATAATCCAATATTAGATGCAGATCATTGGACTGCTGATTATGGATTAAAAGCAGCTGCTCAAAAGGAAACAAGAAGACATAATTTAGCAGAAGAAGCACTATCTGGAAAAAAATATGATTTAGATTTCTGGGTAGCTCATGGTGGAACAGGAGAACCATTTGTAGCTGTTGGAGGAAATGAACAACCAGTTAAAAAACCTGAAGATATTGTAAATGGTCAAGTGGCAACTTATACAAATGCTGCAACTGCAGGTGTATCAGCACTAGCTGCAAAAATTCAAGAGAATGCTAGAAAGCTAGGTCCAGATAAAACAGTTGTAGTTACACCCACTGATGTAGAAAATATGATTAATGGATCTTATCATGGTCCTATTAAAAATCCAATTGGTCCTGAATACAAAGCTGCTGTAAATTCTATTTTAGAAAATAGAAGACAAGCAGGGTTAAATGCTGCTGTTTTGAATACAGCACATGAGCAAGTAGAGAATGATCCTGAGATGAAGAATCTTCAAAATGAAGTTAATCAATCTATAGCTGGTCAAAAATCAGTTACTATCAAAGATGAGTCAGGTAGAAATGTTACATTTACACCAAGAGAACTTTTTGATTTTGCCCAAAAGCCTAAAACAAAAATTCTTTCTGGAAGAGCATGGGGTCAAGGTGAATTTGTTATAGAAGATTTAAGTAGACTTACTGATAAAGAATTACTATTAAATAAAAATAGTGATAAAAATAAAATTATAGCATGGACTAATCCTATACTTGCAAAAAGACATGAAGCTCTTGATAAATATAATGAAAAATATAATGAAATAATTGCTTCTAAAACTCCACAATATGCTCCTACAGTAACTCCTATTGATACCCCTTCACCAACTGCACAATCAAGATGGTCAGGAATAGCAGATGCTTTAAGTAAGGTAGATAGACATGATGTGGGTGGGTACGATAGTTGGGATAAGAATAAAGTAAATTCATGGTTAGCTGATAAATCTGTAGCAGCTGGACTTAAATATGGTATATATAATGATGGTGTCACTAAACAACTTTGGGTAACTGGTCCTGATGGAAGTGTTCAAAAAAGAACATTAAGTTATACAGATATAGCCCAACTTCCAGAAGCTCAGACAAACAATTCAGTTCAAATTAAAGGCGAGATGATGATGACAGGCGGTACAACAAATGCTGCTAATGAAAGCCCAGAAGGAGCTAAATGGCAACAGTCTGCCTTCCCACTTGCTAAACGTATAACTGTAGTGGGAGATCTTCATGAAGAGTATGGTAATAATAATAAAGTGTTTCCAAAAATTCAGATAAAAACAAAAGATGGATGGATGCCAATACAAATTGATAAAGGAATGTCAATTGATAAAGCCAGTGAATTTTTTAGTGGATTAGATGATGCTAGTATAATAGATATAATTAGACATTACAATCCTAATTTCAAAGGTAAATTATTTTAAAAAAAGAATTCAAGATGCCAGATTTTCAAGGTTTAGATCCAATAATAACTCCTGATACTCCTGTAGAACGTAAGTCTGCTTACAATCCAGCTGCAGTAATTCCACAACTTGATAGTGATGGTGCTGCACCACGCACTAATGGTATGGACCTAATTGATTATTATAGTGATACATCTAACTATAGTAAACCTGATGTTGTATATAGTACAAAAGAATTAATAGATAATAAAAGATATGGTGTTTATAATCCCACTATTGGAGATCAAGAGGATTATCATGCACAAGGACAATCTGGACTAGATAGAGTGGCAAATGCTGGATGGAACTTTGTTAATAAAACAGGAGCATATTTCTTACAAAATGCTGGATTTATATTAGGTGCAGTTCCTGCAGCTATTGGTGGAATAGCTAATTTAGCAAATGAAGCAGTTGGTGGAAAAGGAGATCTTGTTAATAATGGAAATGCTGTCTCTTTAATGACAGATAACTTCATGACTAACCTAGGAGATCTTTGGAAAAACAAAGTGGAAGAAACCAATCCTATATATAAAAGTGCTAAATACACTAATGGTAATATCTGGAGTAAGTTAACCACTTCTAGTTGGTGGTTAGATGATGCTGCAGATCGTCTTGCTCTTACAGCATCTATGATTGCTCCTGGAGCATTAGAAGCTAAAGGAGTTGGATTATTTGGAGCAATGGAAGAAGCTGGAGGATTAAGAGCTACAGGACTTGGAGCAAAAGGAATTCAAGCTCTTTCTGAAAATCCTGAATTATATGGTAAGCTTGGTAAAATGCTAGGTAACCAAATATATAAAGTGGCTGGTACAGGAGCTTCTGATTTAGAGGCTGCTACAGCATTAAGATTTAAAGGACTTATACAAGGTGCTCAAAAAGCAGAATTATACACTTGGAATGTAATTGGTCAGTCTGGATTGAATGGTAAAGAAGCTCAAGTGGCAATTAGAAAATCTTTACAAGAACAAAGAGATCAAGGATTAATTAATGTATCAGATGATGAGATAGAACAAAAAGCAGCAGAGGGTGCAATGAAAGGATTTGGTTATACACTTCCTTTAAGTATAGGTGCATCATTATATGAACTTCCTCAGATATTTTCTACAGCAAAAACTGCTCAAAGTGCATTAAAGAAATATTTTAATGCAGAAACACTTGAAGCTTTAGAAACTACAGTGACTAGTTCTAAACCTACAATAGGTAAATTATTAGGAAAGACATTTTTAACAGGGTTAGAGCATGGTCAAAATGAAAGTGCTCAAGTAGCCATTGGTAGATATTTAGAAGACTCTATTGCTGGTAAAGTAAAAAATGGTAGTATAAAGAAAGACCAAGGTGGATTTGCTAGTATCATGACAGACTGGATAGATAATGTTAATGATCCTAATGGTCAGAACAATATTGCTCTAGGTACTATTCAAGGTATGTTAATGACCTTAGGTGGACATGCTAAAAGTATAGCTACAAAAGAATATACAAAACAAGATGAAGCTGCAGAAAACTTTAAAAAAGGAATACTGCAAGCAACTGCTAGAAGAAGATATTTTAATACACCAGATGATATTTTTGAAAAAGATGAGAAAGGTGCTATAGCTACAACTGTTGATAATGAAGGAAAACCTCAACCTAAGTTTAACCAAGAAAGACTTGCTTCATTAGGAGCATCTTTAATGGATTCTCAAACTGAAATATTAGCAAAGGTACAAGCTATTAAAGATGGTAATAAATTAGCATTAGATCAATTAAACTTTAATTCATTAGCTGCATTAGGTCAGAACTTCTTTGATGATCCTAATGGAATGGAGTATTTAAATAATCTATTAAGGTTTGAAGCTAAGAATCAAAAAGAGGATATTAATAGAGTGAATGATAATGAAGCAGGTATAGAAATTACTCCTGAAATTCAACTACAAAGAAACATCACTCATGCATTAGAATTGAAAAAGGCACACGATGCTATTGATCAAAGACATGCTGGATTCACTAGTCTTAATATAGATAAGAATAATCCTGATGAAGTTAAACTTGCAGGTCAATATATTGAAGGTGTAAAGAATTATCAATACTTCAATGCAGCAGATCAGATATTCTTTAACTCTCAGTTGAGAAAGAACACTGCTGAATTAGCAGGATTAGGAATATTAGAGAAGGTGGAAAAACCATCATCTCCTCAAGAAGTTAGAGCAAATAGATTACTAGATGAAAATGAAGCATTAGAAAAGTCTTTAGAAATTACTAAAGAAGGATATAGATCATCTATAGATAAGACTAATTTTAGAAATACATTTGATGCTGTAAAAAAACAAACAGAAGCTAATAAGAAAATAGTTGAAGATCTTAAGAACAGTCCTAGCACTCCTAACACTGCTGCATCTATAAAACAAGTGGATTTAAATGACACTGATAAAACAGTTGACAAAGAATTAAATGTTGGAGATACATATCCTTTAACTGATCTTGTTCATAGAGAAGATAATACATTAACTCTTGCTCCTAAGATAACTCTTAATGCAGGACTAGTTGATGGTAAATATCAGATAACCAACCCTAATAGAACTACAGAATATCTAACTCCAGAAGAATTTACAGGATATAATATAGCCAATACAGAACATGATCCTGAAGAGCTTAAGAAAACAATGGATAATGCCATTGATGAAACTTTAAAAGATGAGAAGTTCTCTAGTATTGAAAAGCCTACAGAAGGAACTGATAAGTTACAATATATTAATGCATTAAACAATGCAGAGTTAACTGATGCTATAGAGAAGAAGTTTAAAGAAGATAGTCAAGCTGAGTTAGATGAAAGACTTACCAAGCAAAAACTTACACAAAACGATAATCTCTCTAAAGAGTTAAAAACTACTGCAGATACAGATAGTGTTCCTACAGCTGATTTTGATAGACCTTATGAAATAGATCCTAAAAAAACAGATGAGCAAGTAGTTAATAGTACTAGTGCTCCTGTTGAAGGATATTCTCAAAAGACTCCTTTAGCAGCACATCATGTGCGTGCTAATCAGTTTGGTGCTAACTTTTATGACCTACCTGGTAATGATAACTTTCGTGGTGTTATTGTTACATCAGGTAATGAAGCTATAATTGGTGTACCTGGTCTTACACAATGGTTGAAAGATAAAGGTACAGGTGGTGAAGATATTGATCCTAAACAAACTATTGCATTAGTTGTAATGGGAGTAGATCCTGTTAGTGGTGAGAAATATTTTGTAGATGTTAATGGTAAAAAATTAACTAAACCTACATTAGAGAACACTATATATCAAGTGTTTCCTAAAACTTTAACTTGGTCTGGTGGTGGCTCTATGTTTAGAGATACAACATCAGAAGAAGATGTAGAAGCTCTTACAAAAGAATATAATAACTGGAGAAAACAAACATTAGATTCTCCTACATCTAACTTATACCAAATACAAGCATCTTTTGGAACTCCTGATTATGTAGGAGAATTAAGTGCTTCTGGTAAGTTTGAAAGAGATTATAATGCTAGAACTCCTGTAACAGATGCTGGATTAGTTACTGATAAACAACTAAGAACAAAGAGAGTGATAGGTGTTGCTACAAGTGATGATGCTCAAACAAGAGGATCTGTCACTATGAATAACATCAAAGGATTGCCTACAGTATTCACTGCTAACGGAATGGTTAAAGTGGATAATAGACAATTCACTCGTACAGAAGCTACATTAATATATAATGCTATTAATAAGCTTGCCATTAACTTAATTAATGATGGTAATCTTAAATCTGGAGAATCTCAAATGTTATACAACTGGTTGAAATCAGTGGTATATTGGGGTACTCCTACAGATGCTCAAGGAAATAGAAAAGAAGCTGGATATAGTAGTGTGTTCTTTGAGAACATGAAATTAAAGATTGGTAAAGATGAACAAGAGTTTTATCTTGATCCTAAAGAGCTTGATAAGAATAAAGAAGCTATTATAGATAGACTTGCTGGATTATACCATAATGTTAATTCATCTTTAACAAAAGGTTCTAAAACAAAACCTTGGAACTCTAAGTATACAGAAATTACAGATATTGATGCTGATGGTATTAAAACCAGAGAGTGGCAGAACTATCAATCATATTTATTATCTCCTAATGATCCAGAAGGAAGAAAAAGATCTAGTGTAGATATTCCTTTGACAACACAAATCAGACCTCTTAAAAATGCTACAGATACTAATAGAAAAGGAATCTATTTTACATTAGCAGATAAGAATAGTAGTAGTTCTGCAGAAGCTTTACCAGCTAAAGAAACTAAGGTGACTACCACTAAAGAAGAGAGTAAGAAGTTTGATACTAATGGAGAAAAGAATACAATTAAACTTTCTGATAAACTTGGAAATGTAGCTATTACATTTAGTGTTGATCCAGAAAAGTTTGATCCTAATGCTGCAATTATTGAAGGTATAAAACTTCCTGATGAGAATGAAGATGGTGCATTTAAGATAACATTAGAAACAATCACTGGTAAATTAGCAGAAATTCCTGGCACTGGTGTTACAGCAGATTCAACTGATGAAGAAGCATTTGCTATAGCTAAGAATCTTATTAGAAATATTATAGCTAAGCAACTTAAAGAACAAGCAGCCATTGCTCCTGAAGCCCCTATTACTGCTGAAGCTCCTAAGGTGAATCCTAGCTTACAGCAAAAGATTAATCAGAGAAAGCAACAAGGAGATAGCAAGAGAGGAAGTGATTATAGACTACAGATTAATAGTAACTTAAATAATTTTCAAACAGAAAACTGGAAGAAGGTAGAACAATGGATAGGTAAAACCCTACCAAATATTCCTGTATATAAAGTGAATAACATTATTCAAGCAACTAATGGTAAATTAGCTTGGGGTATGTTAAAGGATGGTGCTATCTATTTATATCAAAATGCAGAAGTGGGAACAGCTTATCATGAGGTGTTTGAAGCTGTATGGAAGATGTTTACTTCTCAAGCTGAACAAGATGCTATAAGAACTGAATTTAGAAACAGAAAAGGTTCTTATACAGATGTATTCACTGCTAGAGAGATTAATTATTCTGAAGCTACAGATCAAGATATTAAAGAAAAACTAGCTGAAGAGTTCAGAGATCGTACATTAAAACAAGATGCTCAAGAAGGTAAGTCATTAATATCTAGAATCTTCTCACAGATTATAGACTGGATTAAAACATTCTTTGTTGGAACTAAAGCAGAAGAGAATACAAATAGATTATTTGAGAATATTGGTACAGGTTATTATGCAGAATACTCTCCAAACTTAGCTGGATTATCATTTGCTCAACAGGGTATAGTGAATATAGATAGTGCTATTGGTGATGAAAACAGTGAGTTTAAATTAGCTGGATTTACAGGTGGACAGATTAATGATATCATGCAACACATGACTTATACCACTGTAAAAGATTTATTTGAATCTAATAAAGGATTATTTGATCTTGTAGGTGGTACCACTAATAAAGCAGAAGTTTATCAAAAGCTTCAAGATGAATTAGGTGATTTAATTGCTGAGAATGTTGTTCAGTTAGAAAAGATGACTGATGAATCTCCTGAAGAAGTAAATGCAGCAATTGAGGCAAATAACACTTTATATGGAAATATATTAGATAACTGGGAAGCTATTCAAGCTAAACATGAAGAATATATCAAGTCTTATGGTATTGAGTTTGATGAGAATGATGAGTTAATTCCTACAATGGATAGGTCTAAAGATGATGCATATGGTGATGCTAGTAAAATAGATCATATGAAAAAAGCTAGTGCAGCAATTAAATTATTGCTAGCTAGTCTTCCTGTTACTAATATAGATGGTACTAATAAACTATCTTCTATTGGAGGCTATACATTAGTTCCAATGAGTGAGACATTTATTAGTGTAATGAATAATACACATAATTCTCGTAACATCACTGAAATGGTGAACAGAATTAAAGACATGTCTATAAAAGATTCTAAGTACACTAAGCTTTATAATCGTCTTAGTAAGATGAGAAACTTAGATGAATTAGATAATAAGACTGATTTACAGCTATTGGCTTCTTTATGGAAAACATTTAAGAAACAATCTCCTACAGTTAAGAATGTATATTTATTAGCAAATGGTGATGTACAGGTGGGAGATGCTAACTTTTCTACAGCTGCTAGACAAACACAACAAGATTTTATTGAAGATATTAAAGGATCTATAGATAATGGAAGTAAGTACTTTACTTACAACTCATATAAGAATATATATTATGGTAATGCAAGTGCTATTACAGAAGTAAAACTTGATAGTTTACAATCACAAGTAGACTTCTTAAAAGAACTTGGTATTGAATTTGACTATAAGAAACTATCAACAATGCCTGAGAAATCATTATTCTCTAAGGCAGTGAATGGTATTAGACAGAGTATTGCTCAAGCTAAACAGGTGGTGAGCTTCTCTGGTAAATCATTAGATATTGATAAGCGTTTGCGTCAATTAGCTGAGATTAAAGCTAAGATGGATAATCCTGAATTTAGTAGTACATTCTACAATATTAATGGTGAGATGACTCAATCATTTATTGGAACAAATGCTGCTAGTGATTTATATGATCATCTATCACAAATTGATAACTTAAGCGAACTTACAGGTACACAATATGAATACTTACTAACTGATACATTTAGCAAGAATTCTGACTTACTGTATTCAATGTTTGATAAAGAATCTGGAGATAGAATTGAGGCAGATGAGGATGCAGAATTTGATGCTAAACAACTAATGCACACTGGATATGCTGGTGGTGTTATTGATGAAGAAACTGGTAAACAGAAAGAATCATCTAAATTAACTTATAAAGATAGACTGTTACAAGAGATCAATCTTAATAAAGAAGGATACTATTTAAATCTAATTCCTGGTGATGCTGCTCTTGAGTGGATGTTATTCATGGGTAATAGAATTAATACTAGTGATATTCTTACAGACTATAAAGCTATACATGATAAATTCAGAGGATATTTTATAGATGAGTTTAACTTAGCTAAGGAAGATCGTACTGTAGCAAAAAATAGAAACACTAATGACTTACGTTTCTTCAAGGCTATTCTAGGAGAAGAGTTGCACAATGATGTCATCTCTAGACTTGGTACAGCTGAACAAGTGTATGATAGTTTTACTGATGCAGATACTAAAGTTAATCAGATTGCTGAAAAAGTTACAGACTTTATAAATAAAGAAAAAGAATCATTAAAGAAAACACTAATTGATTACAACTTATTAAAGGCATATGATAATGGCTTTAAGACAGAAGGTTTATCATTTGGTAAAGAATTAATGAAACCAGAAGAATTAGAAAGAGAATTAGCTACATTATCTGCTAACTATATTATGAATAATATAGAGCTTCATAAGGTGCTGTATTCTGATCCATATCAATACTCTGATGAATTAAAACGTATCAAAAGCTTTAACTCTCCTAGACAATCTATCATTGCTGATTCTGTAGAAATGAATACAGCTTTAAATAATGTTTGGAATAAGAAATTTGCAAAGGGTAAAATTGGTCATACAGACTTTAATGTAGATTCTTTCAAAACAATAACTCTTGGTGATGTATTTGCTACTAATGATCTATCTAATTATGGTGCATGGGAAGAAACAGATGGTGGTGGTATTATTGCTCTACCTGCACATCGTAACTTTAAAATTAGAGCTGGTGAGTGGGATACACAACAAGAAAGACAATATGAATATGATATTGCATGGGAGAAACAAGATAAAGGTGAAAAGTTAACTAGTGCTGAAAAGAGAACATTAAGAGATGGCAATCCTCAAATCAGACGTACATACACTCCTAGTAAACCTATTGTAACTGGTAATAAAGCAAATGGTCAAAACTATAATGATATTGTATTAGATAAGTTTGCCTTAACTGTCCTATCTTATAGAGCATCAAAAGAACTTAATGCTGAATCTAACGCTGTTAAGTTATATAACAAGATGCAAGCTGAAGGTATTGACTATGCTGTATATAAAAGTGGTAGAAAGGTAGGAGCTGAAGAAGTTCATAACTTATATGATCCAAACACTGGAGATTTTAATGAAGCTCCATTTAATGGAATAGTAAATGTACCATTCTCTATCATGAGTGTACAGTCTGAGGTTCCTTCTAAAGAAGATAACCAAGTGACAAGAGGATCTCAAATGACCAAGCTTTCTACATTAGATTTCATGGCAGCAGGTGTTCCTATTGATTACAAAGGAAGTTATGAAGATTGGTACAGTTTGAAAACAGAAGCTGAAAGAGAAAAAGCTTCTCCTTTATATAAAGAGATAAAGAATAACCAAAATATTCTTGAGAGAATGATTGAAAGTGGTGTTAACTCACTATTGAAAACATTTAATATCGAGAAAGTAGATGGAGGATATAAGTTAACTAATGTTGATAAGTTAGCTGATACATTAAGAAGAGAGTTAACTAGAAGAGAAGTTAATGACAATATCATTGATGCATTACAAGGATTTAAAGATGGTGATGTAGTGATTGAAGCCACTCCTGCTTACCAACAAATTAGAAACATTTTATATTCTATTGCTGATAGAGAAGTAATTAGTCCTAAGATTAATGGTGGTATGAAAGTGCAAGTTCCTTCTACATTATTAGAATCTAATAAGGTGGAAGCTGTAAAGGTGAATGGTAAGAATGCATATACATCTGATACTCTTAAGTTCTATGAAGATAAGGATGGTCAACGCACATGTGAGATTATGGTGGGTAGATGGTTTAAGTCAGATCTATCTGATGAAGAACTTATTAAAGAATTAAAAGATTCTGGTATATTAGAAGGTGTAGCTTTTCGTATTCCTACACAGAAACAGAACTCAATTGATGTATTTAAAATAGCTAGATTTCTTCCTGAAGAGTTTGGTGATTCTGTGGTAATCCCTTCTGCTTTAGTGAAGAAGGTTGGATCGGATTTTGATATAGATAAACTATCTATCTACTTAAAAAATGTAGATGATAGTGAAAGGGGTGTTCCTAGAATGTTATCTTTAAAAGGTGAAGGTAAAGGAAATTTAGAGAATGCTTATATTCAATCTTTACAGAATTTAATTAGCCATCCTTTAAACTTTGAAAGACTTACGACCCCTAACTCAGCTGATCAATTAAAAGGTTTAGCTAAAACAATTGTAGATAAAATGGGACTTGGATCATTTGATTATGAATCCACTGGTAACATGTTGAGTAGAAGATTTATGTCTACATTAAGACATGCATTTGTAACTGGTAAATATGCAATTGGTATTGCAGCTGTGAACCAAACAAATCATTCTTTAAATCAGAGATCTCCTATTGTTCTAGATTTTAATGCTAAGAAAGGATTATTAAGTGCTGCAGATGCTAAGTTCTTAGGAGATGGTAAAATTAAGTTTGAGAAGTATAATCAAATAGATGGCAAACCTACATTATCAATGATTAAGAATGCAGATGGTGAATTCATCTCTGATATTCTTGGACAATTTATTGATGGTTATGTGGATATATCTAAGGGTCCATGGATTATGGAATTAGGTGCTACACCAAATGTAGCCTCTACATGGATGTTCTTAACTAAGATTGGAGTACCTATTGATACAACAGCTTATTTCATGAACCAACCAATTGTTCGTGATTACTTACGTGAGTTAGAAAAGAATGGGTATACATGGTTATTTAATACAACAATACTTAATAAAGTTCAGAAGAGATATGTTAGTAGTGGATATTTCACTAGTAAAATGCCTTCTAAAGAAAAGCTACTTGATAATGTAGGAAAAACTAATCTTAGTAAGGTGGATAAGTCTGAGCAAAGATTTATTCTTAATGAGTTCTTGAAATATGCTAAGATGGCTGAACATATGTTTAAGCTTACACAAGGTACTAACTTTGATACAGCTTCATTCAATGATCCATTCTTATTGTTCAGAAAAATGCAACAATTGGATGCTGCTAGAGATAGTATATTTAATTCTGCAGATTCTTTATTAAAGAATTCGTTCCTTGGAAAGTTAATGGAAAATATAAGTGATGTAAGAAATGCTCTATCTACAATATTAAAAGCTGATCAAGGAAGAACAAGAGACATATTAGAAAAAGTTCTCACTCCTTATATAGATATGAATGATAGAGACTTTGTAAGAACTTCTCAAAGAGCTGTAGCTACATTATTTGACTGGGCTGTTCAAACTAATGAAGGATTGAATAAGAAAATTAAGTCTCAGTTAATAGGAGATGATAATACAGCTAAGAAGGTTTGGAACTTTGTTAAGAATGTTAAAAAAGATGCTAGTCATCCTTTATATAATAATCAGGTGATTAACATCTTAAAGCCACATTTTGGTGCTCCTGGTGAGGTTAATAACATTCAAATTAGAAATAAGAACAATAAAGTGTATGATCAAAACCAATTGATACATGCATTTCAAGAGTTAAAAGAATATTTGAAAGGGGAAGATAAAGAAGATTTATATAATAAACTTGTTAATCTATCTGTATTACAATCAGGTCTTACTGATTCTAATATATCATTTACATCATTCCTTCCTTATGAAGATATTAAGAGAGTGTATAATGATACATTATCAGATTTGGAACAGTTATCAACTCTTCCAGATTTCGAGAAACTAAATGTATTTGAAAGAACATTCTGGAACTATAGTGATGTTGTTCCTCATATGTCAGCTAAGGCTAAATATGATCCTATATATAATGAGCGTACATACAATGAAAACATGGCATTTCATGCAGATGTATACAATGCTATGAAGGCTGGTGATATTCCTCAGCTATTAAGAATCAGTGCTCTATCTAAAGAATCAGACAGTGATGTTCTTGTATATACATGGGAAAAGAATATATCTCAAGCTGAGAAAGTTAAGATGAGAAAAGAAGGAGATTTGTCTTATAAAAACAAAGGACTGTTCAAAAAAATTGGTTCATATGATAGAGGTGATGGAAAATTGAACTATATTTACAAAGCAATTAATGCTTGGGGTGATGGTAAGTTTGCTAATGAGTTCTATCTTACACCAAGAAAGTCTGTAATAGATAATGGATTTATCACATCTGATGAGACTATACCAAATGAAAACATCATGGCTTACTTTGGTGGAATACAAAATGTAGAAGGTCTATTAGAAGATGAAGATCTATTTACACAATCAGAAGTAGATACAACTATCACACCAGAAGGATTACCTCCAATTGAAAATAATAACGAAAATAACTGCGGATAATGGCAAAATGTTTATTAGATATTAAGAAAGATATAACAGATTCAGTAAAGATTAGTCTTGCTAAAGATGGTGCTATCCTTTCAGATACCACTGGCTTTTTTCCAAACCCCAGTAAGTCATCTGCATCTATTAGTAAAATTAATAGAGATTTTAAAGATATAGTAATAAAAGAAGGTGAAAAAGGATCTTTTACCATTGACCCTTCTAATGAACTAGCACAGAAATATCTAGATGTGTATAATAGAAAATCCACAGAACTTTCTCCAGAACAAAGAGCTGAGATGGAAAGAGGTGGATATACAGCAGAACAGAGAGGTGAATTCTTTCAGTTAAATGATGAATATGGATCTAAGGCTTCTCAAGAAACTCTTAATATAATGAAAGAGGCTGGAAAGCAAATGGGTATTGATTTCCAGGATTTAAATAAATATGCTAAAGAAACTGGACTTGATATTGATGGAGTGAATGGTGTTGCAGATACTGTTAGAGGTGTTGTAGCACTTGCTGTTGGTAGAGAAAATGCAGCATTAACAGAAGAAGTAGTTCACATAGCTACAGCTATTGTAGAACAAACTGCTCCTCAGTTAATGACTAAGATGATTAGTGAGATTGGTAAATATCAGATATATAAAGAAGTGTTTGATAAATATAGCACTAGACCAGAATACCAATTATCTGATGGTAAACCAAATATTCGTAAGATAAAGAAAGAAGCTGTAGATCAATTGATTACAAGACATATTGTAAATCAAACAGAAGGAAATACAGAACAACCCACTACAGTGGAAAAGGCTAATAGAAACTTAGCTCAAAGACTTTGGGATTCTGTATTAGACTTTGTCAAAGGCTTATATAATAAAAGTAATGTAGATATATTTAGTAAGACAGCTAAAGATATAGCTGCTGGTAAGGTGAAAGGAACTGTATCTGATATTAAAGAAGATGGTGTATATCTTAGCTTGAATAAAGATCAAGTGGATGACTTTTATGATAAAGTTTCAGGTATGGATAATCGTTTAGTATTAAATCCTGCCACTGCTACAGATAAAAGACATTATTTACTTGATGGTGTTAAGAAAATCGCATTAAGTGTTACTGAAAAAGTAAAGGGTAAGAATAACATTGAACGTACTGACTTTCAAAAGAATCAAGATAGTCAGATGCAAGAATGGGGATTGCAAGGACATGGGTTTATAGAGAATGTAATAATTAATGACTTGATTGATAAAGATGGTTATCGTAAACCTGTGTTTACTAATACAACTATTAATAGTCCATTAAATTCCACTATACAAAAAAGTGTAAGATCATATATAGAAGATTTAGTAAGTTCATATCCTGAAGGTACAAGATTTCTTGTTGAAAGAAAGGTGGTGAATGAAAAGGTGAAAGGTATGCTAGCTTCTACAATAGATTTAATTGCAATTGCACCAGATGTAACCACTGGCATTAAAGTGGATATATATGACTGGAAGTTCTCAAATTTAGATAAAACCACTAATGAAGATATTCAACCATTAAAGAAAAAAGAATGGAAAGAGCAAATGGGAGAGTATTCTAAAATCTTATATAACTATGGGATTAAACCTAATCAGTTGAGAAGAGCTAGAATGGTTCCATTTATTGCTAACTATAGAAACTCTATAAAAGGTGATAATAAAAGCAAACTACTTCTATCTTCTATTGAGGTGGGTAAGTTTGATAATGTAAAAGAAACTAAAACATACTTACTTCCTGTTCCTATTAATACAGAAAATACAGGAAACAAAAGAATAAATGAGCTTGTAACTTCTTTGAATGCTCAATATGAAAAACTTTATAAAGCAGACACTGCTGCTGAAGATAAGTTTAAGAAATTTCTAAGACTGCAAGAACTTTCTAAAGCCACTCGTCATTTACAAGTGCAGCTAAACTTTGCTCCATTAACTAATGTGGGTGTGAACTTCTTAAAAGATGCTAGTGAAACATTTAAGAGTTTTGAAAACATAGACTACACTAAGTTATCTAAAGATGATATAAATAATAAGCTAGCAAACTTATTAGAGATTAAAAACAGTGCTGAGAAATATACAACCTTAAGTGAGACATTCCTATCACAGTTTCCTAAGGAAGGAATGAGTAAAGAAGACCAAGCCACTCTTTCTAGACTTGATGCAATAGGTGAATCCACAAAAAGGATGATGACCAAAATCAATGATCTACAAAGAGAATTTGTTGTACAACTTGCTCTAAAAGAAGGACTTACAACAGAAGATACTAAATATAGTGCTCTAGATGCAGAGAAAGAAGTTGATGGATTAACTAGGACATTTAAAGAAGGATCTAAACTTCCTGCTAACTTGGTTAAGCTTGGTTCTAATTTAGTTCAGAACTCTAAGAGTATTATCAATATACATTCTAGTAGACTAATTGATGATTTTAGTAACATACTTATTCCATTACAAAAAGAAGCTGATGCTCGTGGAAAATCTGCTTTTAGTATGGTGGGTAAAGTTAGTGAGAATAATATTGAACTAATTAAGAAGATTAGTAAAAAGTTTTATGAGGATAGTGAGAATGCAAAGACTAACAAAGACAAGCAATTCTTTTTAGATAATATGGATGTAGATGCTTACATGAAACAAGCAACTGATATTATTAATAAAGGAATTAAAGATATTGATGATACAGTGTTTTCACAAGATGATGAGCAGAATGAGAAAAGAAGAGATGGTCAAAAGAATAAACTAAAGAACAGTTTAGATATTACACGTACATCATTCAATGGATATAGAGAATGGCAATTTAATGATTTGTTCAAAAAGAACATGTTAGAAAGTAAACATCTCTCTCAAGAGTATGTAGAAATGTCTAAGAGTAAGAATGCTTTAGATATGTGGAATTTTCTAACAGCATTGAATAATAGAGGAATTGCTGCAGGTTATCTATCTAATAAAGGAAGTTCTTTCTTCCCATTAATAGAAGCATCTACATTACAAAGACTAGCTAATTCAGGTGATAAACTTGCTGAGGCAAAAGATTTGTTTAAGGATGCATACACTGTAAGAGTTAGTGAAGCAAGAGATTATTCTAAGTTAGATCCAGAAACTCATACACTTAGAAAAGAAATACCTAAACCTTTCACTCGTACAGATAGAGCAATATCTCAATTATCTACAGATCTTAATAAGGTGGGTACTCTTTGGATTAAAGCATTAATAGAATATGAAGCTAATAAACAAATAGAGAATACACTTCTTACACTATATAATGTTGAGAAAAATAAAGGACATGTGGTGGTGGATCAAAATGGTAATATTGTATTTGAAAATGGTGCTCCTAAGATTGACTACAGTAGTAATAAAAATGCTGAGATACTACAGACAATTATTGATGATGGTATATATGGACTAAAGGAAAATCTTTCTTCCATAGGTAATGTTAGTATAAAAAGCATCACTGAAAAGTTTGCCAAGGATAGTGATACTGCTGAACAGAGACAACTATCTGCACAAAAACTATTAAGAAACTCTAATAAACTCATACAAGCACAAGCTGTAGGATTAAAGCTTTTAGTTGCAGCACCTCACTATTTAAGTACACACTTCCAAGGATTTATTAATAGTGGACAGTTCTATACATTTGCAGACTGGGAAAGAAACCATATCAAGGCTGTAATTCCAGGAGGACTTTCTATTGCACAGAAATTATTATTAAATGAAATAGTTCCTCTTACAGATGATCTTTCTACAGAAAAAAGAAGAGAGATTGCATCTAAGCAAGGACTTTATAATTACATGGCAGCTTGGTCATTTAATGATGTTCTAATGTCAACTGCATCATTTGCTGCTAAAAAGCTTCAGATTACAAATGCATTAGCTTTCAATGATAACTCAATGGTGAGAAATGGAAAGATTGTAAACATTAGAGACTATGTGAGTGCACAAGATAGAGCTGTAAAATATAAAGCAACACAAGAAGAGAGAAGAGCTTTAGAAAGAACATTTGAAGCTAGAGTGAAGGAATTAAAAGAAAAAGAATCACTCACTAACATAGCTCAAGTGAAAGATCATTCTATAGAAATCCCTGGTGTTTCTGATGAAGCATTAGCAAAATATAGAACAATGGTTACTAGTTTTGGTAGAAAGGTGGGAGATCTAATGAGTGAAGATGATAAAGCTGGATATAGAAGAGATACATTGATGAGAAGTTTTGTGATGTTTAGAAACTGGATTCCTAAAGGTATAGAAACTAGAACTGGTGATATACAAAGAAATTTAGAAACAGAAAGTTGGGAATATGGTAGAGCTAGAGCTTTCCTTAAGACATGGGCTCATGTAGGACTTACAGGAATAGCAAGAATGATAGATGTTATGACAGGTACAGATAAGGGGCTTAAGATAATGGATGAAATATTACAACAGAAAAAAGATGATTATTTTAAGAAACAAGGCAAGGAACTAGAAATTACAAAAGAAGAATTCTATGATTTAATGAGACGTGAGCTTGTTAATCAAACAAAAGAACTAGGTGTATTAGTAGGACTTATGGGACTTATATTTGCAGTGGGTGCAGCTGCTCCTGGATCAAATGATCCTGATAAGAATAAATATAACTTCTGGGCAAAGCTTGCAAATAAACTTTCAGATAGGTTAGCTTTCTATTATAATCCTCTTTCATTCCAAAATATGGCAAAAGGATCTTTCCTTCCTGCTATAGGTATATTAGGAGAAGCTGCTAAGTTTATTAAAGCAGCATCTACATTAGGATATGCAGAAGCTATAGGTGATCAAAAGCTTATGGACCATACCCATCCTACAAAATATTTTGTTGATATGTTCCCTGCTGCAAACCAGGTACAGAACGAATGGCTTCCTTATTTCTTCCCTGACATATCTAAAGCAGAGGGTGTAAAAACAACCACCCAATCTAGACAAGAATAGCTATATTATGTAGCATAGTTTGCTGTCACCCATTGGATAGATGGATTTTTTAACTACTTTTGTTACAATTAGTGCACTCTGTGCATTTTTTGTTTTACATACATACCTATTACTATGAATGTTACATGTTCTGCAAAAACCTGCCCTGTATTATTAGATTCTGCCTGTGTATTTTACGAGGGTGAGGATTTGATATATATAGGTGTCAATACCAATGATACTCTAGAATTAGCTTTACAAAAGATAAATATTGCTGTACACACTGCTGTAGCAGGAACATCTGGTACCTCAGGTACTAGTGGTCTTAGTTATGGTACAAGTGGTACATCAGGCACCTCTGGTACTTCAGGATCTTCTGGAACTAGTGGCACTTCAGCATCCTCAGGATCCTCTGGAACAGCAGGTACAAATGGTACCTCTGGGTCATCTGGATCATCTGGTAGTTCAGGAAGAAGTGGTACTCATGGTACCAATGGATCTTCAGGAACTTCAGGTTCTAGTGGAAGTAGCGGCACATCAGGAACAACAGGAACATCAGGAGTTAGTGGAGATAAATATTTAGGAACATCCACTACAGGTATAAACTTATCATCATTAATGATTGGTGGTAGTATTAGTCTTGTTACACAACCAGGACTAGCATATTCAACTGCACAATTTGTATTAGTTGCTTTTGATAATAATCATTATTTTGAAGGATCTGTAGCAGGTTATGAACCTTTAACAGGGCTCATGACATTATATATTACAGAAGTTAAAGGTTCTGGTACATATAATTCATGGATAATAAACTTAGCTGGTGCAGCAGGTGGAAATGGAACAAGTGGAACAAGTGGGACATCAGCTAGCTCAGGATCTTCTGGCACATCAGGAACTGGTGGAACATCAGGCTCATCTGGAACCAATGGTTCTAGTGGAACAGCTGGTGTTAATGGATCTAGTGGAACTAGTGGTTCTGCAGGTATATCTGGAAGCAGTGGAACATCAGCATCATCAGGATCATCAGGAACTACAGGAACTGATGGGTCTAGTGGTACGGATGGCTCTAGTGGAACAAGCGGTTCATCTGGAAGATCAGGTACAAATGGTTCAAGTGGTACAACAGGAACAGATGGCTCATCTGGGATAAGTGGTACAAATGGAAGCTCTGGAACTGATGGTAGTAATGGAACATCAGGTTCTGCAGGAACAAGTGGAACTGATGGTTCTAGCGGAAGTTCAGGTAGCGATGGTTCTTCAGGAACCTCAGGTACAGATGGAAGTTCTGGTTCTAGTGGTACATCAGGATCCAGTGGATCTACAGGAACTGATGGTTCTTCTGGCTCTTCAGGATCATCAGGATCTTCTGGAAGCAGTGGGACCACTGGAACATCAGGAACTGATGGTTCTTCAGGAACAAGCGGTACTGATGGATCATCTGGTACTAGTGGATCTTCAGGATCCTCTGGAACTGATGGTAGCTCAGGTACAGCAGGTACAGCAGGAAGCTCAGGTACAGCTGGAACTAGTGGTTCATCAGGTACAAATGGTACTAATGGTTCTTCAGGCTCTAGTGGCACTAGTGGGTCTTCTGGAACAAACGGTTCTAGTGGAACTTCAGCATCAAGTGGTACCAGTGGTATTGATGGTCTTGAAGGTGGTAATGTATTACTTTGGATTTCTGATCCAACAACTGAACCTCCAATAGCAGGGTATTTTTATCCAACACCACAAAGTGGAGGTATTGGAACTATTACACAGGTAGAATTTAATGCAACAAATGCACAAGGTGCAAATACAGATGCATGGTTTACCAAATTGCAATCATGGATTACTTTGAACGGTCCAGATAGTGCAATTATGCAAGCTAATCGTTATGGAGGTACTGGTCAAGGAGGTATCTGGGTTATAAATGCTGTAACACATAATATTGTTGCAAATACATGGACAGTTATATTTTCATCTAATATAGAAGGTCTTGGAAGTATATTAGGTGGTGCAGAAGTGGGATGGTCTTATTTACTTAATGGTAAAAATGGAACATCAGGTACTACTGGGACAAGTGGATCATCTGGAACAACAGGAACCTCTGGATCTAGTGGGACCAGTGCTACATCAGGCTCTTCAGGATCAAGTGGTTCAAGTGGTACCTCAGCAACATCTGGTTCTTCAGGAACTAGTGGATCATCAGGATCAAGTGGTACTTCTGCTAGTAGTGGATCTTCAGGAAGCAGTGGAACAAGCGGAAGTAGTGGGACTTCTGGGACTTCTGGGACTACAGGAACAAGTGGTGTAAATGGTATAGGTGGTGGACAGTTATATTATATAAACCAATCAACAAATACAAATACAGCTTTTGGATCTCCTACATATAAAGAATTATCTCCAATAGCTACAGGAGCTGCTGAACAAGATGTTACAGTGACTGTAGCAGCAAATGCTTCAGCACAACTTTGGGCAACTTATGCCACTGATTCAGGTGTGCCAAATACTACAACTATTCCTCCTGGTGTATGGGGATTTAATTTAAACATTACATGTAATAGTAATAAAGCATCACAAATCACTGTATACGCTAACGTGTACAAGTATACAACAGGTGGTGTAAGTACATTATTATTTACAACAGGTACAGTACAACTATCTCAAACATCTACAACATTTTCATATTATTTTGATTCATTCTATCCAGGAACCACTTTAAATGCCACTGATAGAATTTATGTTCAACTTCTTGCAAATAATTCAGGAAGTCCATCTATTGTATTTAACTTTTATACAGAAGATGGAGCTAACTATTCTTATATAACCACTTCTTTCCAAGCTCCTTCTGGTACTTCAGGTACAAGTGGAACTAATGGAAGTTCAGGAACTTCAGGTTCTTCAGGATCTAGTGCAAGTTCAGGAACTAGTGCTACAAGTGGATCTAGTGGAACGAGTGGGTCATCTGGTACTTCTGGTTCTAGTGGATCTTCTGGGTCTAGTGGAACAAGTGCATCTAGTGGTTCTTCAGGATCTTCAGGGTCCTCAGGTACTAGTGCTAGCTCTGGTTCATCTGGTACAAGTGCCTCTAGTGGATCAAGTGGAACTAATGGCTCTAGTGGTACATCAGGTACTAATGGATCTAATGGTACAAGTGGTTCTAGTGGAAGTAGTGGATCAAGTGGATCTTCAGGTACATCAGCTACATCTGGATCTAGTGGAAGCTCTGGTACAGCTGGCTCTAATGGTACATCAGGAAGTGCAGGAACTGGTGGTTCTAATGGAACTTCAGGTTCTGCAGGAACATCTGGAAGTGCAGGTACATCAGGATCATCAGGATCTTCTGGAACAAGTGCAACCTCAGGAAGTAGTGGAACGAGTGCTTCATCTGGTACACATGGTACATCAGGCAGTTCAGGAATATCAGGTGTTAATGGAACATCAGGAACCAATGGTTCCTCTGGAACTTCAGGAAGCTCAGGAACCAGTGGGTCTTCAGGTAGTTCAGCATCTAGTGGTACATCTGCTTCTTCTGGTACCTCAGCATCCAGTGGATCTTCAGGAACAAGTGGTTCTGCAGGTACGTCAGGAAGCTCAGGAAGCTCTGGTGCTGGTACAATAAGTGGTACAACAAACTATGTAGCTAAGTTTACAGGAAGTACAACAATAGGCAATAGTATAATATATGATAATGGCACTAACATAGGAATAGGTACTACAAGTCCTGCAAGTCCATTAACTATAAATGCAACAACATCAGCTAAATTAGAAATATTAGGAGGTACTACTCAAAATGGTATTTTATTAGATGCCGTAGGTTCAGCACATCAATTTTATATAGGTGCAGGTATAAATTTATTAACAGGTTCGGGAACAGCAGCAGATAGAGGTATTTTATTAGGTTATGATGTAACTTCTGCAACTGCTGCCACAATGCTTGATGGTAATAATGATATAAGGTTTGGAGTTACTTCATCAGCCGAAAGAATGCGTATTTTTAGTGGAGGAGATATTTCAATAGGATATGGAGCAAGCCCTACAGACGCAGGCTACAAACTTGATGTTAATGGTACAGGAAGATTTAGTGGAGATGTTACAATTACGAAAAGTTCAACTTATGGTTCTTACATAATAACAAATGGAAGTGTAAATACTTATTTTGCCTATGCTTCTGCAAATGGGAACTATTCAACTAATTCATTAGCAAATGATGCAGTAATTAGAGGATATAATGGAATTTCATTTGCAGTAAATGATGGAACAGGTGCTTTACGTTTAGCATCCACAGGAGCAGCTACATTCTCAAGTAGTGTAAGTGCAGTAGATATAAGTGCTTCAAACTCTCTTGCTGTAGTAAAAACAGGAAACAATTCGGTCGGAGTAGGGTCGTATATGACATTAGTACAATCAGGTACATCTCAACAAATACTTCAACAATTAAATGCTTCTTATGGTTTAGATTATTGGGCTTATAATGGAGGTTGGTCTAAAATTGCAACATTATCTAATACAGGAGCAGCTACATTCTCAAGTAGTGTGCAAACAGGAAGTTTTGTTTATGCAGGTAATGCAGCAGCCTTACAAGTTTATTATGAAACAAACGGAAGCGCAAGTAATGCAGTATGGTATCAATCAACAGGTAATTCATATAATTTAGGATATAGAAGTTCAGGAAGTTTTGGTTCAACAACAGGATTAAATCCTGTAATAACTTGGAATACATCAGGTAACGTAGGAATAGGTACTACAGCACCAACTGCCCCATTAACAGTATACGGTGGTACATGGGGAGATTCTGGATATTCAGTAAAAAAAGATATAAATAGAAATATAAATGGAGGAACTGGAGATTATCTTCAATATGTAATACTTCTTCATCCAATATATAATGGAACTCTATTAGATTACAATGCTTGTTTTGGAACATTTTATGTAACTAGAGGTGCACCCTATCAAGGATGTATTGTTTCAACATATGATGTTAACACTCAATCTGCATACAATGGTACTGTAGGAACTTTAGAATCAAATGTATCTCTTGGTCAATTAGTCACTTGTACATATGGTGGTGTTAAATATATGGCCTTAATACCTAATTATGTAACATCATCTGTATCTATTACTTTTGAAGGATATATTAGGTCAACAGGATCATACGAATTACAATATGTAGCTTATTATAATACTAATACATCAACAGTATTAAACTCTGAAATTAATAGTAGTATATCAACATTTGCTACATCTGGTAAATATTTCAATGGTAGTGTACAAACAAATGGAACTACTATTTTAGCAAATGCTTTTAGATTTTATAGTGGAGGATCTGATGGTAGTACAGCATATGGTGATTTTAGAACTAACCCAGCAACTGGTAATAGTATAATAAGTGCTAAAACTAATGCTTTATATTTTAACTATGATCATGGAACAGGTGGTGTAATATTTTCAAATGGAGCAACAGCAACTGTTGGTTATGTAGATGGATCAGGAAATGCTTCTTTTAATGGAATATTAGCTATTGGTGGAACTGCTACATTTAGTTCTAATGTAATAATAAATAGTACAGGAACAGGTGTTAGCAATTGTGCATTGAGAGTGACAGGAGATATAGTCACTTCTCGTAGTAGTGGTAACAATGGTGTTATTTATTTAGGAGTAACAGGACATGCTTATTTATATTACGATGGTTCTAATAACTATTATTTAGGAGATAGTAGTGTAGCAGGTGGAACCTTCTATTCGTATAGTAATTTTAATACTACAGGAAACGGTACATTTTCAGGAGCTTTATCAGCTTCAAACTTATCAGGAACAAATACAGGTGATGCTACATCAGTTTATGCTTATTATAGTAATAATATAAATCCAACTACACAAGGTGGTGACTGGATTACAATGACCACTCAAGCTGGAGTTAATGGTAGTAACTGGGCACATGTATTAAATATGGCTTGGACCAGTACTGATCAGAGTAACTGGGTTTCTGAAATAGCAGTGGATTCACAAAGTGGAACTGGTCTTTATTTTAGAACTGTTGCTGGAGCTGCTACAAACATTAATAGTATAGCATGGAAGAAAGTTTTAGATAGTACTGGTGGAACTGTAACTGGTAATAATAAAATTAATTTTGGACCAAACTCAACGTGGGGAGCTTATTTACAAATAGGTGGTAATGGTATTGATGGTTCAAATGCTCAAATAGCAGCAACTAATGGTAACATACACATAGAATCTTTAGGCAGTGGTTATGGTATTTATTTAAACTATTATAGAAATGGTCCAGTGTATATTTATGGAGGTGCTACACTTTATAGTACTACAACATTTAATGGTAGTGCAATTTTAGGTGGACAACAGTTATCATTTAATAACTCAGGTGTAAGATCATGGGGTATACAAGTTTCAGGTGGTAATTTAAACTTTACATCAGGAGATGGAGCAGGAGTATTTTATTTTAATAGTAGTTTAACAACATTAGGCACTTTAACAGTAGGTGGACCTATTGTACGTTCAGCAGCAGGACAAGGATGGTTGAGTGGAAGTTATAATAGTGTTGAAACAACTGTAACAACAGGAGCTATTTATTCTATTGGAGGAAGTTATTATCCAACATCTACATCATTGAATAATATGTATGGTGTTGGATATTCATATAATAACTTTACAGGAGCTATGGGTCCTTCAAACTTATGGTGTTTTTATGTATGTAGTGGTGGAGTAGCTAATATAACCTTAGGTACAAATGGTACAGGCTATTTTACAGGAGATGTTATAGCTTATTATTCAGATAAACGTTTAAAAACAAATATAAGACCAATAGAAAATGCTTTATCTAAGGTGATGCAAATAGGTGGATATTTCTATAATCCAAATGATTTAGCAATTGAATTAGGTGCAACACAAGACAGAGATGAGAGAGTGGGGGTAATGGCACAAGAAATACAAGCTGTTTTACCACATGCAATTAAAGATGCTCCATTTGATAGAACAGGTACTTATATGACAGTTCAATACGATAAATTAGTACCTTTGTTAATTCAAGCAATGAAGGAACAACAATTACAAATAGAAGAACTTAAAAATCAACTAGATGCCTTTACCAAGTAGTGGACAGATAAGTATTAGTCAAGTACAAGCTGCATATGCCACTTCTGTTAATTCATTAGCAGGATTGAGCAATGCAGCTCATGCAGGTGGTCCTCCTTATCCTATGAGTCATTTATATGGTATAGTGACAAGTGGTCTACTTGTTAGTTTAGATGCTTCTATTCCTACATCATATTCAGGATCAGGAAGTACATGGTATGATATATCAGGTAATGGATATAATGCTACATTGGTAAGTAGTCCAACATATTCATCTGATGGAGGTGGTTGTTTTGTATTTAATGGATCAACACAATTTGCTTATACAGCAAGTGGTACTTCAGGTTCAGATACTGATTCATTTACATTAACTGCCTGGGGTAAAGATAATGGATCTGTATACAATGTAATGGCTGCTAGAGGTAATGATGGATATGGAGCAGGATGGAATATGTTTGTAGGAACTAATGGAGCAGGATATAGTGCAGGTAATATTGTATTAACAGCATCTGGTACCACTGTTACTGGAGGTACTGGTAGTACATATTTACAAGATACAGCTTGGAGATACGTTGTCATAACTTGGAATGCTAGTACAGGTGTTCTATTAATGTATACAAACGGTAGTCTCGATACAACATTTCCCACTACATCAAACAGAACATTAAGAAATTCATCACTAGGATTAGTAATTGCTCGTTTAGGAAGTCCATATGCAGTATCTGTAGGAGCATCTGCTTTATATAATAGAGTGTTAAGCTCATCAGAAATATTATTAAACTTCAATAACACTAAACATAAATACGGATACTAAATGGAAAGAATAATAACATTAATGACTGAAGCAATAGATACCACTGGTAAACGACTTGCTGAGCAAGAATGGTTATCTCATCCTGAGAATTATTATAATCAAAAACCTATATGGGATAATAATGGTAATGTAATAGGATGTGTGGCTATAGCTTTTTTAATAAGTTTTCTTATATATAAACAATTAACAAAAACAAATAAATATGAAACAAATTGAACCAGTACAAATGTGGTACAACGGACAAACAGTAGAAGCTGATGCTTTAAACTCTTATGTAATTAATGACAATTTAAGTACACAAGCAAATTTTTGGTATGGAATTGGTACAGCAATTGATATGTATCCAATGGTTGGATTGACTCCAATAGTATCAGGAAATTTAGTTATGACAGGTGCAGATTATCTTGCTTATGAAACTAACCAATATGCATATGATTGGATAGCTAAACAGCTTAATCTTACTATTGTTGGTGATTATCCAGAGCCTACAACCACTACAACAACCACTGTAGCTCCTACTACTACAACAACATCATCAACATTAGCTCCAGAAACAACTACCACCACTACTACCACTATAGATCCTACAACTAGTACCACAACAACAATAGTGTAAATAAATTTTATTATTTAATATAATTGTAGTATTTTTGTAAATAAAATAAACCAAAGATGGAAAAAATTGTTCTTAAGCTCTATGAGTTTTATGCTCTAGAAGCAGAGTTAAATGGATTAACTAATCAGCAAACTGGTGAAGTGATTTCTAAAGGCTTATTAGGTGAAAAGCTAAAGTTAGTTACAAAGTATTGGTTAAATGATTTAATCAAGAAGGTAACTGATGTAAAGAAAGATTGTGAATCTTTGAAAGAAGAAATAATCAAGAAACATGGATCTAGTGATGATCAAGGTAATTACAGTATACAAATGTATATAAATCAGGTGATGGATGAATCTGGAAAGATGATTTCTGGAGATCCTAATCCAGAATTTATACAGTTTCAAACTGAATACAATGCTCTCTTACAAGAAGAAAGAGAACTAGAATATAAACAATTATCAATTGATATTCTAGACGGTATTGAATCAGAAGGAAACTATCCTGTATTCTTTACTCTTCTTCAAAATGCATAGCATTAATAACCTTTGACATAGAAATACCCTTATGACATTCAAACTGTCTAGGGGTATTTTCATTGACTGGGCACCAATTCCAATCTCCTTTATTAAATCTAAATAAAGGATTATGCCAACATCCATGACACACATCTGTATTAGTGATGCGTGTGCAATTGGATGTGAACTCATGACCATCATTTGTAAAGTTACTAATAATTACACTGTGTTTTCCAAGAGCCCAGTTAAGCCAGCTTAATCCACTAGATAGTCCTATATAGTCATCTGCATAATACATATATTTCATTACATTCTCTAGTGATGTATCTTCTAGCTTCTCTGCTCCATAATCATCTGCATCTTTGCTCATCTCAAACACTCTATACCCTTTACTTTTTAACTGTTCAATAAGTTCTGGCCAGTAATACCAATGCTTACATTGTGCTGTAGACTTTGTAGATATACAGATGTACTTACTTATTACAGGTCTTTCTTTTGGAACAAAAGCCATCCTAGGAGTTATTTCTTTGAATGGTAAGTTAAGAATATTACTAGCTGCTTGTTGTAATGGTATTAGAATAGGATTAGTAGGTTCCATAGATGTATTCCAATGCCACCCAATATTAAACATACCAATGATATTATTTACCACAGTTCCTCTATCTACAAACTCTAGCTCAGGATATGCCTCTTCAAATAAGAAGTTCTTAAACGTAGAAACAATCACTTTGCATTTATATGTATTAGCAAACTCTAAGCAATAAGGCATCCATGCTACTGTATCACCAAGTGCTGAACTATCAAATGTAATAAACACTCTCTTACCCTCTAGTTCATCTAGAAAGTTAATTTGCTTTATTGTACGTCCTTCCCATCTCATTATCACACTTATATCAGATAGGTATTTTCTATCTAGCTTTGCCCAACTTCCTGGTTTAAGCTTTACATCATATACAACTGACATAGAGGTGTTATCATAGAACATAACATCATACTCTCTATTCTTCCCTTCATCTTCTATTATTTCAAAATATAGTCCATCAACGTGGTGTATTTTATATATTATCATAAATATCTACATAAAGGTTTTTTGTTCTTACACTATCGTATTTATCATTTATCTTAAGTATGTTCTTGTAATATCTATTTAATGTCATACATACAACATTCCAATCCCAGGATAAACGTACATCACGCATCTCTCTTCTACGCTTACCGTATGTATTTATTGTATTCTCAATACCTTCAATCACTTTTTCTGTAGTGCATTCATTAATCACCCACATACCATATATGTGTCTAGTTCCTCTATATGTTCCTACAATAGGAAGACAGGCACTACCAGCTTCACACAATGTAAGATTGGGATGTCCTGCTTCTAAGAAAGAAGGATGTAAGAATATAGTGTGTGATTGATATAGGTCTCTGGTTTCATCATCTGTAGGATTGGTGAGCTTTAATGTTAATTTATCATATTCTAATAGATCAGAATGATGTTCAAAGAACTTATTGTTATCTGGTGTACCAGCAATAGTGATGGGTAAATCAAGAGCCTTAGCTGCTTCTATACCATATCTAAATCCTTTTCTATCAATACTACTATCTCCTGCTAGTCCATTATTAGCTATCATTAATAGAGAATGTGATGTTCTTTCAGTGTAATTAGGTTGAAAGAAATCTGTATTAGCACCATGTCTAAGATAGAACAATTTATCCGTATCATTAAAATAATCTATTAGATATTCAGCATGTGTAAAGGATATAATAGATCCTTTCATAGCTTCCAGGTTCTGGTTAAACACCCAGCTATCTTTACCATACCATTCTGTATGGTGATCATGTAATGAATATACATAAGGAATATCTCTATCTCTACAATACAAAGCTTGGTTAGCTAAGTGGGTGTGTACTATTGTATCAGGCCATTTCTCTAGCTCATTCATGTATTTGATCTCTACAGTGTTACCTAACTGTTCAAGGCCTTTTTTATATTCCCATGTAAGTCTTTCTACAGCACCCCAACCATTTGGTGGGATGGTGATAAGTCCTGTGGCCACTTGTACTATTCTCATTTTCTAAATGTTTTATAAGAGTTATCAATTAATGAAAACCCATCAGCTTGTGTTGTGAGTCTTTTCTTTACAATACCCATGTTACGTCCATTGAATATAGAATTGAAATACATATCTGCAGCATCCCATTTCCCAGTTCTCAATCTATATTTTAAATAACGACTTGTGTTATAAGGAAACATAATGCATTGAAGTCCAATAATGTGATTGGTTATATACATATCATCATTAATTTCCTTAACTACAGGGCTTTGTGGCCAACCATGCTCTAATGTATCTTTATCTCCAAAGGACATAAACTCTATTCCATTTGGAACTATATGATTAGAACATCTTTCTACAACATTGATGAAGTCTTCTATATCTCCCTCAATGATACAATCTCCTTCACACACCATTAAGAAGTCACAATCATAAAATTCACTTAAGATGGCATCTTTGAATGCTTGATAACATCCATAATGTGCTGGTGTGAGGGCTGTTCCAACTCTTTGTATGGTAGACTCATCGAAGAGGTCCATTGAGACACATAAGGGTCTGAGACAGTTATACACTGGGGGTAATGATTTATAAGGGTCATTAATGTGTAGGAAGTACCCCCATCCATATTCACTAACTCTTTCAAGAGACTTTCTACTAGCTTGTTCTCGCTCATCGTTTAATGTTGTTTGTATGTGAACTAATTTAATTTTAGGCTTGATGTTCTTGTATTCAAACTTTCCAGTGTGATTATATTTATTTATTGTAGATGGATTCATCTCAAATCTTTCTGTCTTATAACATCTATCTCCATCATAAAACTCTAATATAATAATGTTATTTTCTGTATAAGTGAACTCATACTTCCATTCTCTGCTATTGTTAATATTAACTATAAACATAGCACCATCTATGTGGAATCTAAAATGTCTATCATCTACATTATATGTATAGAAATAGAACATGTATTTATTATGTTTTCCTACAATAGGAAGAATAGAATAATACTCACTGTTACTTGCAACTCCTAGACCACTATTAACTAATAAAGTTTCTTCATTATTTGTAATTACATTTACATCATTTGGATTAAAACTAAACACCACCTTGGATAGGTAGTCTTCTAGATAGTTCTCACATCCTCTTCTGCTACACACATCACTCCATTGCTCTGGAGTACGTACATCATCAAACTCCTTAACAAAGAAATCCACATCAAACAACATTCCATTAGTTTGAATTCCTTTCCCTTGAGGTGTTTTAAGAGTGGCAAGATAGGCTTTTTTATCAGTTTTAAATGCTGTATTGATTGCATCTAAATCATTCTCATGCACAACAACATCATATGTATTATAGAATGCACGTTTATATCCCAGGTTTTGAGCAGCTTTAAATCCATTGTACATATTAGTTAGTACAGCTAAAGATTGATTGCTATCTTTAAGGCCATTGATATTAATCTCAGCATGATAATCATCTGTATGTCTATAGAATTTGGTATAATAACTGTGATGAATTAATGGATTGTGCCCATCATATACATAATACTTAACCATCTTTTGTATCTCTTCACTCACTGGATAGTGACTAATCAACATAATGTCTCTACCTAATGGCTTCATTGAGTTGATTGTATCCTTGGTGAGCTGCACTCTAGACTCTAAGTTTGGATAGGTTCCTATGATGATGAGTTCTTCATCTATAGTGTCTAAGTTTAATTTTTGTACTAAATTGGTAGTATCAGTACTAATATCTCCAGTTAGATAAACTACATTCTCTTCATCATTATACTTATTACAATACACATCCAGATTATACATCATCTTTATTAGAGAAGGATATTCCATAGCTTCTTTAATAGCTATAGGATTGAGTTCTTTGTTTCCTCTATTTCCTTTAGATGGGAACAAAAAGACATCAGATGCCTGTAAGAAATCAGAAACATCACTACGTTCTCCCCAGATGATACAACTTTCTGGTTTATCAGCCATAAGAGGTTCCCAATATTCCTTAAAGTTACCAGCTTGGTTACCTAGAAAATGAAACTTAATCTTATATCTCTTGAGCTTTTTGGCCATTTCAAATGCATAAGCTTGATTCTTACGCTCTGTAAATAGTCCTACAGTGACAATATGCTTATAATCATGTTCCAGTCCTAGCTTTGTACGTACAGAAGTTTGATCTCTATCTTTAACATCTACAGGATACTCAACTATTTCCATAGAAACATTTAGCTCTATGTATTTAAATACATTATAAGCACTAACAAATATAAACTTATTAGGTAGGTAGTATTTAGATTTGGGATTGAATGAGCTATCGTGTGTTGTTTCAACTATCTTCCAATTCCTTTCTGCATTATATAGATATTCACTACATTCATTATCCATAAACATCTCTGGAAACTCTTCCATAGATATTACGTCTGGTTGAAACTTGTGCATAATTTGCACTAGTTCATTAAACTTACGTTCTCCTAATGAATAGAAGTTTTGTCCTACAAGCTCTATGATTTTATTTCTCTGTATAACAAACTTCCAGGCTAGGAATGAATATTCTATAACAGCTATATCAAAACTATCCTTTAATAACTCTATTTTATTAAGTGTCACCTGTGGAGCTCCTCCTGTTGATAGATGAGGAGTGATGATCAATAGTTTTCTCATATGTTATTATTAATTGCATCTACCACCTGAACCACAGATGGATGACATTCAAACGTTTCTTTTTTCTCTAAACACCCAATCAATGGCTGTACATAATCAATTGTTGGCCAGTATTCAAGAGCATATTTCATATTAGAACTACAGTGTAATCCACATGCTCCTTGTATGTATACATGTCTCCATCCCTGTTCTCCATATCTATAAGGGGTTCTAAACTCAGGATTAATAGCTGATCCTAGTTCAAATATTAGTGTTTCTGTTGTACCTGCTAGATGTAGAATACCACTATCCATGGTAATAACAGCTGTAGCATTATTAATCAAGTACCAACTCTCAGAGATGGATGTTTGGTTCATTAAGTTTATAACAGATTCATTGTTTGCAATTTGCAAATCGTGTACAGGCTTTTGTACATTAAAAAACCCTGTCTCAGAGCTATCCTTACCTATAGCTACCACTTTATATCCCATACCTACCAATGCAGCAGTTAGTTTTATCCAGTTGTTTTGACTCCAGGTTCTATTAGGCCAACTGTTAACAGGATGTATCACTATATATTTACCTGATATAGTGTTAACCATTTGTTCTGTAGGTCTATAAAAACATTCCATTTCATTTTTACCAAGCATAAATCCTAGGTGAATGGCATGAAATTGTCTGATATCCATCATATTGTGCTTCATTTCTACACCACGCTCATCTTTCTTACCTACAAGATAGAATGAATTATGTACAATAGAATTCTTACGTATGTATTTTATGTCCACAGAACTATACTTATAACTTGCTTCTACATTAGGATTTTGTTTAAACAGCTCAGGCATGTTTGATATAACAGTGATGCGTTTACCATATGAATCATGAAGCTTTTTAATAGTGGGAGTTGCACAGATGAGATCCCCAAGCCCATTACATTCACTTAAATCTAAAAAGACTGGTTTCATTTGTTGTTTATTTACTACAAAAATACTACTTTTGTTGATAAAAATAAACATTTTTATATGAAAATAGAAGTAAGTGTTGGGGAAGTGGTAGATAAATATACCATTCTCACCCTTAAGACAATGTACATTACAGATCCTTACAAGGCAATGAATGTAATAAAAGAGTTTAATTATATAAATGATGCTCTTACAGAGAAACCAGAAGTGACTAGTGATGAACTTACAGGGAAGCTTTTAAATGTAAATAAAGAGCTCTGGGAAGTGGAAGACCAGCTCAGAGAGTTTGAAAAACAAGGAGATTTTGGCTTTGAATTTATCAACTTAGCTAGGAGTGTATATAGATTGAATGATGAAAGAGCAGACATAAAAAAGCAAATTAATCTTAAATATGGTTCTGCATTTGTAGAAGAGAAGTCTTATGGTAAATATTAATCAAATTAGTTAATAAAAAATTTGGTAATTTGGAAGTTTTTACATAGCTTCGCAGAACTAATAGGTCCCCTCTCAACAAAGAAATAAAACCTTATTTATAAACTAAATAACATAATTGCCCTTAGGGGCTTTTTGTGTTAATATTCCTTTCCATTATGGAACAATTTAACCAAGACTTAGCAAACATGGAAGCTAGACTAACTGACATGGAAGAAAAAATAGATCTAATTGATACAAAATTAACTCAGGTAGTTGATGCTATTCTAGGAAATCCTCTTACAAAGACTGGAGGATTCATTCAAGATATTGAAATCTTGAAGGCTAAAATTGTTGAATTAGAAAAACAGCAGCTGAAATACGAAGAATTTAAGAAGAAAACCATGTGGACAATTGGTATTGTTTTAGCTATAGGAGCTATTATTCAATACAGCGTTACTATATATTCTAGTTTAATGATGGCAAAGAATCGTCAACTACAACCTACAGAGCAAATAAAACCACAATAATATGAATATTAAGTTCGGATTATCAGAATATTGGGCACCAACCCCAAAAAGTATAAGAAAAATAGCAGATTCAGTAGTGGCAGCTACAACATTTAGTGGAGGTATTACAGTGTTAAATGGATATGCTGTAGCAGGAACTGTTATCTTTGTTATAGGATTTGTAGCTAAGTTTGTATCTAATTTATTTAGCGAAGATACAACAACCCCATAATTATATGAAAACCAGCTATTTATACATAATTATGGCAATATTAGTTCTGATATTGCTGTTACAAAGATGTGGAGGAGGTCCTTCTTACATAAAGAATGATACACTTCCCACTACAATAACTATACACGATACTATTAGAATTCATGATACTATTAAAGGAAAGCCTGTATTAGTTTGGCAGAAAGCAGATATACAGTGGATTCATGATACATTATATGCTCCTAGTAATACATATGCTGGCCTGCTGGCTCAATATGATTCTCTAGGAGATAGATATTTCTCTAAGAAGGTTTACACCACTCCATACAGCTTAGGTAAATATGGTAATGTTTCTGTTACAGATACAATAGTGGCAAACCAATTAATGTCTTCCTCTATTAAATATAACATAAATGTTCCTACAGAAAGAACAATTGTTACTCTTCACGATCCTAAAGCTAGACAGTTTTATGTAGGAGGAGGGCTCTTTGGAAGTCAATTAGTAGGACTTTCTGGAGGTTTTGTAGCAGGTATATATAAAGACAGAAAAGATAGAATGTTTGCCATTAGTGCTGGTTATAATACTAATGGAATCACATATGGATTATCTACGTATTGGAAAGTTAAATTGAAATAGACATGGCAAAGTTTACTCCTTACTTCCCTTCAATTCTGAACTCAGAAGGTACAGCTTATGAGAATGTACCTGGTGATACAGGAGGATGCACGCATTATGGATTAATTTTGGATGATGTAAAAACATTCTTCCATAAGCCAAATGCTACATGTGATGATGTTAAAGCATTAACACAAACTGATGCTTTTAATATGTATAAAGCACTGTATTGGGATAAGTTCCATGCAGATGATATTACTAACCAATCCCTAGCTACATATATTGTAGATGGTGCTATTAACCAGGGGGTAGGTCTAATTGCAAAATATGTACAGGGTATTGTAGGTGTAACAGCTGATGGTATTGTAGGACCTGCAACAGTGAAGGCCATAAATGCTCATGATGCTCAAGACCTTTTTGATAAACTGAAAGAACAGAGACTTAAAAGATACACTTCTATTGTAGCAAACAATCCCAGCCAACAAAAGTTCTTAAAGGGTTGGATTAATCGTGCAAATTGCATTAATTTTGAAGCTTAAAATAACTTAATAATGAGTATACAACCATTTCCACGTCCTCTTAATTTAAAAACTAGAAGACAAACTGATGATCAACTAGCTAAACTAGGACAGTTAAACCAATTGGTTACTGATACTAATGCAGCAATTGCTGGTAAAGCAGATCAACCTGTAACAAATACAGGTATTCCATTTGAAACTTATCCTCCTGCAGAACTATTTAATGCAGGTCCTAAATATGCATATACAGATGGAGTGAATATCATATCTTATCATATAAGAGGTATAATTCCTTCAATTGATGATAGTGGTAGTATCAGTCAATATTTATGTACTGTTAATGTTGCAGAACCTTTCTTCTTCCCTGGATCAATAACAGGAATGGTTTCAACTCAAGGTTCAGGTGGTACTTATTATAACACTCCTTTAGCAAATGGTGCTTTAATTTATTCTGCTAATTTAAATGGATTAGCTACATTAAGTGGTGTAAGCATTCAATTATATCCTTATATGGGTAATCCTCAACCTGATGGATCTTATAACTTTGCTCTTGTATTAGAAGCAACTGCTTCAGATATTAATCTAAGCGGACTTATATCATATGACTTTGAACTAGGACTTCCTTCATCCCTTACATTAACAATATTCCAAGACTAATAAATATAATAATATGTCATACCCATTTGATATTACAAAACCTCAGCCTACTCATTCACCAGAAGTGCAGGCAATTCTTGAGAGTATTAAAACCACTTCTACAACCACCACAACAAAAGCTTAACAATGGCAAAATCAGTGAGTGACTCTAGGAAAGTCACATTTGGAAAAAGAAAACATGGTAAGGCTAGAAAATCTTCTGGTCCAAAAGATAAACATAAGAGTGTTTATAAAGCACAAGGAAAAAAACACTAATCAACTTGGTTAGAGTAAATGTAATTGAATTAATTATTGTAAATTAATAAGGGTCATTGTTAATAACTAAAGTTAACATACCTTCGTATCTTAAATTGTATTATAATGGCAATACCATCTAGGCAGATAGGTTGGGGCACAGAAGAAAATCTTCTCTGGGAGATATCTAAGCAATTAGAATATCTTAATGGAGTGGCATATAAAGCTAGCACTGTACAAGTGCCATCTAATAATGTTGTATTGGCTAAATTAACTACTAACCAAACTATTACATCTGGATCAGATGTTCAAATACAATACACTGGTGTAACTGATCCTCAAGGATGGTTTAATAGCAGTACACATAAATTTACTCCTACTATTGCAGGGTATTATAATATCTCTTATAGTGTGTTATGGGGCACTGGTACCATCACTCTATCAGAACAAATAAACACTCAGATACATCTTAATGGATCTAATCAACTATATATCAGTCAATCTTTGGTAAACACTGCTATGAACTTCACTCAAAGTGGAAGTGTTATAGTGTATTTAAATGGTACCACTGATTATATCACTATAACAGGATATACATCTTCTGTAAGTGGTAGTCAAACTGTACAGGCAGGATCTGGTACAATATTTACAGCTTCTTTAATCTAATATAACATGGCAATACCTTCTCAACAAATAGGCTGGAGTCAGAAAAGTAAGTTGCTTTGGAATATTTCTAAACAATTACAGCAGCTGGCAAGTGTTATAGGAAAAAATATTCCTGTAACCACAACTACCACCACCACTGCAGCTCCACGATAAAGAATAAAAAAAAACCAATAACTACATAATATGAAGGATTTAAAGTTTATCTGTGCCCAGCCAGATGATACCTACTATACTTGGCAGGTGCATGCATGGTTGGAAAGCTTGAAAGAACTTGGATATTCAGATAAGGCAATTGTACTTGTGTACACTCCTAGCTTTAGAGAAAAAAGTGATAAGTGGCAAAAGATTCAGGATTTATATCCAGAAGCAGAGTTTGCTTATTATAAAGATGAAGGAGATGTTAGTCAAGTGTTGAATGTGTATATTCCTGTTTTACGTCCATATGTTCTAATGAGATATTTCAAAGAACATCCAGAGATGATTAGCAAAGCAGTGTTTTATTGTGATTGTGATATCCTCTTTACAGATAAGTTTAATATAGATGACTACATAGCTGATGACATTTGTTATCTATCAGATACAAATAGTTACATCAACGCTTCATATTTTGATAGTAAAATAGCTGATGTGCTTCCAGAGAAGCTAGAAGAATATAAAACTAGAGATGTACTAGCTGAAATAACAAGCTTAATAGGTATCACTAGGGAAATAGCAGAAGCTAACAATGATAATTCAGGAGGAGCACAATACTTCCTTAAAGGAGTGGATGCTAATTTCTGGGCAAAGGTGATGAATGATTGTATTATCATTAGAAGATACTTACAACACATCAACAAACAATTCTTTGCTGATGAGAATAAAGGATTCCAAAGCTGGTGTGCTGATATGTGGGCTGTGTTATGGAACCTTTGGTTGAAAGATAAAGAAACTAAAAACATTCCAGAAATGGATTTCTCTTGGGCATCAGATGATATAGAGAAGGTAAATAAGCTAGGTTTATATCACAATGCTGGAATTACATCTAATGACATGCCTGGATATCAGGCTTTCTATAAAGGACTCTACCATACAGGAAAAGATCCTTTTAAAGACAGTCAAATAACTAAGGTGGCTAATAATGAAGACTCTATGAAAAGAGGTACATATTATTATGTTACAAAACTTATACAATTAAAAGAAAAATATAACCTCAACTATTAACCTAATTAATTAAGAATTATGGGAAGCATTAACAAAAGGGATTTAAAAGCTTATGTTCGTTATGATGGTAGCGGACGTGTGGTAGCAGGTAGTTTAGTACTACGTAGATCTATACCAAAGGTAGGCAAATGGCAAGAAGTACAAGGATACCAATGCTGCAATCAAGATCAACAAACCATTGTAGTTACTGTAGAAGGTAGCTTTCCTATTACAAGTGTGGACTTTACAATAGTTTGTAACACAGGTCCTGGTTCTTACATGACTGTATACACTACACACAATGCAGCTGATATTTATGCATTAGCTTCTTTGTTGAATCAATATGCTTCACAGTATGGATATTTCAAAGTGGATGCGTATGGTGAATTACTATTAGAAGTGAACTATGATGTATCTGCTATATTTGCAGCTGGTGGATGTACAGAATTGCAAGCTGCAGCATATGCTGACTAATTAAAAATATAATCATGATAGATATAAATAAGATTAAAGCAACTAATGCTAAGGTGAAGGCTATAATTAGTGGTGAAATTACTACAACTACCACCACTACAATAGAAATACCTACAACCTCTACAACAACAACTATTGTAGAAGAAACTACAACCACTACCACTACTATTGTATAATGCTAGTTAATAAAAAGTTTTTCCCTCAAGTGATGAATGACAACGAAGTTGCTTATTTTGCTCATTTAGAAGGAATTATATCTTCTGTGGATGAACTTTCTAATTTAGAGATTACACGCAATCCACATTCATATCATTTTAGACTGGCTCCTAGCCTACCTATGTACAATGATATGCTTCTAGAAGAAATATTAAAGCTGCATAACATATTTCAAATCAAGCTAGATTTAAGTAAGAGTATTAAAAGCTCTGCTACAATCACATTTGAAATATCATTAGATAGCTAATGCCTGTTATTTATAAAATATTATCTCCTTCTAATAAAGTCTATATTGGTCAGACTTGGAACTATAAAAAAAGAATGTCAGGATATAAGAATATATCTTGTAAAAGACAACCTAAACTTTATAACTCTTTATTAAAATATAGTGTTGATAACCATTCATTTACAATAATCCATGAACTTCCTGAAGATATAAGCCAAGATATTCTTGATATGTATGAACAGTTATATATAGATCAATATAGAAACTGTAATATAACTTTGATGAATATTCGAGAAGCAGGTAGTCATGGAAAACATTCTTTAGAAAGTATTGACAAATTAAAAAGAGTAAATTTAGGAAGAAAATGCTCTGATGAATTTAAAAAAAGGAGAAGTAAGATTATGAAAGGTAACACTTTAAGATTAGGCTCATCTCAATCAGAAGAAACTAAACTAAAGATGGGAAATTCTAGAAGAGGACAAGTTAGATCTGAAGAAACTAAGCTCAAAATGAGAAATTCAGCTATTGGTAAAAAAAAGTCCCCAGAACATGTTAGAAAGGTAGTAGAGGCAAAAAGAAGAAATAGAGAATTGAAACTTGAAATAAATTTGGAAGGTATATAGAATTATACATATCTTTGTTATTAAACCAAAAATTAAATATATGTCAGAAGAGACAGTAGAAACAACTAAAGTGGCAACCTTTGATCCTAATAAGAGATATACATGGCCACAAGATGTTGAATTAACTATTACAGGTGGTGAATTCGGAGTGATGTTAAATGCAATACGTGCTATAGCAGAAGCAACAGGAATAGCTCAAACAGCTGCACAAGTTATTGAAGGTGCTCTTGTTAGAAATGTTGAAGCAGGTATTATTAAAGAAGCTCCAGAACAAAATTAAAACAATTAATACAATGGCAAAAGTAAAGAAATATCAAACTGGTGGTGATGTACCTAAAGGAATGGTTAAAGGTGAAATGACTGGTAGATTCTATGATAAAGAAGCTATGGCTAAACATGATGCAGCTATGGCAGATGCTATGGATAGACAATCAGGTAGGGGTAAATATGCTCCTAAGCAAAACCCTGCTATTGCTAACAAACCTTTATCAGACACTGCTAAGAAACCTACCATGAAAACTGGTGGTAAATTAGTTGGTAAAGCAAAGAAGTTTGCAGCATTAGCTCCTCCTAAGAATAAAATTACATTTGCTGATAAAATAGTAGGTGCTAAAAAACGTAAATAATGGCTAGCATTAAAAAAGCAGGTCCTTGGAATCCTCAAAAAGCTACAGCTTATGTAGGGAAAGGTGTTCTCAAAAATGGAGACACTATTCCTGCTATTAAAGGTCCTGCTTCCACTCCTGTTCCTAATGGTCATTTATTAAAGACCAAAGGAGCATTTAAAGGAAGTACACTTAAGAATGGTGGTAAAACACCAGCTTGGCAAAGAAAAGAAGGTAAAAGTCCTTCTGGTGGATTAAATGCCAAAGGTAGAGCTTCATTAAAAGCTGCAGGTCATAATATAAAACCTCCACAACCAGAAGGTGGTTCTAGAAAGAAATCATTCTGTGCTAGAATGAGTGGTATGAAAAAGAAACTCACAAGCTCTAAAACAGCAAATGATCCTAATTCACGTATTAATAAATCTCTTAGGAAATGGAAATGTTAAAACGCAAAGATGGTTCTAAATCACCACGTGGTTTATGGGACAATATCAGAGCTGCTAAAGGATCTGGAAAGAAACCTACAGCTCAAATGCTTAAGCAAGAAAAAAAGATTAGATTACAATCTAAAAAGAAAAAATAATGAAAGTAAGTAAGATGAAAAAGGCTCAAGCTGGCCTTTCGGTTGCTAATAAACGTGTAGGACCAGTTGATCCTAACGGTGCTTGGACTAAAGTTCAAGAAGACAACTTACCTCCCAAAAATAAAAAGACTCCTGTTTCTTTAACAAAAGATAAAGAACAAGGTGCTACTCAAATGAAAATGGGTGGTTCTATCAAAAAGATTGCTTCTGGTAAAAAGATGGCCAAAACAAGTGTTAAGATGGCTAAGAAGAAGAATGAAATTATGATGGATAAAAGCCAAACCATGAAGAATGGTGGTAAAGCTAAAAAAAAAAATTGGATACAAGAAGCAGTAAATCCTAAACATAAAGGATATTGCACTCCAATGACTAAAGCTACATGTACTCCTAAGAGAAAAGCATTAGCAATGACATTTAAAGCTATGGGCAGAGCTCGTAAAGCTAAATAAACAATTAAAAAACTATACTGAAATGGCAATGAAAAAAACTGTTCGTAAGCCTGCAATGATGGCTAAACCAGTAGCTCCTGCAAGAAAAGCTGCTCCTGGTCCAATGATGGCTCCTCCTATGGGTGGTGGTGGTGCTCCACAAGGTCCTGGTGGTCCTGCTCCTATGATGAAGAAAGGTGGTAAGATTAAAAAATCTGCTACAAAGAAATATAAAATGGGTGGCAAGGTGGATAGTTATACTGACTATGCTAAAACATCTGGAAAACCTGATAGTGTTACAGATTATGCTGGTAAAGCAAGCAAATCTGATAGCTACACAGAATACAAAATGGGTGGTAAAATCAAGATGACTAAAGCTGCAGCTGAAAAGAAGTTTGAAAAATCTGCTATAGATAAGAAACAAGATGCTAAAGGTGTTGCTAAGTTAATGAAAACTGGTAAACTTAAAACTGGTGGTGCTGTTAAGAAGTACAAATCAGGTGGTACAGTTTCTATGCAACTTGGTAGCTACGGTAAACAAATTGGCAAAAACTATTCTGGTAAAGGTGGTGGAGCTAAGGTGGCTAAATGCAAAAATGGTTGCTACTAATGGCTGAAGAAAAGAAAATATCTCTTCAATTTGATGAAGGATTTAAAGCTGCAAAGGTAGTTCCTGAAGGAGGAGCTATGTGTGCTAATTGTGCCAAATGGAACAAGGAAACACAACTTTGTGAAGGTAAGTCCTACATCAAATGGAATGGTGGATCTGGAAAGATTCCTGTTGATCCTGAAGATTATGTTTGTGTTTGGTGGAAAGCTCTTCCAAAATCTCAATGGAAGGATTTAAAATAATCTTAAAAACTTAAACTATGTTAAACTTTATTTTCCCTTTGATTGTTGGAGGTCTTATTGGATTTACTGTTGGTGCATTTTTCTTTATTAAGGAAGAAGATCTCATTGATTCAGATGTTAAGAAAATTGACACTGTAGTTAATGATGTAGAAACAACTGTTAAAGAAGATGTAACTAAGGTTGAAGAAGAAGTAAAATCAATATAATATGAAAGCAGGTAAACCAAGAAAGGCACCAAAGGTAAAACCTCCTAGTAGGAAAGCTCCCAACTTTATGAAGGAAGCTGATACAAAAGAGAGACTTAAAAGTCCTATGTGGCCAATGAAACAAAAAAGATTATCAAAATGATTTGTACAGTACATGATATCTATTACGAGGGTGATTGCCCTAAATGCTTAGAACAGAGCAATATATAATTAAAAAAGCCCCCTTTAATCAGGAGGCTTTTTTGTTTCTCATAAGATCATTTATATACTCCATGAAGGCCACATGTCTTATATAATGATGTGTTAGATGGTTGGTTAGAAAGTCTCTGTCTTTATCAGATAGACTTGCTATTAATGTAGGGACATATTTACTGCCTTGTTCCCATAGTTTTGTATAATGTGACTGGAAAGGAAACCAGCCATTCAGTTTAAGACTGCTGTCAATAGAAATGTTATTCTCATCTAGCCACTTTCCCATACAAACATCTTCATACCCATATCCTTTATTAGTCATAGAACTAGTTCCCTTGATAACACTAGGGGATATAAAATATCCACATCCTCCAGAGGGATAGGCTAATGTTCTATCGCCAGAATAACAACCTATCATATTATGGCCATAAACTTTAGACTTATCTAATGTTTCTATGATCGATTCAAACATAGAAACATTTAGAATAGCATCATCATCTATAAACACTAACCAATCATATTCATCAAACTGACTTGTAGATCTCACTACATTGATGAAGTTAACTGTCTTCTCCTCATTGCTCTCATAACCATCATCTAATGATCCAGAGAATTCAGGATAGTTTCCTGTTAACTTGTCTGTAAGACAAACATAATCAAGAGAGCCCAACCATGTGTTAACACAGTTGGACACTCTATCAGAATGTTTATTACTAGTTTTGAGTATTACCTTGTATTTCATAATTACAATGCTCTAAATTTCACTACATCATCTCCTTCAAGAGTGATTTCTGATTGATAAACCTTACGTTCTCTTTTCATTCCTTTCATTTTATTGGTCTTAGGATCAATATCAGGAACATTTTCTGAACGCTCATGCATATCATCTAATAACACTAGAAGATTTCCATCTTCCATCTCTACAGATCTAATCACTTTATTTAGGTTAAAGCTATCTGTTCTTGTAACTTCTCCATCTTTTCTTGAATAAAAAAACTGACTCATTTTTATTGATTTAATTGTTTATAAAACTGTTCTGATAAATGTTGCAATTCATATGCATACACTTCATCTGTTTCAGGAGATAGTTCTATTCCTACAGCATGTAATATTGCATATGTTAAATGAACTAATTCATGATGTACAATAGATGTATTCTTACTACTATTAACTGGTAACCACACTACAAATGTAGTGCATAGATCATCACATAGAGTTAATCCACCTGCTTTAAAATCATCTTTGGTATACTCTTGATCTAGTGTATCATTTGCAAACTTTACAGCAGCATCTGTATCATCTGTAATAATTACATATGCATCTAGATTAAATGTACCACCATTAATTATGAAATTTTGAGAATGGATCATTGTGTTATTACTTTCTCTAACTGATAAAAAAATACCAACTGTAAATATTAAAATACATAATACATACACAATTGTTCTACTTACCGTACTCATAGTCTAAGATTTTACCCACTATATCACTACGGTGGTTTTCTTTTAACTTAATCCACTTAATCTCTTCTATCTTCTTAGATAGAGCAATTGCATAGGTGAGTCCACTTTCGTGAGACTTAGTATCTTTCTGTTCATTATCACCATTGATGATGATTTTACCAGTTTTACCAAGTCTGGTGAGGATGGCTAACATCTGATCCTTTGTTAAGTTCTGAGCTTCTTCCACCACTAATACATCATCAACAGTTTTACCTCTGATAAATTGTATAGGATAGGCTAATATCTTACTTTCAGACACTAGCTTATCTAGAATTTCTTTCTCCTTACACTTAGCTAAGTTTTCCATGAAAGCCTCTAGATAGGGATTAAACTTTTCATCTAATCCTCCAGGAAGAAATCCTAGTGAATTACCCACTTCAATTGTAGCTCTAGTGACAAATATATTGTCACATTCTTTCTTTAACAAGAAATCAAGTGCTGTTTGAGCACAAACTAATGACTTACCAGACCCAGCTCTACCAGTGATGATTATTATCTGGTTATCTCTGATTAGTCTTTTAGCTTCTTTTTGTTCTTCATTAAGCTGAACATTGTATTTGATCTCCTGTTTTCTCTCCCTGTTTGATTCTCTCATATTTGAGTTTTAATTGGTCACGTCTTTTATTCACTTCTTCATACTTGTACATGTCATTTTCTACATTAGTATGTTCATCTAGGGTCAAAAGTATGATATTTTCTTCATCAAATGCATATTCTGGATATTTTTCTTTTGGAAGAATATGATGAAAGTATACACTCAATGGTTTTCTACCTAAATAACGTCCACTAACTTCAGAAATATGCAATCTTTTATTCCATATAGATAGAAAGAAATCTTGCATAGGTTTTGAAGAACTTTTTTCAGGAACTTTCACTTTAAATCCTTTAGTAGCTGCTAGAGCTTTTCTAGGTTTATGTTGAAAACAATATTCTGATTCAGAATTCTTACCACATGTCTTACATTTCATACTAAGAGTTTGCAAAGTGATATAATAATGTACGATCTCTGTTAATTAACTTAGCAGCTTTTATCTTGTTTACGTTATTATCAAATACTGTCTTACTATATTCTATCAATGCAAGTCTCTCATTAATAAAATCATGATGATGAAGTTTACGTTTTCTATCTAAGAGCTTATTTAAATCTGCTCCATGCTTCTTAATGCAATTATCAAGTAGAACTTTCATTGCTTCTTCTGTGTTTAAAGGAACTTCTGTATCATACTTAGTTATTCCATTCATAGCTTCCCAGTCAATCTCTAGCTTCTTATCAAATGTCTCTAGAAATTCACGTTGGTATATCTTTATCTTACATATCTGTGCACTTGTCATAATTACTTTTTAATTTTTATTTAAGTCCTGTACTTCCAAAACCATTAGTACTTCTTTCAGAATCTTCTAATTCTTTTTCTTCAATAAAAGTTATTTGTGGGTAAGGAATGATAACAATTTGCCCAACTCGATCTCCAATAGAATATATATGTTGTAATCCTCTTGAAGCTCCTCCATTATAAACTAACTTATATCTAAATTCTACTTCTCCTCTATATCCTGAGTCTAATACTCCTACAGAATTACATAAAATTAGATCTTTATTACTATTACTACTTCTAGGAAATAATAATCCTACATAACCACTAGGAATCTCAAACGCAAGTCCTGTTTTATATGAAATATAATCATCTTGATAGCTTATATTAACTGCAGATAAATCTAATCCTGCATCCCCATACTGTGCATAAGTTGGAATTTTTGCATCTTTATGAAGTTTTTTAATTTTTACTTCCATATTGTTCTTTTTGATTTAATTAATTGTTAATCTTCAACATTTTCTTCTGTTTTAACTTCTGTTTGATTAATTTTGTTAATAATACTTTGTTTTATCTCATTATAGAAATCTTCATTATCTAACACCATTGCTTTGAATTCATCAAGATCATACTTCACATCATTAAATGTCATGGTCTTACCATATTTTCTACCTAGATTGAATTCATTAAGAAGTTCCATAACTTCTCCTATTTTATCAATACCCTGGCCATAAATGATATCAAATGAATGTAGTCTATAAGGAGCAGACATTTTATTTTTAGTAGCTTTCACCTTAGTGATATTACCATAATTAACATCTCCATCCTTACCTAAACTCTTACTCACCTCAATCCTTACATCAGTGTAAAATTTCAAAGCATGTCCACCCTGAGTGGTTGTTGGATTACCAAACATCATACCTATCTTCTCTCTATATTGACTAATTACAATAACACAAACATTATGTTCAGATAGAGCAGATTTAAGCTTTGGATATGCATTACTATTTAACAAAGCTTTCTTACCAATAGAGCTATCTCCAACATCACCATCTAACACCTTCTTAGGAATCAATGAGCTATCACTATCAATAATCACTAGATTAATATCTCCAGTGTTAATCATATCCATAGCAATTTGAAAACCTTCTTCACCAGAACTTGGTTGAGCAATTAACATCTTAGTAGTGTCTACACCAATTGCTTCAAAGTATTTCTTATCTACAGCATGCTCACCATCGATATATAATGCCACTCCTCCTTTCTTCTGACACTCAGCTACAGCATGTCCACAAATAGTAGATTTACCAGAGCCTTCCCAACCCATCAACTCATACATCTTACCTGCTACAAATCCACCTGTACCTAATGTAATATGATCAAATCCAATACTTCCTGTACTGATTGCATCATAATTACCACTTGTTTTAGAATCTAATGTTAAAACTGTTCCAGCACCATAAGTTTTATTTAACTTATCTAATGCTTCTTGGAACTTAGAATTGCCTTCTTGAGACTTGATTGCCTTAGCCATAATTTAGTTGTTTTATTGTCACAAATTTACTCTTTTTTTGTGACATTTTAAAATAAAAAAAACCCCTAATGTAGAAACACCAGGGGAAATCAAAATCAAAACAAAATGAATTTACGAGGTGTGAGTATCGTTATTTTTCACAGTGGTAGTACCTCTTACATTAAAAGGATCATATGGGCAATGTCTACATTTATTGCCACAACATTCTCCTTTCTCTTTGAGATTCTTCTCTGTAAAAATAACATATCCATTCTCTAGATAATAATCTACACCTTTAACAAAATCTTTCTTTTCTTCCATATATTTAAGTTTTATACTATTTCACAAGCTCCTCCAGCACAACTGGCTATTTGGGAAAATTCAACATTATCATCTAGTTCCATCACCTTAATGAGATTTATAGATTTTAATGTACCAATTAGTGCATTATATTGATCTTCTGTAATATCTTCAAAAGGTGCCTGAACATAACTCCCTCCATCATAATTCAAAACTGACAAGCCATTGTATACATCTCTATTCTCCCACATCCAAAGTCCTACAGCTTTCCATTCATCTAACCAACCTTGTTCTGATAATGTAATCTGATTTCCTTTACCATCAGACATGTCAATAGAAGTGTATATTCTATTTTTATCAATAGAAATTGTAGCACTTACATTATGTGTGTTATCTCCTTTGATGTGTCCTGGTTTAATCCATTCTGTAGAGAACTTCTTAACTCTCTCTAATGTATCAATTGCTGTCTCTGTTCTGAATATAGATCCTTCTGGAGCTTTAACAGGAATTCTTACACATAATGTATCTTTTGGTCTAAGTACATCATCTTCACATAGTTCTGGATGATTTATCTCTAGATACATAGCAATGTCTTCATTCTTATTGAACCTCATTGTTCTCAGGTAATAAGGAGCATGCCAAGCATGAATTCCTGAACTAGTACCCAATACAAGACTAGTGGTCCCAGAAGGCTTAATACATGTGATTCTAGCTGCTTCATTAGTTCCTATAAGAGCAGAGATGTCTCTATTAACTGTCATAGCTGTATTAGCAGCATATTCCAAGTTGTATTTCAAAATCTCACCAGAAGCTATACCAGTCATACCAACACCTAATAAAGCATCTTTTTCAGTGGTTTTCTGCCATACATCTCTTAAATAATGAAAGTTAAAGAATCCTGCTTGTAATGTACCAAAGAAAGCTGCAACAGCTACACGATTGTTTAGATCTTCTTGATCTTCTATATCGCTAACATTTACATCACATAAATTACAGAATTGATAAGGACGTAAAGCAATTTCACAACATGGATTAGTACCCCAATCTTTATTGTTAGTCCAATAGATTCCAGGTTCACCAGATCCACTTGCTTCAATCCTTTCCCATAGAGAATTAAACTCATGTTGTGTAACAACTCCTCTCTCAAGAACAGCTGAATTGTTAGCTCTACCTCTTTGTTCATTCAATTCCCACCAATTACCATACTTAGAAGTGATCATTTCTTCATCATCATAAGAAAACAAAGCAATCATTGCACTTCTTCTAATTCCACCTGCAAGAACACTATTAGCAATATGACATAATATATCATGGCATTCTAATGGTGTAAGCTTAGATCCATTCTCTTTACGTTCCATTATAGCATCTACATGCATAAGACATATTTTAAGAGGTTCTGGACCAGGAGCTTTACCTCCAGCTGTAACTAGTCTTGCTCCTTTGTGTCTAATGGCTCTAAAATCAAACTTAGGCTTTGCACCACCTTCAAAATAGAACTTCATCAACACTTTGATAGCATCTGCCCATCCCATGATAGAATCTTCAATAAGCCAGTTTCTGTTCTTGTGAGTTTCTTTTCTCTTAATAGTGGGTAGTTGGTCAACATGATGCTTCTGAACAGAATATCCCACTCCTGTACCTCCTAGTAATAAGAACATTGTCTCACTAAAGCTATGTAAGCTATCAATTGGTAGGAAACAGCAGTTGTATATGCGTGAATTATTCACTTCAGCTGCCACTCCTGCAAATTGCAGAGCTCTCATAGATGGTAACACCTTTTTCTCCCTTATAAACTGTGAACTTTGCTTTATAGCAATTTCTAATTTAGGATACTTTTTGATCATCATACTTTCATACCTATCCACTATCTCATCCCAGGTTTCTCTTCTTTTCAATTCTGGTAAATATTTTGCGTATTTACTAAAAATTGTAATGTTACTCAATGCTTCCAGTCCTAAATCCATAAATGTTTGTTTTTTAGTTATATAATAAGGGGGGGGTGTAAATTTACAACACCCCTTGTTATAAACCAAGTGTTTTATAAAATTCTAACTAACCATTTTCCTTATTGCCATTCCTAATTCTGCATCATTTGAATGTTGATTAACCAATTTAGTTAATTCCATATCTAGATCCATAAGCTTCTGCAGATATAAAGTGGCATCCATTAACTCTTCCTGTAGATGATTAAGAAAGTTATCCTTATTGTTTTCTTTTAATGTGGTGTTGTATTTAGTAATTCCTACATTACTTCTAGTGTAGAACTTCTTTACAACCACTTCTACTATTTCATCTATCATAATTTTGAGATATTTAACCAACGACCATCCCATCTAAGTTGATTGTTAATAATAAAGTGTCCGTTATTAACTCTAATGTATACGAATGCACTTAATCTTTCTGAAGTGGTCTTGCTAGGACGATATCTACCATCTGAAATCCATACATCACCCTTATCTGTCTTAACTATTTCATTACCAAATAGATATAAATGAGACTCCCCATTAAATACCTTCACTTCTGTATTATCTTTTTTAAATCTTTTCTTTGCTTGAAATGCATCATATGCATCCCTTGTTATTTTTCTCATAGTTTATCATTTAATAATTTAAATGCTTGTTCTACAGCAACTGCTTCAGCTTCTTTTCTTACATTGTACTTAATTGGTTCTGTGTACATTTCACCAAGATCTCTGACAGTGTATGTAAATATTACACCATCCTTATAATCTACAAGTATTTCTATATACACTTTATTATCATCAAATACATCGAATAATCCTCTAGGAGAAACATCAATAAAATTTGCAATAATATCATTACCAAAATAGGACTCTTGTGCTTTAATTGAGTCTCTGTATTCAGGACTAATGCTATCATCTTGTAGAGAGTCCATTAGCTGATTTAAATAGAACTTTTTAACTACTCCAGCTGCTTTTGGATAGGTTTCTAATAATTCTTGTCCTGTCATAATTAATTGATTATACGTGCTTTTAATTCAAAATCTAATTGTTTAAGCTGGCTTTTCCACCAGTCTCTTTCAAAATCATATTCTACACACTCATCATCTCCTTTTCCTACACAATCTTTGTATAGGATGTCATTCTTTGCTGCTTCCATTTTGCAGAATATAATTGTATTGGTTAAGCCAAACTCTTTCAATAACTGTTCTAATAGTTCTTTATTATACATTTTCTTTAAGTTTATCGAGGTTAAGAGATTCTGCTTCTTCATTAAATCCATCCCATACTTCCCAATCATCTTCAAAATCCACCCCAAGTTTATCTTCCCAATATTGACGTAGGTCTTCTGTCTTATTAAAGATGCGATATTGAATGCTTATTTCATCCTTATGCAATCCATTTCTCTTTAATTTGACTAGTTTAGGGAATATACCTTGAAATTTACTAGAAGTTTGGGAATATTTACCTGCTTTAATTAGAGCAATGTCATCATCCAATCTTTTGTTGAGTGTATAAACTATTACAACATACCCATCTTCATAATCATAATCATCAACTATAGACTTTGTACGTTCATACTCTGTATCTAAAAAGCTTTTGAATTTATATAAATCAGCAGGCTTAAAGAGAAGATATACAGCATTTTCATACTGTACATCCTTTCTTTCATCCTTAATATATCCATTAATATACCCATTGTCTATAAGCTTCTCTTTTGCAATACCAAGCGTAGGAACAATGAATATACTAGTGATTGTCTTTTTTACTTCCATTAATTTATTTTTACCACACTGTTAGCAATACTATTTTCTCTAGATACATCCCATGTATCATTTTTAATAGCCCATTGTAAATCCTTAATGATCTTCTTAACACCTGGATATTCACGTCCTCTATGTGTAAATCCGCTGAATGCATGATCCATAGAGGTGTCAGTCATTTCATAGATTAATGGACGCATATAGTTTGTACTGTCACAAACAATAAACTTAGGATAGAGAACAGTGTAATCAGTTAGATCAGCAAAAGATTGCTTTGCACCTTCAAAATATAAATATGCTTGAATGTAGCTTCTTCTATATAGATAATACTCTTCATAGAAATTCTCTACAGACCAAGTACATTTAAGATCGTACACTTGAATAGTTTTCTCTTTATGATCTATCACCACCTTATCCATCATACTTTTAAATGTATGACCTAACACTGTATATCCTTCTATTTGTAATTGATTATAAATATTAAATCTATCACTTTCTACAAGGTTTACAATAGGAGCAGTGGCATCATTAGTCTTAAGAGTCTCTACGATTCTATTAGCTTGTGTAACATCATCAGTGGTAACAACTGTCAATCCTTTACTTCTCACCTCTCTAATCTCCTTATAATACACTTCAGCATCACTTCCTATAAACTTAGCAAGAACAGCATCAAGTTTAATCTTGAATCCAGAATCTTTATGTGCATCTATAGCTATTTCTTCAAATGTTCTACTAATTGCACCATTCTCATCTGTAGCTGCTAATGTATGTTTATATAGAGCCTCTACAAAATCTAACATAAGTGCTGTTGGAGCATTTGTAACAATAGACATGTGAAACTTCTTATCGAACAAATGTTCTTCCATAAGTAATGTTTCTACAAGTCTACCCATTACAGAGGCTTTACTATCTTCTTCTTCCACCTTCTCATTAAGAATATATCTCTTATGATACTTTCTTCTATTAGTGGAGAATTCCTTTAAGCTTGATGAACTATCCATTATTATAGCTCTATAATGAGCTTCTGTCTTTGTTGTTCCTTGTATCATTTTGTTTTTGTTTAAATGCTGAAATAATTTGTGGATATAATCCTCTGATTTCTCTAGGAACTCTAGCAAAGAACCATCTTATGTCTAGTTCATACTCATTATTATTAGGATCTACACCATCAGGATGTATCAACCAGAACTTATGTTCTTCTCCTAAATATGTAACATGTCCTTCATACCATGTCTCTGTAAAAGAAGGTTTTGTATTAATAGAAAGTTCTATTTTCTCTTCATCTTTCATTGCTTGTCTGATTTAGTTTTAATATTTCCAAATAAATCCTCCTGCTGTTTTAGCTAGTCCAACTAAACAGTTTCTAATAGCACCTCTATAACAAGAAAAGAGCAAACTACCAAATATTTTATGATTTGTTTTCTCTTTCTAATGCTGTCTTTTTGTCATGACAACTTGAACAAAGTACTTGAAGCCCCTCATTTTCTATAAATAGTCTTTCTACAAACCCTGGAAGATCTTCTGCACAATTTAAGCTACCAGCAGGAACTATATGGTCTACATTAATCAGTTTATCAGGAAACCATCCTTTACATTCATTACATTGATATTCAAACTTCTGACGTTTATTAGCACCTTTATATGCTCTACGTGCTTCCATTTTACATTGTGTAATTGGTTTCCACCATCTACTCTTTTGTCTCAATGCACTTCTTATAAAGCTCCAGAATCCTGATTCTGTTAATGTACCTGCATTTCTAGTTTTAACCACTCTAGGCTTTGGAACAGCTTTCTTCTTTATTGATTTCTTTCTCATAATAAAAATAAACCTAGGAGAAGGATTTGCACCTACATCTCCAATATACAATCAAGGGCTTTTCTGATTTAAGCTACCCTAGGCTGATACAAATTTAATCAATTTTTACGATTCTCTTAGAAATTTGTTCATTAATTTCATCGAGATTCTTAACGATAGCTTTTATTTCAGCAGTGGAAATTGCTGGAAGATTGAATTCATACTTAGTAGCTTCTGTTACAAAACCTAATGTAGCTTTTTCAGCAAGATTTTCTAACTCACGTACAGCATAAGATTCATCTAGCTCTAGAATATCAAAGTCAAGATCATGTAATATACTAGTTGCTTCATCACGTGGAACAGTCATAATTGGTAAATATTCCCAACATCTGCCTTTAGATTCACCAATTCCCACCACCTTCATTGGATTAATGAGCACAAGTACAGAAGTGTCTCCACATCCTACATAGTGAATTTCATCACTAGTGAAATGTAAACCTTCAGCACCACAATCATCAGTGTTCCAACGACACTTGTCTGGGTCCATGTTTACAGCTTTACCAATGCGAATATCAAATGTTCTACTATAAGCATCTGTGAATCTATTCTCTGCTCTATTAGGAAGATCAAGATAAAGCTCAGTCAAGTTACCAAGGTTCTCACCTTTAACTGCAAGAACCATATCTTCATATTCACCAGAACCATCACATTCTGGACACTCTTCACTATCATCATATTCTTCATCATACTTAGGAATAGTTCCTGTACCATCACAATAAGAACATGTACATGTTTCTTTTTTATACATAGCATCTCCATGAACCATTTTGTATTCACCATTGTCTAGGAATACATGATATTCATCTGGTTTCTTCTTCCATACAGCTTTCACTTTATTATAAGCATTACTTATAAAGTGAACTAGTTCATTAGATCCATGCACTGTAACAACATTTCTAAGAGCAGCAAAGAATCCTTGCTTAGTGATTTTAAATGCATTCTTCTTTAAGAAGTTATACAATTTATCAGCCACTTCAGCTCTAGGATTTAAGCAACACCACATAAAGAACCTCTTAAGAGCTTGATATTCTTCATCTTCTTCAAGCAACATACTCACTTCATCTTTAGATATTGTTCCAACAAATGGATAACGACCAACGATTTGTAAGAATTCTTCTACCATTAGAGGAGGAATGCTTCTGCTAATACCTTTTAGATACAAAGAACCATCTTTCATTTCAAAATCATCTAGCTTATTTAGATATTCTACACCATTCTTAATAGCACTAGCTTTCTCATATTCAGCTTCTTCTTTACGTCTTTCATCTCTTATTTCTGGAGAAGCAACTAAGGCAAATAGTTGTTGTTCTGTTGTAGCAGTTCTAGCTGTATTAAAATCATCAGCTGTAGCATTGTTCTTGGTTAATATACCACCATCAACTAATACAATAGTTAGTACATCATTTACCATTTTAATGTTCAAATAAGGCTTTAATACAACCTTTATGTATTCTCCTGTACCACATGCTCCTATATTTTCAGATGTGTAAATAGAAGAGGGGATATTTTCCCCCTCTTCTTTTTCTAATTGTTCTATTTTCTTTTCTACTACTTTTTCTATACTGTTTTGTACAGCACTCTTAAACCATTTTAAACTTAGCATTTGTTTTAATTTTAGATTGTTTGTAATTGATCAATTGTGTCCTCTGTTAGTTCTTCTTTCAAAGGTTTGTCTTCATTTAGTATTATTGCATAATGTTTTAAATTCACTCTATGCTTGTGATATTTAAATAAATCTGCTACAGCTTTAGCTATCATATCATCATTGATATAATAACTAAACTGGTTTAGCATAGGCTTTAAGAAAGA